>JAESFU010000044.1_pt1 | contig 306563 bp, 278 predicted proteins | sample 9269461 | NCBI WGS metagenome assembly JAESFU01 (sample SAMN14502556, study PRJNA617107) | algae metagenome | isolation source: Stenomitos rutilans HA7619-LM2 and co-occurring heterotrophs from cave walls | place: USA: Waikapalae cave, Hawaii | collected 2009-07-28 | reverse complement strand
GTTTATGATCAGCCATGTTGGTGCAGGTATAGTTGAATGGCGTACTCAACAGATATTCGATGTATTCATGCTTTGCAATCATACGGCTAAACTCTCAAATTTGATGCACAAGCGAAAGTCCTAAATTGGAAAGACGAAAATAAAATTACGGCCACAAGGAATTGCTTTAGCTGGTTTAGGATTATCATGTGGTGGGCTACAGGCAACCGTATTATTGCATATTAATCGGTTGCGGGATAAAATTGAACTCGACTTTGCCCGACCAGCCTACAGGCTGATTACTTAGGTAGTAGTTGCCAATTAGTCGAGTCCTAAACTCAGTTGCTATATGAATTCATCAAGTCTACTCGCCATTCTCTTTGTGGCCGGGTATGTGCTGATTACGCTCGAACATACCATTCGTATCAATAAAACCGCTACGGCCCTCATTACAGGTGTTTGTTGCTGGGCGATTTATGCGCTGCTATGGGCAAATTCGGAAACCGTTGGTCATGAACTGGGCCATCACCTGAGCAGCACGGCCGAAATCCTGTTCTTCCTGATGGGGGCTATGACCGTTGTTGAATTAATCGACGTTCACGACGGGTTCACGCTCATCACCGACCGCATTGCCAGCCGAAATATCCGCACCCTGCTTTGGATTATCAGCCTGCTTACATTTTTTTTGTCAGCGCTGTTGGATAACCTCACCACGGCCATTGTGATGGTGTCGGTGGCACGGAAGCTAATTCGAAATGCCGATGACCGACGGTTGATGGCGGGTATGATTATTATTGCGGCTAATGCAGGGGGCGCCTGGTCGCCTATTGGCGATGTGACCACCACCATGCTCTGGATTGGCGGGCAAATCACGACCGTGCATATCATAACGGCCCTGCTGCTGCCCAGTCTGGTGTCGATGCTGGTCCCATTGGTTATTCTGACGCGGTTATATAAACCCCAGCCACAAAGGGCCAGACCATCGGCAAAGGTGGCGGGCGTTAGTCGCCCGTATGTAACGCCCCTGTCCCGGCGCGAACGGCGCATGATGCTGGCCGTTGGACTGGGAGGAATGCTGTTTGTTCCGATTTTCAAGACAATCACCCATCTGCCGCCTTATATGGGCATGATGCTGGTGCTGGGGCTGATCTGGGTGGCGTCGGAGATTCTGCACAGCGATAAAGACGAAGCCGAACGAAAACGATTCACGGCGGCTTATGCCCTCAGCCGAATTGACACGCCGAGCATTCTGTTTTTTCTGGGTATCCTGCTGGCCGTTGGCGCGCTCGAATCAACGGGCATCCTCCGAACACTGGCTGGATCGCTGGGACAGGCTGTCGGGAATGTAGACGTGATTGTTTTGCTGATCGGGGTCGTATCGGCTGTGGTGGATAACGTGCCTATTGTGGCGGCTGCTATGGGCATGTATGACATGCAAACCTACGCTGCCGACGCTAAACTCTGGACGTTTCTGGCCTATTGTGCTGGCACGGGTGGGAGCTTATTACTGATTGGGTCGGCAGCGGGTGTGGCCGTGATGGGTATGGAAAAACTGGCGTTCGGCTGGTATCTGCGTAAGATGAGCTGGCTCGCTTTAGTGGGTTATGCAGCCGGAGCGGCTGTTTACCTGCTTGGTTTTTCGCTGCTGAATTGATCCATACACGCAGGTGCAGGGGCACCTTGTCGTTCTCTGACCGAACGCTTATCTTTGGGTATAAACATGTTCAGAAAACCATGAAAAAAATAGGAATAATTGCAGGCATTCTGTCGATGTTTTATTTGTCGGCAATGGCTCAGTCAACCCCAACCGCCGAGGAGGTAATGGACAAATACATTGCGGCCATTGGGGGTAAAGATGCCCTCATGAACGTGAAGGATATGACCACCAGCATGTCGAGCGAAGGCCAGATGGGCGCCATCATGATTACCCGGAAGCAGAAACTGCCCAATAAATTCTCGATGGTGATCAATGCCAACGGGATGGAAGTGATGAGGCAAACCGGCGATGGCTCGAAAGTGGTGATGGGTGGTATGCAGGGAAGCCGCACGCTCGACGGTCCGGCAGCGCAGCAAATGCTGGTGATGAATACCCTTTTCCCGGAACTGCATTACGCTGAAAACGGCGTGAAAACAACCCTCGTTGGCCCCGAAAAAGTGGATGGCAAAGACACCTACAAACTCAGCCACACCACCGCCGATGGAGCATCTACCTGGACCGATAATTTTGATGCAACGACGGGCCTGAAGGTTCAGTCAGTAACGACTATGAAATCGCAGCAGGGCGAAATGACGACAACGACTACCTTCTCTGATTACAAAGACATGGGCGGCATTAAGTTTCCAACGACCCTCCTGCAGCAGTCGCCCCGTGGCCCCATGACCATGACCGTCGATAACGTGAAGATTAATAAAGGGCTGAAAGACTCTGATTTTTCGGCGCAATAGCATGAAGCTTTACTACTTAAAAAAAGCGGGGCCCCTCTCAACAAACAAAAGGCCCCGCTTTTTCACGGTTCGGTAGCCAGCGTCACATTAACCAGTGCAAACCCGCTTTCACCCTGCAACATCCGGGTTCGCAGTGTGAACTGGCTAATGGTTGTTGTCGTGCCATTGCTGAACCACCAGGCCGTATGGAGCACATTGCCTTTTTTGCGAAGTTCACCTACGTAAGCCGGATGCCCATCGAGCGTCGTTTCCCGAACGCGCCGGAGTTCGTAGCCACTGCCCCGCCAGCAGGCCATCGGGCTATGGTCGGCGCTGAACCAATCGGGTTGGGGCTTTAGGTAGATTAACACACCGGGTTTGGCCAATTGAACGAACCCATTGGTGAGCGTTTTGTACTGGCAACCTGCTTGATGCTGAGCGTTTATAGTTGCCAGAATCTGCTCCTGCTGGTGTAGGTTAATGATTGGCATAACAGGCCGTGCCGCGAAGGCCATAACACCCAGCCCAACGGCCAGCAAGCCAACTCCCCAACCAACCGATTTCGCTACTACCTGTTTAGTTGTCTGCTGCTCTATCTGCCCAACGGTAGTGACTAATTGCCGCGCCAGAATCCAGGCTGGGAGCCAGGTGTAAATCGCCACACAAACCAGACCGATAACTTCATGCGCCAGCGTGCCGGGCATCGCATCAAACGCCACTAACAACACGATGCGGAATAGATTCGCGCCGATGGTCAGACTGAACGTTAACAGTCCGAATACAACTACCCAGCCGAACGGAGCCGCTTTCTGAGCCTGTCGTTCTTGCCAGATAAGCGCAAAAAACGCCCATAGCAACGAGATACCCGTTAGCTGAAGCCCCATGCAGGCAGGATCGACGGCCATTTCTACACCGTTTTTTATCAGGACATTTCCTTCGGCCTGCACAGTTAGCCCTGCCAGCCGCAACAGATGGCCCGACCAGCCGCTCAGTTGCAGACGAATGGGAAATGTGAACAGGGCCGAGAAATAACGCAGCCCCGGCGACAGCAGCAGCAGAACTGTCAACCGGCCAATCCATCGGTTTCGGCCTGCGCTGCCGGGCCAGCCCGCAAACACGAGCAACGCAACCGACAGCGCCGTGGTCAAATCAATCGACAGCATAGCGTTTTCTCCAGACTAACCCACCAATAACGACTACCAGCATGAGTAACAAGGCCCATTCGTGCGGTTCGGGAACGGCTCCCTCTTCTTTCAGCGTGGCATTGTCCAGCCCCGAACCATCTTTGTTAATACCGAATCGCTCATAGTCCTGCGCGGTTTCGAGCACAACTAAACTCGACAGGGGCGACACCACATGCGCCTGTTGCGCTTCGTGAATCAGGACTTCGGTCTGGTAATTTTTCGCGAAATAGTGTCGGCCAATTTGTTGCAGCAGGTGATTGTAGGTGAACAGCCGGGCCAGGTGGTCCGGGGCGACGGATGCCTGCGCGGGTTCGGCTGGGGTTTCCCGAATGGCAACGCCCGCTTCAGGCAACACAATTCGGGTTTGGGTATCAGGCTGGCGTGGGAACTGCTTCGTTTTCTGAAGAAGATGAATCAACTGACAGGTGTTACCCTGTGTTGCGTTCAGCACGCGGAGTTCGGCCAGCGTTTTCAGGTAAGCCGGTAGTTCACTCACGCCCGTTGCCGATTCGTAGCAAAAGGTGCGGATAGGAACTTCCTGCTTTGCCAGATTCTCGAACCGGTCGGCGAAGGAACTGCCTTTCAAATCGGTCAGAATGGGGGAAATAGGCGTACTTTTAGTGATCAGCAGGGCCGTTGCAGGATTTGCAATCCGGTAAACAGGAAACAGGCTAAACTGCTGTTTCGATAGTCGGTCATAGGTCGCGTCGAGGTTTGCAGCATTTAGCTGTTTCATCCCGTCGTCAAATACCCACACACGGCAATTCTTCTGCTTTACGGATGTCCAGAAGGCCGTTGTAAACTCGTACTTCATCCAGGCCGCATTCACGTCTAAATATACATCGGTTGGTGTAAAGCTCTCATTAACAGGTGTGTAGTTCTCCATCCGATAGGCGTGATTGTTCAGCACAAAGGCATCGGTCGATAAGGCGGGGGCCGTAAATGACAACTGCCAGTCGGGACTGTAGCTGCCCCGGTGGGTAAGCGTATGACCAGCAAGATCATCAAACAGCCAGGGCGTTTTTAGATCACCGGGTATTGGATCGAAATCAATCGTTACAAACTCCGATGCCGACCCGGCGTTGGGACCCTCGAAATATGGATTCTGGTAAGTCAATTGATTGCCAGCCAGCCGCAGGGGCGAGGTGATGCCCACTTTCACACGCCGGTCGTCGCCCGCCCGGCATGGGAATACACGCACCGTTACCCGATTGCCTTCCTGCCAATACACCACCGACGGGTCGCGGGCAACATGTCTCGATTCAATATTGACAATAGTTCGGTAGGCCGAGTCGGCTTTGGCTACGGTGGTCAGCCGGGCGGGTTCTTCTTTGCCATTCACCCAGAGCGACATGCTCGATACCACCGAACCCGGCGGCAGGTGAAACGTCAGCAGAGCTTCTTCGGTAGCGTTACGGGCCTGATTGCGAATCTGCACGGTTTGCTCCGTATAACTCATCCGAAACTGCGGCCAGATACGCACCTGCGACACCACATCCTCAATGGTCAGATGGCGTCCCGTCCAGAATTTCTCCTCCGTACCATGTCGATTTGCCGAACGGACTTTCAGGATGGAGAGTTGGTCAGTATCGGAGAGTGCATCCGTTGGAAATAAACGCGAGGCAATCACCACCAATGGGTCGTGCTGCCGAACGTCGTCTAAAGCCGTCAGGCCCGTTAAGCCCCAGTTGTTCCCGTCAAAAAAACGGCCCCGGTCATACACTCTATTGCTTAGCAAGAGCCGGTCGGTAATCCAGGCAGACAGCGGGGTATTGGAGTGCAGTTGCTGGGCAATCAGCACCCAGTCGAGTAAGTCGCTTGTTCTGCGGACGGTGGCTTCCTGCCGGGTTCGGTCAATACGGTTCAGGTCGCTAAGCCAGCCCATAAGAAACGCGCCCAGCGCCAGCACTGGCACAGCCAATCCAACGTAGATGCCAAGCCGCAGGTGTTCTTCGCGCCGACCATCCTGCCAGAGTCGTTTACCCAGCGCGATGGCAAACGCAATCGGCACGAACGTATGCGCCGACAGTCCCAGGCCAATCAGCAAGGGTACGCTAATGGGGTATAGCTGAGCTACATAAACCGCCATGTAGGCAAATAACCACCAGCCGAACGCCAGCACTGCATATAGACCCTGTTGCGCCCGCACCGATAGCGATTCTTTCCAGCCATACAGGGCCATAGCACTCCCAACCACCACCAGCGACACGCATAGCCAGCCCGTCGATTGCTGAAAAACGGCCATTTCGCGGTTCAGCGCGTAGGCGCTGATGAGCCATAGCAGCAGCCCCAGCCACCGCACCGGACGACCTCTGGCATACCGTTCCCGGCGAAATTTAAGGAAACCATCGACCAGCAGAACAAGCGAGAAGGCAATGGCCAGCCCATAATGCGCCATGATCAGAATCACATTGTTGCTGCTTTCCTGGCGTGGGTCGCTCAGTAGTTCGTAGCCTGCAAACAGACCCGACGACAAAGCGACCAACAGCAGCCCCAGGCCGAAAACAGATTCGCGAAATGGCTCCAGGAAACGGGAGCGGGGTGTAGAGGGAAAATGGCTTTGCCAATCATCCGGCTGGGGAATGTTCAGTTCGGGTACTTTGAGTTGCTGTTCCATAAAGTACTTTGTTTTTCAAAGTTAAAAAGGATAGATAAATATCATTTTTTGTCATTCCGACGAAGGAGGAATCTTAAGGTATGCTCACTCACATAGTAGGAAAACTCAAGATTCCTCCTTCGTCGGGATGACAAAAACCGCACGATTGCTGAGGGTTCTCACAAATTCTTGATAAACGCTTCCAGCGCATTCAAGTGCTCCGAAAAGGCCTGTTGACCAGCCTGAGTAGCCGAGTAAGTAGTGTTGGGTTTTCGGCCAATAAACTGCTTCTGCACGCCCACATAGCCCGCTTCTTCCAGCGCACGGAGGTGCGTAGCCAGATTGCCATCGGTCAGGCCAAGCAGTTCTTTAAGCGCGTTAAAACTCATCGACTCGTTGACCATCAGAACCGACATGATGCTTAGCCGCGCTTTGCTTTCAAAGGCTTTGTTAAACTGAGTCAGCAGGTCAGTTCTCATGCGAAGTCGTTCGTTCGTATTTGTAATACATGGCTAAGCCATACACAATATGCAGTACCCCAAACCCAATGGCCCAAGTTAGCAGATTATAACCCGGCCATACCAGCGACAACAGTCCCAGCCCAATTTCGCAGTAGGCCAGCGACTCCACATCGCGAAGCGTGTATTTGCTACCATTAAGCAAGGCTAATCCATAAAAAATGAGTGTTGCCGGAAACGCCAGCCAGATTAGATTGTATTGCAACAGCGCTAAGCAGAAAATTCCCCCTGCTACTAAAGGAACCAGCATGGCCCACAGCAGTCGTTTAGACGAAGCATTCCAGACAGTTTGCCCCTGCCGCCGGGCTTTGCGAACGGTGAAGTAAGTACCCGACAGCAAGGCCAATACCAAAACAACTACGGCTACCGTCACCAGAAACCCGACCAGCGTTTGATGGGAGGCTTCATCATAGCGATTAAGTCGGTCATAGCTTAACAAACTAAGCCAGTTGGTTCGCAGACGCATATACACGACGACCGCACCCGCGAGGGCGACCAGACCCGCCGATACGCCCGATAGGCCGCTAAGTGACAGAAATTTGGAAGAACGCTCCATCAGGCTGCGGATCTCCGTCAGCGTTTGCAGGTGTTCGCGGGATTCGTGCATAACCAATTGTGAATGAGTCAATGAGTGATTGAGTGAATAATAGCACTTAGGTAAGAAACAGGTCTACCAGCCGTCCGCCGAGGATGATAAGGCCGACGAGAACGGCGGTGATGGCCAGAATTAGTACTGCACCGGATGATAAATCTTTAACCGCTTTGATTTGCGGATGCAAACCGGGCGACACAAAATCGCACAATTTTTCAAGAGCTGTGTTGAATGCTTCGGCGGCCCAGACCAGCCCAATTTGCGTCAGGATAATGGCCCAGTCCGTGCGGCTAAGATTCAGCAGAAACCCGGCTACCATAACGAATCCGGCAATGAGCAAATGCACTTTAGCATTGTTCTCAAACCGAAAGAGGTCAACGATACCCTGTCCGGCAAACCGAAAGCTACGGACGACTTTGCGAAAATCAATCATTCGGCAAATCTATCGCTAAAATAAGCGCACGTTGGTATGCTCAAGCTGGTTTCCCTCGAAAACATCGCCCATCAGTGTAAGATTTAGTGAGTTTTCTCTTCCTGCTCGACATACCAATAAAAAGCTACATAGAAGGCAAACAGTACAAATCCGTAAGCAAGTGTCAGTTTGATACTTAGATGATCCTGGTAAGCGCGGGCAATGGCCATCGTGAGCGCCGACGGACTTGCCAGAACATCCCAGCTATTCCATCGCCCCACGCGGCCTAAATAAATCCCAAAGCCCGATAAGAGCTGACTGCTCAGTAGTAAGCTCCAGATCAACAGGTTACCCACAATTGGCCGCAGCATCCGGTGAACAATCAGAATTGAGTATAGCCCTATTAGCAAACCAGTGAGCGCAAAGACGAACAGCGTCATGGTATCGAACCAGAGCAACGGCTGGTCGACGTGCCGAATATGAAATAGGTCGGTAATGATATAAGGCGCGTTAGGCAGAAAGGCCAGCCAAACCGCTAACCCGCTCACTAACAGCCACCGATTGCGAAAACCTGATTCCCGCAAGTCGCGCAGCACCAGCACCACACCCAGCGGAAACCACGCCAGAAACAGGTTCCAGGTCAGCATGACGAAAAACCACCAGTTGCCGGTTAGTAAACCCCGCACCAGTACTAAGCTTAAGCCGGTTAGTGTCAGGAGCGCCAACGCCCGCAAGCCCTTGCCAGGTTTGGCGTCGCGCGGGAGTGTACGGTTGGATAGGAGCGACGGAGAAAGATGTGTCTGCATTTGTAAAGTACTTTGTTTTGCAAAGTAAGTAGGATAAATGAACGTTAGTCAAGCAAACGGGCAAAAATATTTCTATTGGTTTAGAATAGTCTCGATTTGCTGCCGAAACCAGGCGGTTTGGACGAGTTGCTTTTGAGTGATTGTGCGTAGTATGGGATATACTTTTTCATGTTGACCTTTCATGCTAAAAAACTTATAAAACCGCTCAAAATCATCACTTTTGAAATCGTCAACGATGCTGTCGGTATCTTTGAAATTTAACTTTGGGTCATTATTGAACTCTTCATATCTCTGTCTTGACGACACTAATGAGGGAAGAATGTACGCATATCGTTCATTCTTCAAATGCCGGATTGCGTCTACATATTCTTTATAATTAAAATCGTTTAAGCCAAGTTCAGTAAGATTATCGGGGTGATATAGGTAATTCTCGAAACAGTAATAAGTTAAAATGTGGTGATTGGGATATTTTTGGTGAAGGTATTCAATTTCTGAGTCTGAAATAAAGTCACGATCTCGTATCGAGTTATATGAAGGATCACGTTTAACTGTCAAGAAGACATCACGTGAATTATTAACCCCAACGAAAATTGTATTTGGAATAGCTAATAGATTATAGTACTGGTCGTTCTTGTTTTCACATACCACTAATTTCTTGCCTTGCATTAGAGTAAGCAAAGTTTCCTTCGGCACGGCAATGTCGTACACGTCTAAGCGATCTTTGGGCTGAGGAAATAGCGTTTGCGGCTGGTCGAAATCCAGATCGTCGAAGTCAATGATAACGCCTTTGTCGTATTGCCGGGCGTAGTCGATAAAACCCAGCGAGTGCGAAGCTGTCCAGAACTGGCAATTTTCGGGTATCCAGTTTTCAGTGATTTCCTTAAGCAGATTGAATTGCAGTTTGGTGTTCAGATGCAGGTCGATTTCATCGAAGAAATAAACGGTGTCGGTGAAGTACTCTCGCCGAACCAGCAGATTCATGAGAATATTCAATACTTCCTTTTCCCCTGCGCTGAGGTAATCATAAGGTATTTCTGAATTTCCTTTCCGAAAATTTATCTGAGCAGGCTTGCCTTCTAAGGGGGGCAGTATTTCAAACAGCGATAAGGTCGTGTTGCTAATTGTACCGAAAATGCGTTCAAAAGCATTATTAATCGCCCCGATGTAGGTGGCTCTTATTTGTTCGGCCGTTGAATTATCCCGGAATAACTCCCGCAGAATCTGACCGGAGATACGGTCTATATCATTCTCAAACCTATTATCCCGATCAATGAAATTCAATGGTCGGTCAGAATCAATCTCGATATCAAACGAGTCGTCACTCTGCTTTCTGGTTAACCTGGAAACCTGCCGAAAACTGGTTCGGCCATAAAAAGCACTTTTTGATAGAGTTGGGTGAAATAAACTCTTGTCATCGCCAACCTCATACTGATTGTTCTTATCATCTGTAATTAAGAGGGTGGTTGATTGAGATGATTTTTTTCTTAACGGATTAAGAAGTGATATGAATCCACGTACATATGCCTTGTACTGTGGGCCGCTGGCTGCGGCAATCTCAAGTTTTGAGCCTTGATTCAAAAACTCAAACGCATCAAACACCGACGATTTTCCCGACCCATTAGAGCCAATCAGCAGGACTAATTTTGTATCGGCTGGAATGCCGTCAATAGTCAGGTCAGTGAAGCGTTTGAAATTCTGGAGTTCTACTTTGGTGATGTGCATACTGCAAAGTTGACAAATTCCCGGTATAATTTTCCATAAGCCCGGCATTCTTCAATCGCTTATTAGGGCTTCCTAAAGCGGGCAATCTGCCCCGTTTGCTTTCCTATTCTCCCATCTTTTCTCCTATTAAATCCACTAATTAAGTCGGCTGCGTTGCCGCAAAAATTTAATATACCTAACGTATCTCATAATGAGAAGTTTATGTAAATTTAAGAAACACATTCACGGAAAGTTTATATTTAATTATTGAATATAAGATTCTGTAAATCAATTGTTTGCTATTCATTCTTTTTAACAACAAGAAGTAGTCATGATTGCCTGGAACGCCGATGCCGCCCGCCATCTGTTGGCGCGTTGTCTATTTGGTTATACCCGCGCTAACCTGAGCAAAGCGCTGTCTTATGCATCGGTTGACGACTTTGTTAGTAAGGAACTTCTGGCTGATCTGGCTCAGCCCGCTCCCCCCAATACCTGGGTCACCGAAACGCCGGTAGCGAACGACCCCAACACAGGAACCCGCTACGCTGAACTAGCGACCTGGTGGCTGAAGCAGATGCTGACCGAAAGTACGTCCATGCGGGAAAAGATGGTGCTGTTCTGGCATAACCACTTCGTATCGGATCGCGAAAAGGTGAATTATCCGCAGCACATGTACCAGCAGAACGCCCTGTTCCGTACCTATGCTTTTGGCGATTTCCGACAGTTTACGAAAGCCGTGACGATAAACCCGGCGATGCTGATTTACCTCGATGGGCGGCAGAATAACAAGAATGCGCCTAACGAGAATTATGGCCGCGAGTTGATGGAACTCTTCACATTGGGCATTGGCAACTACACCGAAACCGACGTGAAGCAGGCCGCGCTATCCCTTACGGGTTGGTCGGTTTCTGGATTAAATTCGGTATTCAACAAAAACAACTTCGCCGATAAAGACAAAACGTTTCTGGGCAAAACCGGCAACTTCACCTACACCGACATTGTTGACATCATTCTGACTAAAGACGCGGCCGCTGAGTTCGTTTGCCGTAAACTCTACAAAGAATTTATCTTCTATAAACCCAATGAAGCGTTTGTGAAGCAAATGGCCGATGTGTTCCGTAAGGCAAATTATAGCATTAAGGCCGCTTTGCAATACATGCTCACCTCCGACGAGTTTTTCAAGCTGGAATATCGGGGCGCAAAAATCAAAAATCCAGTCGAACTGTCCGTTGGTTCGCTTAAGTTCCTCAACATCAGCAATCCTGATTTTAGTTATGTCGCCGATACCTCCCGAACGCTTCAGCAGTTTTTGTTCTATCCACCGAATGTGGCGGGTTGGCCCGGTCAGCGGGAGTGGATAAGTTCCAACACGTATCCGGCACGGGGTGGTTTTTCCGATTCGTTAGTCAACGGGCGTAAAAGCAATGGGGGCAATCTGTCGTTCAAAGTCGTTCCGCTCGACTACGCCCGCAGCTACAAAAGTTCGGAGGATGCCCCGCAGTTTGTGAAAGACGTTATCAACCTTATGCTCGTTGTGTCGCCTACAGCCACGAAAGAGAAACTGCTGTTAGACACGCTCTTAGACGGTACCATTGTGGCCAACTGGTCAACCAATACCCCAATGGCCGACCTCCGCATCCAGAAATTCCTGAAGGCCGTTATGCGACTGCCTGAGTATCAGCTTACTTAATTGTGAATGAGTGAATGATAGAATGAGTGAATAGCTGACACCGGAGACATTCACTCATTCCATCATTCACTCATTCTATCACTGAAACTATGACCCGCAAAGACTTTCTACGACAATTAGGATTGATGACGGGTGGCGTGGCCTTTGGGGTGCAGGGAGTGCCCGGACGAGCCTACGCGCACAACCCGTTCATGTTCGATATGGCCGGAACCAATGGCAACATCCTGGTGCTGGTGCAGATGAACGGGGGAAATGATGGCCTGAACACGGTGGTGCCGTTCGAGAATGATATTTATTATCAGAAACGCCCGACCATTGCCATTGCCAAAGATAAAGTACTGAAACTGAATAGTCAGTTGGGCTTGAACCCGTCTATGAGTGCGTTTAAGGAACTCTACGACAATGCTCAACTGACAGTCGTCGAAAATGTTGGGTATCAATCGCCGAATCGGTCGCACTTTCGGTCGACTGATATTTGGTTGTCGGCTTCCGATGCCAATCAGTATGAAGAGGATGGCTGGATAGGGCGGTATCTGACGCATAAATTCCCGGCCTATCCGCTCACCTTACCCGAACAACCGCTGGCGGTGCAGTTGGGCAGCGTAGAGTCGATGCTGTTGCAGAGCCAGCTTGGTTCGATGGGAACGGTGTTCGACAATCCTGATTCGTTTTATCAGTTGGTGCAAGGCAGCAGTGCCGATACGGCCACCATTCCGAACACCGTAGCGGGCGAAGAGCTTAAGTTTCTGCAACAGATAGCAGCTCAGTCGATTCAATACGCCGATGTCATCAAGAAAAAGGCGGATATTGGTAAAAACGCCGTTACCTATCCCAACACAGGCCTCGGTAAGCAACTCGCCATTGTAGCCGACCTCATTGCAGGGGGCTTAACCACGCCCGTTTACCTGACAACTATTGGCGGATTTGATACCCACGCCAACCAAGTGGTGGCGTCCGATACGACGACCGGCTCACACGCTAACCTGTTGAAGACCGTAGCCGAAGCTGTATCAACGTTTATTAAGGACTTACGGAAGCAGAACTTAGCCAATCGGGTCACAGTCATGACGTTCTCGGAGTTTGGTCGGCGGGTGAACCAGAACGGCACCACTGGCACCGATCATGGAACGGCAGCTCCTCTATTCGTTGCGGGCAACCCGGTTCGGGGGGGTATTGTGGGCACAGCCCCCGATTTGAAAGACCTCGACAGCAATGGCGATCTGAAGTTCAAAAACGACTTCAGGCAAGTCTATGCCAGCGTCCTGCGCGATCACCTCGGCGTGGACGCTGCCACTACGCAGACCATTTTGGGCCGTGATTTCGAGACGTTGCCCATTTTCCGCCAGACACCGGCACTGGAAGTTACGGAAGGCATGGTGGCGTTGGGCCAAAACACGCCCAATCCGTTTGTTGATACAACTGAAATTCAGTTTGCCCTGAAGCAGCCTGGCTATATTCGGCTAACAGTCTATGATCTGCAAGGCCGGGAAGTGTCTATATTGCGCGAAGGTCGGTTTGAGACCGGCAACTACAGCGTACCCGTCAGCAGCTCAGGTCTAACGTCCGGGCATTATCTCTACAGCCTGCAAACCGACAGTGGGCGGCAGGTGAAGCGAATGGTGAAGGTTTGAATAGTGTAGAATGAAAAATGTAGCGTGAAGAATAAAAGGTGATGCCGCCTATTCTTCACGCTACATTTTTCATTCTACACTATTCAAACCTTTCTTTTTATCTTTACGAAAAAGCAGAGAAGGCGATGGTAATGGTCGATAACTTGGCAGAATATCTGCTGGAGCAACTCAAGACGCAGGATGTGGTACACGTACCGGCTTCGGAGGCCGAATATTTAGCCATTGCCCCCGAATTTCCGGGTAAAGTAGAGTACCATGAGGGTGAACTAATTGCCATGAGTTTAGCTACAGCCATTCACGAGTTAATTGTTTCGTATATTAATCGTCTTCTGACCAACCACTATTTTGATAAGGATTTTTTGGTCACCAGCAGTAATGCGGGTTTGCAGATTCCAAAACCAGGTGGTGGCTATTATCAGCCTGATCTGATGGTGACGCAGGGCGACTGGATTTTTAAACCCGGCTCAACGTGTATCATTACGAACCCGTATCTGCTTGTGGAAGTGCTTTCGCCCGGTACGGGTAAATACGACAAAGAATATAAATTAGATTATTATAAGGAGTTGCCCAGCCTGAACTACGTGGTTTATGTAGCCCAGAACCGGCCTTATCTGACCATCTACGAACGCACAGACCAACCCGACGTTTGGCTCAACACCGATTACAAATCGCTCGACAGCGTTGCTAAACTTGGCGATCTGACGTTGCCGTTACGCGAAGTTTACCACAAAATTCAATTCCCTTCCAACCAATAAATCGGGTCGTCAGTACGATTCCACAAGCCGTATTGGTTGTATGCACTCAATGAAGCAATTTCAGGAATTACCACCCCGCCGTCAGGAACAACTTATGGCGTTCGACCGGCTGCTGACCATCATGGATGAACTGCGCGAACAGTGTCCCTGGGACCGCAAGCAAACGATGGATAGTCTGCGCCACCTCACCATCGAAGAAACCTACGAACTCTCTGACTCGATTCTGGAAAACGACTTGCCCGAAATTCGGAAAGAGTTGGGCGATATTCAACTACACTTGATTTTCTACGCTAAAATTGCGTCGGAAACTGGAGCTTTTGATATGGCCGACGTGCTCAACAGCATTTGTGATAAACTCATTAGCCGCCATCCGCATATTTACAGCGACGTAATAGCCGAAACAGAAGAGCAGGTAAAAGCCAACTGGGAGCAACTTAAATTGAAAGAGGGTAACCGCTCAGTGTTGGGTGGCGTGCCGGGTTCGCTGCCCGCATTAGTCAAAGCCATGCGGATTCAGGAGAAAGCGCGGGGGGCTGGGTTCGACTGGGACGAAAAGCAGCAGGTCTGGGAGAAAGTAGAGGAGGAAATGCAGGAATTCAAAACTGAATTTAATGCAGAGACTAATGAAGCCATCGACCACCACCGGGCGGAAGGCGAATTTGGCGATTTGCTGTTTTCGCTCGTTAACTACGCCCGCTTCATCGACATTAACCCCGAAACGGCTCTCGAACGCACCAATAAGAAATTCATTAAACGATTTCAGTATCTCGAAGAAAAAGCCCGCGCCAATGGTCAAACGCTGAACAACATGACGCTGGCCGAAATGGACGTGTACTGGAATGAAGCAAAATTAGATGTATGATGTAAGATATATGATGTATGTTTTCATCTCATATATTATATATCTTACATCATATATCATACATACACAATGCGGATCGCTTTTTTAACGGATATCCACCTTGGCGCTGAGGGGGAACAACCACAGAACGTGAATGTCCGGCAAAATTTTTTAGACGCCCTGGCTCATCTGGCCGAATTGAAACCTAATTGCTTAGTGCTGGGTGGCGATGTGTGCAATGATACCGGCGACCCGGCCATTTATCAATGGGTGAAGCAGCAGGTCGATAAATTACCCTTTCCCTATTATGTCATCGCGGGCAATCACGATGACTCGGGCCTGATTGCCGACGTGTTTCATAAAGACCATGACCTGCACGATGGCGAGTTATATTACGCCCTGCCGCTGGAGGGTCGTCCGGCTTTGTTCTTAGATTCGTCGAAAGGGGAGTTGTCAGCAGAGCAATGGACCTGGTTTCGGGATTACCTCATTGCTCTTCGCGACAACAACGTGCTTGTATTCATGCATCACCCGCCTATGCCTGCCGATGTGCTGTTTATGGACCAGAAGTACCCGTTTCGGCAGAGCGACGAATTTATAGAGCTGGTGCGTGATCTACCGTGCCATGTAACGGTTATTTGTGGTCATTACCATGTCGAAAAAATAGTGCAGCGGGGGAATCTGCTGGTGCTGTTATCGCCCTCGACTTTCTACCAGATGAAGCAGGATACGCCCCAGTTTGCCGTTGATAATTACCAGGTTGGTATTCGTGAAATTAACCTGACCGACCACGGAACCAACAGCACCGTCGTTTATCTTGACCCGTCGAAACCGCAGCCAGAATCCAGTAAATGATGCGTACTTCTACGGCTTGTTTTTTAGAAACAGACGTAGTGCTACGTATCTGAAAATCAGCGTTTACACTTTGCTCTTGTTCCGTATTTTCTCGCTATAAAACCGAATGTTTCGGGCCGACCTTTGATGGAGTTTTCACCATTAACCAACTTCTCAAAATGGAAGCGTCCAAAGAAAGTAAAGGCAGTGAGTTTCATGTTGTGTTGAGCGGCCTGAAATTATCCGATAAACTGGAGAACCGCATCGCGTCGGAGATTCAGCGCGTTGTAGCAGCGGCTCTAACCGATTACCCCAACCCCGACGACCCGGATGGCGATGATGGCCCGGCAGGTGGGCGTCGCAAACACGGTACAGGCCGGTTCGGACCCTATACAGTTATCCCTTCCAAAGAGTGGTTAGGCCGGTGGATATACATGCTGGGGGCAAACTTGCAGATTAATGCCGACCTGGTTGCTAAGCAGGAAAAACTTCTACAGGGCGGACTTCAACGGGTAGGCTGATGGTAAAGTCCAGCACAACGCTATGCCCCAGCGCGACCGCCCAGGAAGGCGCGTTGCTGCTGGGCGTAGTTGACACCAGAAAGGCTGTGCGGTTTCTAAAGGAGCCGGAGCCAATGACCCCCGAACTAACGGAGGCCATTTCGGCTGTTGATGCCCCCGAAACAAAATTTCGCTTTGCCAACAAGTGCGTAAAGTCGGGGTGCGGTCAGTGGCACAATGGGCGGTGTGGCGTCATTGATCTGGTCATGTCGCTCAATGAGCACCTTGGTGGACCGGCGGCCTTGCCTTTTTGCGCTATTCGGTCGCAATGCCGCTGGCACAAACAGACTGGCCCCAGCGCCTGCACCGTTTGCCCGTTCATCATCACCGATTCGTTGCACACCAACGAGGAACGGTTAGTGTATATTGAAGCGAACGGATTATAGAGATGTATGATATAGGATGTATGATGTATAGCTCGTGCCATACATCATACATCCTATATCATACATCATACTTCATCTTGCCGAATAGTTCGGCGCTTCTTTCTGAATTTGAATGTCGTGCGGATGGCTTTCGCGCGAACCGGCTGTAGTGATTTTGACAAACTTGGCTTGTTGCAGCGTTGGAATGTCGGCGGCACCGCAGTAGCCCATACCTGCTTTCAAACCGCCTACCATCTGATAGACAATCTCAGCGACTTTGCCTTTAAAGGGCACTCGGCCTACGATGCCTTCCGGCACGAGTTTCTTGATGTCGTCTTCCGCGTCCTGGAAATAACGGTCTTTCGAGCCGTCTTCCATTGCTTCCACCGACCCCATGCCCCGGTAGGTTTTAAACCGCCGACCTTCATACAGCACCACCTCGCCTGGAGCCTCTTCAGTTCCGGCGAGTAACGAGCCAATCATGACTGTGCTGGCACCACCGGCCAGGGCTTTGGTAATGTCGCCTGAGAAACGAATACCACCATCGGCAATAACCGGAACGTCCGTGCCCTGCAGGGCTTTCGCCGATTCGTAAACTGCCGTTAACTGCGGCATACCAATACCGGCAATAATGCGGGTGGTGCAAATGCTACCAGGTCCTACCCCCACTTTCACGGCATCGGCTCCGGCATCGGCCAAGGCTTTGGCCCCTTCGCCAGTGGCTACGTTTCCGGCAATAACCTGCAGGTTGGGGAATTGCTGTTTAATGCCGCGCACCGCATCCAGCACACCTTTCGAGTGCCCGTGTGCCGTATCGACGCTAATCACATCGACCCCCGCTTTTACCAACGCTTCGATGCGCCGGGTCAGGTCGGGTGTGACGCCAACGGCTGCACCCACACGCAACCGGCCCAGTTCGTCTTTGCAGGCGTTGGGATGGCTTTTGCGCTTCAGAATGTCTTTGTAGGTGATCAGCCCAACGAGTTTGTAGTCATCGTTGACGATAGGAAGCTTTTCAATTTTATATTCCTGCAAAATACTTTCGGCATCTTCGAGCGACAGCCCCGCCTTGGCTGTAATCAGGTTTTCGCGGGTCATAATATCTGTCACCGACCGGGTGAGGTCGCGCTGGAAACGCAGGTCACGGTTGGTCAGAATGCCGACTAATTTGCCAGTATCGTCAACAACGGGAATACCGCCAATCTTAAACTCGCGCATAATCTTGTGCGCGTCGCCCAGTGTCGCTGTTTCGGAGAGCGTAATGGGGTCGATAATCATACCACTTTCCGAGCGTTTCACTTTCCGAACCTGATCGGCCTGAGCTTCCACGCTCATGTTCTTGTGGATAATGCCAATGCCGCCTTCCTGGGCCATCGCAATCGCCAACGCCGACTCGGTAACGGTGTCCATAGCCGCCGAAATAAGCGGAATGTTTAGCTGAATGCTGCGGGTAAGCTGGGTATTGGTTTGCGTATCGCGGGGGAGAACCTCCGAGTAGGAGGGCAGGAGCAGTACGTCGTCGTAGGTGAGCGCTTCGTATAGAAACTTACTCGTATCTAAGCTCATAGCAAATAAACAGGTGGTGTTATTTGCCGGACAAAAGTACGAAGAATTTCTGAGTAGTTAAAAATTAGTTTGAGGTTTACGGCTTACTCACGCGTCAGACAGCTTTGCGTCAGCCAACTCCAACTGGAAAACCGTAAACCTCAAACCTCTGTTTATGCCATTGCGTCCTCCACAACCTCTTTAGCGCGATGTAATGTACTTTTTACGGAATCGCTCACCGAAGCAGCTTTGTTCATGGCCGAGTGGCCAGCTTTACCAATCTTATATTTATATTTCATTTTGTCGTACTTACTTATACCGAAATCATTCCGGCTACGCGACAATAGCCACAGACCGCCCAGAATCCCGATCCCAATAGCGAGGGCAATGGTTGTCGTTTGCTTTTGATTATCGTCGGCCTCATCCTTCGGCATCATGTCTTTACGGGCGTTGGCCGCAATGATGGGGTCGGGCAGAATATGCGCCATCGCTACTTTCAGTTTGTTTTTGAAACCAGCTACTACGTGGTCGTCGCCCGCCATTAGCGCGTCGTAACCAGCTTTGGCTACATCGGCAGGGCTGGCTGTTTTCTGTGGGTCAGCGCCTTTTACATGTTCAGCACCGGCCGTTTTAAAAAAGTTAGTGTTGGTAGCCCCCGGCATTAATACCGTGATCGTCACCTTCGAGCCGTTACTTTTTAACTCACCACGCACCGATTCGGCAAACGATTTAACAAAAGCTTTAGTAGCGGCATAAACAGCCATCATTGGGTTAGGAGCAACGGATACTTCAGAACCCAATACCAGAATATTACCGGCGTCGCGGGCAACCATGTCTTTCAGATACAACTTGGTCAGGTGCATGAGCGAGGTTGCGTTGCCCTGCACAATAGCCAACTCACGCTGAATGTCCGTATCGGTGGCAAAGTTGCCATATACACCTGCTCCGGCATTGTTTACCAGCACGTCAATTTGCTGGCCGTTTGTCTGAGCATATACATCTTCCGGCGCGTTGGGGTCAGAAAGCTCTTTGGTGATAATAGTAGCCTGTGTACCGTACTGATTTTTAAGGTTGTAGGCTAATTGATTCATTCCCTCCTCGTCGCGGTCAACAAGAACAAGCGAGTAGCCATCTTTGGCAAAAAGTCGGGTTAGTTCCAGGCCAATACCACTGGCCGCGCCCGTAATCAGGGCTGTTTTTCCATTTTGTTGTGTTTCCATCGTTGAGTTAATTAATTGGTCATTTATGGTCATTAGGTGGTCATTTGTCGTTAATCATAGTCATTGCAACGAATGACAAAAAATGACTCCCTAATGACTATGAATGACCTTCAATCATGGTTTTAAAATCACTTTGGTGCAATCGTCTTCTTTCTTCTTAAAAATGTCGTAGGCCCGCGAAATTTCCGATAGCGGTAGTATATGGGACACAATATCGTCGAGAACGACTTTGCCCTCCACCACCAAATTCAGCAGATGGTCGATGTTTTTGTGCACCTGCGACTGGCCGTAACGAACCGTCAGGCCCTTATCGAAGATGCGGCCAATGGGATAATTGTCGAAGGGGGTTCCATACACACCCACAACCGACACAATGCCGCCCCGACGCACCGCCCGGAAGCACTGTTCCAGCACGCTGATGGTGCCTTTCTCTAAATTGAAAGCGGCTTTTGCTTTACCCAGCAGCGACCGCTCGGCTTCCATCCCTACGGCATCTACGCACAGGTCGGCTCCGCGCCCTTCGGTCATGCTGCGGATGGCTTCTACTACATCAACATCGTGCGGATTGAGCGTTTCCACGTTGTTCACGCGCTTAGCCCGTTCCAGCCGGTAGTTGAGCGGGTCAATGGCAATTACGCGGCCCGCGCCCTGCAACCAGGCTGATTTTTGTGCCATCAACCCCACTGGTCCTGAACCGAAAATGGCGACTGTTTCGCCCCCGGTCAATTCGCCCCATTCAATGGCGCTCCAGCCGGTGGGAAAAATATCCGACAAAAACAGCACCTGCTCATCTTTAAGTTCTTCGGGCACATGACGAAGGCCATAGTCAGCATAAGGAACCCGGACATACTGAGCCTGCCCGCCGTTATAGCCGCCGTAGAGATCGGAATAGCCAAACAGGCCACCGCCTTTTTCGGTCAGCAAGCCACCATCCGGCCCGTAGAATTCGGGGTTGGAATGCTCACAGTGCATCTCTAAGTGGTGCTGGCAGAAGTAGCACTGACCACAAGCGATGGTAAAGGGCACAACCACCCGGTCGCCTTTTTTGAGATTGGTCACTTCTGAACCTACCTCTTCAACGATGCCCATAAACTCATGACCGAGTACTTCATTGCGAAGCTGGGGCAGAAAACCGTCGTAAATGTGAAGGTCGGAACCACAGATGGCCGTTGATGTAATTCGCAGAACAACGTCCCGCGCCTGTTCGATTTTCGGGTCATCCATTGTTTCATACCGGATGTCGCCGACTTTGTGGAAGACTGCTGCTTTCATAAATACGTTGAGACAAACTATAGCCGATTAGTCGACTACAGTTTGTAACGCAATCCAGCAGTGTTGGTTTGAATAAACTAAGAAAGCGGACCGATTATAGCCCACTCGGAGAGGGGTTGGGTTGGAATATAAATCAGAATTTTTTCAGTTCAATGCGAACCGTCTTTTCAGTATCACCCACTTTAAACTGGCAATCACTGAATTTAGGGGCCGACATTTTGGGTCGGAAATTATTGCTGAATCCATACGGCTCCTTCGGAATGCCAAATATTTTTTTGTCCATTTTGCCATTGCTGTTTTCGTCATGAAAAACCGCAATAGCATACTCTCCCGGCTCGACAGAAAAAACACTGCTCACCTGCTGGCTGTTGGCTTCCACTTTTTTTCCCTGCGTTGGTTTGCCTTCCGGGAAATCGCTGCCTGCACGAAATAAAGCAATATAGACGAACCCTTTCTGAGTACGAACATTCTGAACCTCAACGGTTAGATTTACTTTTTGGGGTGATAGTGATGGCTTAATAGGCGCCAGAAACAGGAGAATAACAGAGAGTAAATAGAACATAAACGCGGGGTTTTTCTAAAAACGGATTTATCTTGCGTTTATGATAGCCCAGCCACCCCCACCACCCAAACGATGGATTACCAAAGCCTTCCCTAACTCGGCGGAACATCGAACGGCTATCGAATCGTTGACGCAGTCGCTGGGGGTGAGTCCATTTCTGGCGGCCTTGCTCGTGCAACGGGGTGTGCATACCTACAAAGAAGCCCGGCTGTTTTTTCGGCCTGAAATCAGCCACCTGCATAACCCCTTCGCTATGAAGGACATGGACCGGGCCATCATGCGTTTGCAAATGGCTATGCTGCCCGAGCGGGAAGAGAAAATCCTGATCTACGGCGATTATGACGTAGATGGTACAACGTCCGTGGCGCTGGTCTATGGTTTCCTGAAAAACTATCACGCCCAGATTGATTACTACATCCCAGACCGCTACAAAGAGGGCTATGGCATTTCCAGACAGGGAGTAGAATGGGCGGCAGAAAACGGATTTTCGCTCATCATTGCCCTCGACTGTGGCATCAAATCCATTGAGCGCGTGGCGGAAGCGAAAGCACTGGGTGTTGATTTCATTATCTGCGACCACCACCGCCCCGGCGATGAATTGCCTCAAGCGGCCGCCGTGCTGGACCCCAAACGCGGAGATTGCAACTACCCTTACAAAGAACTAAGTGGTTGTGGCGTAGGCTTTAAACTGCTTCAGGCCTTTTGCCTGCACAAAGGTATCGAACTGGAATTGCTCTATCCGAGTCTTGATTTGGTGGCAGTGAGTATTGCCTCCGATATTGTACCGCTCACGGGCGAGAATCGAGTGATGGCCCATTATGGCCTAAAATACCTGAACGCAACCCCGCGCATCGGCCTGAAAGCTCTTATCAAAGTAGCCGGGTTTACGCGCGACCTGGATATCACAAACGTCGTGTTTGGGTTAGGCCCACGCATTAACGCGGCCGGTCGGATTCAGCACGCAAAAGCGGCTGTGCAACTGTTGCTGGCCGATTCGGAGGAGGAAGCCGATGACTTCGCGATGGCGATTAACAAGCACAACAACAGCCGACGGGAGTTTGACAGCAGCATTACGGAGCAGGCATTAGCCATGATTCGGGAAAGCGAAGCGCTTACAAAGGCAAAGAGTACGGTCTTATATGATGCAGGTTGGCACAAGGGCGTTATTGGCATTGTGGCTTCGCGCTGCATCGAGCATTTTCATCGCCCAACCATTATCCTGACGCAGTCGAACAATAAGGCGGCTGGGTCGGCGCGGTCGGTGCCGGGTTTTGATGTGTATGAAGCCATCGAAGAGTGTGCCGAACTGCTGGAACAATTTGGAGGGCATACGTTCGCGGCTGGTATGACCATGCCAGTCGATAATATTGATGCATTCCGGCTGAAGTTTGAAGAAGTGGTGGCCCGTAAAATCAAAGAAGAGCACCTGACTCCTCTGATTGACATTGATCTACCGCTCGACTTCAGCGAAATCAACGATAAACTCGTCCGAATTGTGAAGCAGATGGGGCCATTTGGTCCGCACAACATGCCGCCAACGTTCATGACGGAGGAGGTGTATTTGGCAGGGGAGCCGATTATTATGAAAGAAAAACACCTGAAACTAACTGTACGACAACGCCGGTCGGGTCATACGCTAACGGCCGTCGGGTTTGGTTTGGCGCACATGGCCGATCAACTCCGGTCCGATAAACCCTTCTCCATTTGCTACCAGGTTGAACAAAATTTTTTCAACGGGAATGTTTCGCTGCAACTGATGCTGAAGGATATGAAGGTGTGATCAGATACCACCGGGAAGTTATTATTGCCCACCCACAAGCGGTCAGAGATGGGAGTTAATTGCTTCTGATTTTTTCACTAAATAGGTATATAACTAACCGTTTACTAACATTAACTAAAATAAAGCACTTAATCTATTAACGGATTTGTTTTTATAAGCTACGAATATACTTTTATAGTATCATTTTAGTAAACGTTCAAAACAGGCCATCGAAAGCACTTTATCATAGGGCAACGGCACCCTAACAAAGAGCTATAGAAGGTGTTCCAAGAGGTTGCTGTCTATCTACCACCTGTCATCCATCGGTGCCGGCTCATTCTTCTTTGTGAGCAAGTTGCTCACCATACATCTACTTGCACTAAGTAGGCCAGTGTCTGCGCTCATGCTTGGCTGGCTGCTGACCTGCCCTATCAACCGACGGCTTTTGTAAAGCCCATTAAGAATTCTGGGGGATTGCTACCCTGGCGTCTTAAGCACTTCCTATTCTTTTTAATCTAACTTAACTTTTTTAATGAAAAACTTATTACTCACGGGCGCTGCTCTGGTAATCATGCTTACCGCAAATGCCCAGACTAACGTTGCCACCCTGAGCCAAACGGGTATTGGAAACGAGGCCAACCTGACTCAGACTGGCGAGAAACAGGTGGTGACGGTTGTACAGGATGGAACCAGTAATAAAACCACGACTTCCCAAACCAGTATCTATTCCAACGAAATTTTTGTTGGGCAAACTGGATCGAACAACCAGGCTTTTGCTTACCAGGATGAGCAGTCCGGCCCAAATTTTATCCAGATTTTCCAGAATGGTGGCAACAACTATGCGCTGGTTAATCAGTCGGACTTCCTGACTTATGGCTCCGAAGCCTCTGTCAGCCAGACAGGTACTAATCATAGAGCAACTGTCACGCAGCTTTTTGCCATTGGTAGTACGGCGGGTATAGAGCAGACGGGCATAGGTGATGGCAACACGGCCACCATTACGCAGACCAATCTTAGCTACTTGGATGCTGCCGAAATCAGACAGAACGGCCAACGGCAAACGGCCAGCATTTATCAACTGGGTACACTCTACCTTGTTGGTGGCAATGAAGGCTATATCAACCAGAGCAGCAATTTTACACAAACCGCCACCATTGTTCAGGTAGGAGATATAAACGTGGCTGAAATCTATCAGGAACAGGATGCTGGCCCGGGCAACGAGGCACTGGTTGATCAGTTCGGAGCGGGTAACTATGGGTATATTGATCAGTCTGATTTTTACACCATTAATACAAAAGCAACCATTACGCAAACCGGCCTTTTCAATACAGGCTACATTGAGCAATTTGCTGTTGTTAACAGCCAGGCTACCGTTACCCAAACTGGCGATGATAACGTGGCCTACATTGGTCAGGGGGCAGAGCCGGGGTACTTATATGGTGTTGGAAATTCCGCTCAGATTTCGCAAACGGGTAATGCAAATCTGGCAACCACGCTTCAGTTAGGCAATTACAATACAGCAACGACCACCCAGTTGGGGGATGGCCAATTCGGCACCATTCAGCAAATTGGTACAGGTAATACGGGTGTAATTAACCAGTCATCGGGCGTGACGCCTTAACAGCTTCTCTCAGTAATAAAATGAAAAAGGCCGGGTTCTGTCCCGGCCTTTTTCGTGATTGACGCATTACCTACGGCAGTTTAGCCATTGGGTCTGGGTTGCCATCGGGGTCGCCGGTTACGGGGCCACGAGAAGAGGGTGTGCCAAAAAGAAGAATTCCCGCTACGTGTGGTGTTGCCATTGAGGTACCACTGATGGTGCGGTATCCGCCTGAACGCCAGGTTGATAAAATGCTAACGCCGGGTGCACACCAGTCAACAGGAGGATTGCCGTAGTTAGAGAACGAAGCAAAGACATTGTTAATGTCGTGAGCCGAAACGGTATAAACGTTGGGGTGTTCGGTACGCGCGGGCGAAGAATTGTTTGCATTCTGCGACTCGTTGCCGGCTGCCAATGCGAATTTGATACCCCGGCTGGCGGCTCCTTTCACGGCATCATCAATGGGCGTATAAACAGGCCCACCCAGACTCATGTTCGCTACATCGCCAGACGAACCCGTGGCGGCTACATAGTCAACACCGGCAATAACGCCTGAATAAGAACCGCTACCAGCCGCCGATAGCACTTTCACCGCTACTAATTGAACCCCTGGCGCTACGCCAACAACGCCGATGGAGTTGTTTTTAGCGCCAACCGTACCCGCTACGTGCGACCCGTGACCATTATCATCGTCGGCGTCGCGTCGTGTATTATTGAAATTTCGGCTCAGGCTTACATTGACGTTCAGGTCTGGGTGATCCAGGTCAATACCCGTGTCAAGAATCCATGCTTTCTGAGAACCCGAATAGGTGCGTATTCCGCCTACCCGAGTAATACCCCAGGGCGTTGTCTGCGATCCAACCGCTGCGGCCGAGGCTTCCGGGATCACCAGACTAACCGCCTGATCGGGGACGATACTGCCAACAAACGAAAGAGTCGATAAACGTTGCCGGTCAGCATCGGTCAGTTCAGCCGCAAAGCCTCTAACTGCTGTTGTGTAGATTTCCTGTAGTTTACCGGCAATATCTGCCCCCACTACGCGGGAAATCAGGGTACGCATCTGCTGAACGCGCACGTCATAGCTGCCAACTTCGGGCAGAGATCGGTTAATCAGGGGGTCAGATTTGAAAAGAACAATGTACTTCTGGGGCTCAGCGGCCAATCGGGCTGAAGTCGTTTTGGTGCCGAAGCCGACCACATCATCGGGCTGCTTTTGTAAATTGTCGTTGGGCTGACAGGCTGCGAACAAGGCAGCCATGCCTGTAACCCAGACTGCCCTTTTTAAAGAAAGATTGATCATAATGGTTAAAATTTAAAAAAGATAGAAAAAATTGAAGTAGGAATTATCCTGAAGCAAGATATAGAGAAAGATGAAATGGTCCAAGAGGTTTGTATCTCTATAAGAAGCAAAAAAGATTTAACGGTAACACATGATAGCTTACCTATGAAATAGATGAAAGATAGGTCGAATTAAGTCTAACCAACTGAATACCGGTACTCGTTAGAGGGTGGCTTATGGTTGTATATTTTGTTCCGGCAAGATCAGATTCCTGATAGCCTTGAACGGCCAAATGCGTTTAAGAACTGGTGAAGCAACCATAATAATTGTTAAATATGGACAGTCGGTACGGACTCTACCCAAAAATAGTTGGCAGGAGCGGCTAATACCCCGAACTTTGCAATAACCAGTCATCGATTCGGGATTGGTTAGTAAGGATATAAGCGAATGATTCTTAGAACGGAAAATCTAATTAAAAAATACGGGTCTCGGTTAGTCAACAACAATGTGTCGTATCAGGTTGAAACGGGCGAAATTGTTGGCCTGCTCGGCCCGAACGGTGCCGGAAAAACTACCTCTTTCTATATGGCTGTTGGCTTAGTCAAACCCAATAGTGGTAAAGTGTTTATCGACAATACCGACGTAACCGATCTGCCTATGTACAAACGGGCGCGGCTGGGGCTGGGTTATCTGGCGCAGGAAGCCTCGGTTTTCCGTGACCTGAGCGTTGAGGAAAACGTGCTGGCCGTCTTGGAAATGACCAGTTTGCCCAAAAAAGAGCAGAAGGCGAAAGTAGAGGAACTGTTGGAAGAGTTCAGCCTGACGCACGTTCGCAAGAGCAAAGGTAAGGTGCTCTCTGGGGGCGAACGCCGACGCACCGAAATTGCCCGTGCACTGGCCGTTGACCCCAAATTTATTCTTTTGGATGAACCCTTCGCGGGCGTTGACCCCATTGCCGTAGAAGATATTCAGAGCATCGTAGCCAAACTGAAGCACCGCAACATCGGTATTCTCATTACCGACCACAACGTAAATGAGACCCTCTCTATCACCGACCGGGCTTATCTGTTGTTTGAAGGCAAAATTCTGAAGCAGGGCACCGCCGAGGAATTAGCTAACGACGAGCAGGTTCGGCGGCTATATCTGGGCCAGCATTTTGAGTTGAAGCGGAAGATTTAAGAGCGAAATCAATAAACAACGTCATATAACTCTCCAACAGTAAATTTTCTGACAGTATATGAATGATTTTGTTTAGAAAATAGCCAGCTAAGTAGATTGAATCCATCAAATCCTTCGCCGTGAAATAGAAATTCGTTTGGCGCAAGGTTAAATAGTTTACGAAAGTCTTCTCCAGTCGGAAAATTAATGTCAAAGTGACGTTCTACAGCTTCCAATAATTCAATGCCATCATCGCCTGTAACACCCAAATCGCTCTCAAATTGAGTAGATGGTGAAATCGCTTGTTTAGTTGAAACGACAATATGATTGCGGAGAAAATCAGCAAATTCAATAAACGTTGGGACGCTCATGATCACTTTACAAGTTGATATTCCTTTATTAAACTTGATGCTGACAAATGCAATGTTTCGGTTAAATTCCGAATCATTTCTACGGTCAGTTTGCGTTTTCGGTTGAGAACTTCTGATACCCGACTTTTGCCACCGATAACCCCAACCAAATCCTGTTGTTTTAAGTCCATTTCTTCGAGCCGAATTTTAATAGCCTCAATTGGGTCGGGAGCTTCGATAGCGTAGTGATCGTTTTCGTAATTGTCAATTAATAAGCTTAGTAATTCTGCTTCGTCGCCTTCGGGACTGTTTTCGGGCGCATCAAAAATCTCATCAAGGCGTCTCAGTGCGTGATTGTAATCTGCTTCGTTTTTTATTGGCCGGATATCCATATGTAAGGTTTCCTATATTGTTGTGGCATCAATTCGGTCGTATTCTGCATGTGTACCAATAAATCGAATAAAAACCCACTGCCGTTGATAATTGAACTTCACAATGAGTCGATAATCATTGCCTTTAATGTTGAATACCACCCGATTGCCAGCAACTACACTGGCATTTGCATACGTCTTCTTTACATCATTAGGGCTTCTCCAGTCAGCCTGTTTAGCTGTTTCATACCACGTTTTTAGGTACTGCTCTGCATCGGCGTGTCGTTCCCAAAATTCTTTGAGAGTCCGTTTGGCAATGATTCGTTTCATTGCAGCAATAATACGATGTAAATATATCAATTGGTTCCCATTATGAGAACTTTTACCCCAGCACCTCCCTCAACACCGGCAACGACTTTACTTCGCCAAGCGAATCGATATGAATCTGGTAATACGCCACCAGCGCGTCGAGCAGTTCATTACGGGCCGAACGACTTAGCTTGATAGGCGTTCCGAGGGGCAGACGAAGCATGATGTTCAGCGCCGTTTCCATCTCATTATCGGGCAGGAACGGGTATGAGTTTTCGCGAAGCTGGCTCTCAAACTCGCGGGCCGATTCGGGGCCGAAGCCCAAGAAGAAGGAGAGTTTAAGCAGAAACGTAAGGTGGAAATTCTCGTAGTTAGTTCGTGCTTCTTCCAGAAATAAGACAGAATCAAGTAAGAACCGAAACAATATTGGGCTACCCGCTTCTTCTTTCAGGACCTTGTTCAGCATTTCGGTCACGAATAGGGCAATGGTCGATTTCGCCATTTCGAACGGCAGGCTCTGAAACGGATAATTAGTTTTCATTTCCGACAGCCGGTGCAGGTCGCGGTCGGGTTTATTATAGACCACCAGATCGAGCAGCGTGAGCGGTTGGAAGAGCGCAATCTTATTATTCTTACTCTTGGCCGAACGAACGCCATTGACAATATAGCTTTGTAAGCCAAACTCCTCGGTGTAGATACGGGCGATAATGGATGTTTCGCGGTAACGGATATAACTAAGGGCAATTCCTCTGGTTTTTTGCAGCATTTTTAGAAAACAGTAAACAAACCAAGATAACGCTTTTTAGAGTAAAATTCATTGAAGTGCCTTATTATTGCTCACAAATCCTCCTTCCATGAAACTGTATAAAACCCGTTCGGGAATCATTCTTGAAGCCGAAAGTCAATTCTATACCCTGCCGGTTGCCGATTGGGATACATTAGTCAATCGAGATGACTTATATACCCATCTGCAACAATTAACGGCATCGGCGCAACATAAAATATGGACGCAGGCTGGCCTGCTGGCTCCCATTGGGCGGCAGGAGGTGTGGGCGTCGGGTGTAACCTACCTGCGTAGCCGGGATGCACGCATGGAGGAATCCAAAAAATCGGGAGGGGATAATTTCTATGACCGGGTTTATGATGCCGAACGGCCCGAGCTATTTTTCAAAGCCACCCCGGAGCGCGTAGTCGGACCGGGTGAGAACGTCCGAATCCGGGCTGACTCGACCTGGGATGTGCCGGAGCCAGAACTAACATTATTCATTACATCGGCAGGTAAGATTGTGGGCTACACCTGCGGCAACGACATGAGTTCGCGAAGTATTGAGGGAGAAAATCCGCTATATCTGCCTCAGGCAAAATCCTATGATGGTGCCGCAGCCCTCGGCCCGTGCTTATACGTTCCCGAAACGCCTATTGCGCCCGATACGCAAATTCGGCTGGAAATTATTCGGGATGAACAGGCCGCTTTCACGAACAGCATCGCCATCAATCAGATGAAACGCCAGCATACCGAACTGGTTTCGTTTTTGTTCCGCGAGTGTTCCTTTCCAAATGGCTGCTACCTCATGACGGGAACGGGTATTGTTCCCCCCGACAATTTCACACTTCGTTCAGGCGATGAAATCAGTATTACGATTGAGGGGATCGGAACATTGACGAACGTGGTGGCTTAACCGCAAAGGGCGCAAAGGTTGTCGCTGAGTGCGCTAAGTTTTTCTTTGCGCCCTTTGCGGTTAAGAAACCACCCGTATGCCTTTCTGCACCGTCTTCACCTTCTCCCGCAAGGCTTCCAACGATTCGTCCATGACCGTTACATGCCCCATTTTTCGGAAGGGTTTGGTAATGGCTTTGCCATAGAAAAATGGGAAAACACCCGGCATGGCCAGCAGGTTTTCAAGGCCTTCATATACGGCCGGGCCCGTGTGGCCGTCTTCGCCGAGAAGATTCACCATAGCCGATGGCTGATAGAAAGACGTATCGCCGAGGGGATAATCGAGGATCGCCCGCCAGTGCTGTTCAAATTGCGAGGTAACATTGGCTCGGATGGTATGGTGACCACTGTTGTGCGGACGGGGAGCCACTTCGTTAATTAGCACATTGCCCTGTTTGTCCAAAAATAACTCAACGGCCAGTAGCCCAACAATACCAAACGCATCAGCCGTTCGGCGGGCAATGTCCTGCGCCTGCTGGTTGATTTCGGCAGAAATTTCGGCAGGTGCAAAGAGGTATTCCACTAAGTTTAGTTCGGGGTGAAACACCATCTCGACAGTTGGGAACGTCTGCACTTCACCCCGGCTGTTGCGGGCCACAATCACGGCCAATTCTTTCTCAAAATCAACGGCTTTTTCCAGCACACCCGGCGCGTCGAAGGCTTTGCCAACGTCGGCCACCGACGCAATGCGCTGAACGCCCCGGCCATCATACCCATCGCGACCGAGTTTGTGGAAAGCAGGTAGAAAATCAGGCTGCTGAATCTCAATCAACGCTACATCGGCCCGATTTTCCGTTAAAATAAAGTCGGCAGTAGGCAGGTTATGGTCTCGATAAAACTGCTTCTGGAGTCGTTTATCCTGAATCGTGCGAATGACTGACGGTTGCGGAAACACGCGCTTGCCTTCGCGTTCGAGGGCTTCGAGAGCATCGACGTTGACCCGCTCAATCTCGATGGTTAGTATATCAACGGCCTGACCAAATTGGTAAACCGTGTCGTAGTCAAGCAGGGAGCCCTGAGCGAATTTTGTGCAGAGATTGCGGCAGGGCGCTTCCGCGTCGGGGTCGAGAACATGAACGCGGAGGTTCCAGTCAATGGCGGCTTGCAGAAGCATCAGGCCAAGCTGTCCCCCGCCGAGAATTCCGATAGTGGGTGTCACAACGAAGTGAGAAATGAGAAGTGAAAAAATGAAAAATGCATATGACGTTGCGAAGAACGCACTTTTCACTTTTCACTTCTCATTTTTCACTCTGAATTAATCTCTGCGACTAATATCTGACCCGCCCGATTCACTTTTGGCCAGCACCTTGGCTGAGCCGGAATAATAAATATCGGAGCCGCCCGAAGCTTTCATACTCAGTTCTTTGCTGGCATTGACATACACGTCGGAGCCGCCCGACGAGTTGGCATTGCAGATTTCGGCGGTTAACCGGCGGGCATCCAAATCGGCGCCACCAGACCCGTTGGCGTTGAGTGTCCGGGCCGAACCCTGCAACGTAGCATCTGCCCCGCCCGATGCCGACACATTTAGTTCGTCGGCTTTAAGTTCCAGTTTTACGTCTGAGCCGCCCGATGCGTCAAGATTCAGGTCGTTAAACGATAACCGCCCCTGCCCAAACACATCGGCCCCGCCCGATGCCTGAAGATTATTCAACTGCCTGAATGTCAGATAAGCTTTCACGTAGTTATTCCGGCCAAAATTCCAGCCGCTAAATCCTTTTCGTTCAATATACAATTCCAGAACGCCGTTTTTTACTCTCGAAATAACCCGGTCTTCATCAATGCCTCTTGCTTCGAGCGTTAGCTTTTCGGAACTTCCCTGACTCAGATACACGTCGATTCCACTGCTAACGCTCAGGCCCGTAAATCCAGAAACGGCACGGTCTTTTTTCCAGTCGTCGCTGGCTGTATTCAATCCAGCCGTAAGCAGGATAAGCGATGCGATAATTGCTTTCATGGTAGAGATGGTTTTTGACTATATGGTTTTTGGGTAGAAGATGCAAAACGGCGTAGGTTCGTTGCACTGAATCCGAAAAAGATGTCCGATTTTAGGGCTGATTTTGTCCGCTAACGGACGGGTAACGTAAGCAGTCAGGCTGTAAATTTCTATAAATCAGTTTGCTACGAATCTGGCACGACGCTTGAGTAACTTAGGCGAGCATGGCGTTAAGGTCGAGGTTTAGTACGTTGGAGAATGATGTTTGTGTCATCAAGCCCGCATCACCTTTGCAGTAACGCAGCCAGTTTGCTGTTTTGTAATCATAGACAAAGCCTTCCAGAATGCCGTACTCATCTTCATCAACCAGCCGAATCACTTTGTTGATGTCTTTTTTGAGACCAACCGTATGACAGACCTCAATTATGATAGGAGTAGTTAGTGCTTCGTTATCAAATAGAATAACATCGGGTGTCGGACTAGCTTCGGCTTCGTTGAGCATTGTTTCCGGTAAAGGTTCAAGCCGAATTGTTTTGGTGTCATAATAACGTGAACCAAGCCGAGTGTTTAACTTGGAAATTATGCGTTGATGATCTTTTGGGCCATAAACGGCCATATCATCCCGGAAAATTAAATCGTCGGTGGTGCCGGGTACATACATAGAAATGAAGAATTAACTGTTTTAAAGAAACCTTTTCAAAAGTAACCAATTATGATTCAACTCCGCAACGTCTCGAAGTACTACCCCGCCGGGTTTGGCCGGGTCTATGTGTTGCGTAACATCAGCCTCGATATTGCCCAGGGCGAATTTGTTTCCATCATGGGGCCGTCGGGGTCTGGCAAATCTACGCTGCTGCACATTCTGGGATTACTCGAAGAACCCTCCGAGGGCGAATACCTGTTCGATGACCAACCCGTTCAGAAACTGTCGGAAAAACGACGTACCGAACTTCACCGCACCCGCATTGGCTTCGTATTTCAGGCCTACCACCTGATTGACGAACTGACGGTGTATGAAAACATCGAAACGCCCCTGCTCTACAAAGGGCTGAGCGGTTCCGAACGCAAAAGTCGGGTAGCCGAACTGCTCGACCGATTCAACATCGTCGCCAAAAAAGACCTGTTTCCCGCGCAATTGTCGGGCGGGCAGCAGCAGTTAGTGGGCATTGCGCGGGCGTTGGCGGCTGAACCAAGCGTGATTTTCGCCGATGAGCCAACCGGAAATCTGCACTCCGACCAGGCCCGTGATATTATGGAACTCTTCCGCGAACTAAACCAGAAAGACGGTGTCACTATCGTGCAGGTAACACACTCCGAAACGAACGCCGAGTATGGAACACGTATACTTCGGCTGAAAGATGGCTGGCTGGAAGACTCAGCCGTGAAGTTGAGCGAACAGGACGTCAAGTAAGGGGGACGAAGTCGTAAGCTGAACGTTCAAATCAGCCTGCGAATTGGTAATTCGACGCAACCACTGAATGCCCATTACGTTAGCGCAAAATACAGCGTCGGCCTGTAACAGCACATCGGGTTGGTACAGGCCCTCTGCAACCGAAAGGCCCACAGCAGGAGCCAGTCGAAGCAACTGCTGCCGGAGAATACCGTTAATGCAGCCTGTTTGAAGCGATGGCGTATATAAAGTTTGATTCGCGTACCAGAACAAATTCGACGCTATACATTCGGCCATATTACCATTCATATCAAGCAGAATTACATCATCCAGGCCGTGCTCACTTTTGTATTGTCCGGCCAGCACATAGGGAAGTGCGTTAATGGTTTTAAAAGCCGAAACCGGCGAATGCGATAGCCTGAAACGGTCGTAAATACCTATGCTGGCTTTTTCGGTAATTGAAAAAGCCTGACCGGGCCGGGCTGTTATGAGTAAATTTATTTGGTTATTGGATGGCGTATATAAACCGCCCGGTTGCCGCCAAACCTGAATCTTAATCCGGGCAGGGTAATTCGTCAGGTCATTTGCCTCAAGCAGATGCCGAATGCGCTGGTGAAGAGAGTCAGTCGTAAACCCATCGGGCTGAGCGAGGCCTAATGCAGCCATGCCTGCCGAGAGCCGGGTGAAATGGTCGGTCCAAAACCAAATCTGACCAGTTTCGTAGCGAATGGTCTCGAACAGACCGTCGCCATACTGAAACGCCCGGTCATTTATAGACAGAGAAAAATCTTTTTCCGGGAGTATATCCGAATTATAAACCAGAAACATGCTTAGTTTGCGCCGTTTATCCTAAAACGATAGCTGCGCCGAAGGTAAGTTTGTAACATTGAACCATCAAAATTATGTGTAAGCAAGTGGCGTGGAAACAGATACGGGTTGTAGTGGCCCTCTTACTGACAACAAATGGGTTAGCAGCCTACGCACAAAACACCGCTTCGGCGGTGTCGCCCGGTAATGTAGCGAACGCTCCATCTCGGGTAAATTTGCAACAATGCATTGACATTGCCCAGCAAAACAACCTTCAGGTTCGTCAGGGAAAACTAACGGTTGCCAATAGCGATTTACAGCTTCATCAGGCCCGATTAAACCGGTTGCCGTCGGCGGTATTTCAAACCAACCAGTCGGTGAATGGTGGCCGCAGCATCAACCCGCAGGACAATACCTTCGTTCAGCAAACGATTAAATCCAGTAATTATCAACTCAACTCGTCTGTCACGCTCTACAACGGCATGGTGCTTCAAAACACCGTGAAGCAGAATAACCTGGCGCTTCAGGCCAGCGAGCAGGAGTTGAGGGCAACCCAGAACAACGTTTCGCTGACGGTGGCCCAAAACTACCTGAACGTGCTAACCGGCACCGAGCAGTTGGCAGTTGCCCAGCGGCAGGCCGATGTAACACGGGCGCAGTTAGACCGCACACAGCGCTTAGTAAATGCTGGCTCGGCTCCCGAATCCAATCTGTTTGAACTCCGGGCCACCTTGGCTGGTAATGAAGTCGATATTGTGAATGCCCAAAACACGCTCGACTTGGCGAAGGTGGCGCTGTTACAGGCCATGAACGTGCCCATCAATCAGGAATTTGAGGTAGAACCTATCAATGTGCCCGATCCAAATCTGGACCCTTACAACGCCAGTGTGCAGCAACTATATGATGTAGCCTCCACGAATCTGCCCGAAGTGAAGGGCGCTGACCTGCGGGTTAGGAGTGCTGCCTTAGGTGTTGAAGTGGCTAAAGGTGGGCTTTACCCAACGCTATCACTGAACGGGAACCTAAGTACTATTTTTTCAAGTGCCGCCAGTACGGCCATAGCGAATGGGACTTCTTCTCAGCAAACGATTGGTTTTGTTACAGATCCAACCACAGGAACACAAATTCCAATTAACGCGTCGGTACCAAATTACGACCGTGCCGGCATTTCCTACGGCACTCAATTAGAGAACAACTTTAGTCAATCGGTCTCTTTGTTTTTGCGTGTACCTATTTTTCAGGGTAACTTGTCGCGAAATCGCATTACGACAGCTAAAATTCAGCAACAGAACGCTGAATTAACGGCACAAAACACCCGGCTGACCTTGCGTCAGCAAATAGAAACAGCTTATACGCAAGTGCGGGCGGGCGCGAATCGGTTTAGGGCGACACAGGCACAGGTGGCCTCGCTGGAACGGGCCTTTCAAATGGCCGAAAGTCGATTAAATGCCGGAGCCATCAACGCAACAGATTATAACATTGCTAAAACTAATCTTGACCGCGCCCGCGCCAGCTTAGTACAGGCTAAGTACGATTACGTATTTAGAACAAAAATTTTAGACTATTATCAGAATAAACCGCTTAGCTTTAATTAGTGAAAGAGCGAAAGATCGGGCCGCCGTTGCGGTGAAAAAGCGAATGGCTGACGCAAGCCTATTCACTCTTTCGCTCTTTCACTCTTTCGCTCTTTCAGAATTATGAAGAAGAAGTCAAATCGAATTTGGTGGATATTAGGTGGGCTAATTGTCCTGATTGTGGGTGGGTTGGTAGCAGCCAAACAAACCGGCATGATTGGAAAGCCAAAGGCCACAGAAGTTGATTTTGCATCCGTTAAACGGCTGAATATCACCGAACGGGTTAGCGCGTCGGGGCGCGTCCAGCCGCAGGTAGAAGTGAAAATCAGCCCGGATGTATCGGGCGAAATTATTGGGTTGTACGTCAACGAGGGCGACCCCGTTAAAGCCGGGCAATTACTGTGCCGTATCCGCCCCGATAACTACGAGTCGATGATGGCGCGGGCGCGGGCAACGGTCAACCAGAGCCGGGCGCAGTTAGAACAGTCGAAGGCATCGGTCGCGCAGTCGAGCGCCCGACTAATTCGGGCCAAAGCCGATTATGAGCGCAACCGGAAACTCTTTACTGATAAAGTGATTTCGTCGGCTGATCTGGAGACCAGCGAAGCTAATTTCAACGTAGCGAAACAGGAGGTTGAAGCGGCCAACGCCAACGTTCGGGCTGCGAATTTCAACATTCAAAGCGCCGAAGCCAGCCTGCGTGATGCCAGTGAAAACCTCCGTAAAACCACGATTTATTGCCCCGTAAACGGCACCGTATCCAAACTAAACATCGAACTGGGCGAGCGCGTAGTAGGTACGTCGCAGATGGCTGGTACGGAAATCATGCGGATTGCTAATCTGCAAAACATGGAAGTGCGGGTAAACGTCAACGAGAACGACATCGTGCGGGTGAATCTCGGCGATACGGCCGATATTGAAGTGGATTCCTACACCACCGCCGGGCGCAAATTTAAAGGGGTTGTCTATGAAATTGCCAATACGGCCAATGGGCTGACGAGTTCGTCGGGCGCGGCTGCGGCTGCCTCTCTATCGGCTGATGCCGTTACGGAATTTGAGGTGAAAGTGAAAATTCTGAACAACTCCTACTCTGATTTGCTGGCCGAAAAAGATAAAAAAGGCTATCCATTTAAACCCGGTATGACGGCTTCCGTTGAAATCATCACCGACCGGAAAAACAACGTACTGGCCGTGCCGATTGCGGCCGTAACGACCCGTGCCGCTGATTCTTCAGCCATCGAGACAGCCGAATTAAAAGACAACCGGAACGGCACCGTTGAAGAAAAACCGGCTAATCAGGGTGAAAACAAAGACAAGCCTAAAGAAATTGTTTTCGTGAATGTGGGTGGCAAAGCCGCGCAGCGCGAAGTAAAAACGGGCATCAGCGACTTTGAAAATATTGAAGTAATTTCTGGCCTGAAATCCGGCGAACAAATTATTTCAGGACCATTCACGGCTGTCTCGAAGAAACTCAAAAACGGCGAACTCGTTACCAAACGCGACCCGAAGAAGGATAAGAAGAAAGACGAAGAGAAAGAATAACTTGGCACAAACCCATAAGGCTTCAAAAGCTTTGTGGGTTTGTGCCTCCCATTTCCCGTATCATCCGATACGACAAAAGCCCCAACACCAGCAACACCACTCCCAAGGCGGGCCAGATGATCCGGCGGTCCGTAAAAAATGATGCCGTTTTCGCTCTGTCAGCATTGGTAGAAACCACTTCACCCACGTCAACAACAGGCGAAATAAAGTTTCCTTTGAACGGCGTCATATCATAAGCCGGAGTTGAGGCATCGGTGGCCGAGAAACGAACTTGGTAGGACTGCCCGGCCGTTAGGTTAGCTATTAAATAGGTCGTTAGCTGATAGGCCCTAACGCTGCTAACCTCAATTGGTGGGTTATCATCATTAGCAATAACTAAATATAAGTCATTGGTTTTCAAGCTGGGTAAATAAACCACGTTGCTGTCTGACGAACTCAATTCAACCGAACGCACCACTTCGAACCATTGCTCCACTCGCCCACGCTTCCGTTTGCGACTGCGAAATTGCCCTAACTCGGCTCGCCGACGAAAAGGTGTCGATGCCTGAATGACAACGGTGAGTTTATCAAGCCGGGCGTTGGTAGGGCGAGTGAGGTGAACGTAGCTGCGTTTGTCACTGCTGTCGCGCTGCGAAACGGCCAGGTTAGGAATGGCTGTGTAAGTAACCGCCGAGGCCATTGGGCGGTAGTGTCCAAGCCGAAGGATATTTAACGGAGTACTGAGTGAGTCGTTGACCTCAAGCCGGTAGTATTCGTAGTCGCTGAGAGGAAAGTCAATCTGTTTGGTTTCGGCAGTAGTGATGTTTGCTGTCGTTGGTTCGAGCCAAATGGCATCATCAATGGCATACCAGCTTTGCCCGTCTGAACTACCACTCAACCGTGCTTTTTTGCCCACGTTCGTATTTTTAACAATAAGGCTAAGCGAACTAATTGGACTTTTTGCCCGGTTCCGAACAACCATCGTTGTGGCCGCATTAGGCTTTACTTGTTTGTTAACTAACTCATAATCGACAAACAGGGCGTTTTGTGTCGGTTGCTGGCGAAGAAGTTTGTATGGAACCTCCCGTTGCTGACTGTCATACAGCCGAATGTCGGTGAGCGTTTCGTTCAACCTGCCAACCACGTCCGGCGGCAACAGAATGCGGTGAAATCCTGTCTGATGAACAGCGTTAACGGTAGATTTAAATTGGAACGATTGCGCCCAGCATGTTGATAGACTTAGCCAACAAGCCGTTAGCACGCCAGGAAGCCTGAAAGGTTTTTGGAGCCTTTTAGGTGTAGTAAATCTGTAATCAGTAGAGAAAATCATACATCTTCAGGAGCGGGTAGCGGGACATCGGTGTCGAGAATCAGCCGTTTAATTCGTTGATACATGAATGAGATGATGAGCAGTAAGGCACCCAGCGAAATGAATGCCGCAATTTTTCCACCTTCCGAAATACCGTTCAGATCGTGGAAAAATAGCTTCAGCAACGTGAGGGCAAACAAACTCAGCGACATAATCCGAAACTGGCGGTTTCGGCGATTCAGTCCCAGATACATGAACGCAAACGCACAAATACCCCATAAAATTGGCAATCCTACTTTATTGATTTGTTCCAGTAAATTGTAGTAACGCTCACTAAGGGCTATTTTCTGAGCCGGTAACGTCGGAATGTCGGACCCTGAAAACGAGAAATAGACTACATGCGAATACAACTCCGAACTGGCCGTGTAGACCAGCACAAACCCCAGAAACCAGGGCCATAATTGATTGATGAGCATAGGTAACGGCTCGATCAATGGCTTGAGTTTGGGTAATAAGACAAGAATGCTAATCACACAAACTAAGCTCAGGTAATGAACCGGAAAGCCCGCCAGACTTGCTTCGTCGCCCTGGAAATAACCACCTAACAAATCATGTATGGCCGGGTCGAAGAGCATTACATATAACAGCAGGATAATCAGACCAAGTGTCGTGGCTTGCATGAGCCAGTTTCGTACCGCATAACGCCGGGCGATCAACAGGAGAGCTACCGCAAAAAGCAGGTTATAAGCGCCCAGTAAAATGGTACGATTAGGGCCATACCCAAAGGCCGTCGTTGCCTGATAATCCATTTCGTAAGCACCGGCAAAATAAGCAACGACAACCATCAAATAACTAATGGTGCGCTGGTAAGCCGAAACGCTGAATCGACCAATCCAGAATTGAAACGGCGATTCCTGACGTTGCAATAAACGATGTGTCGCCACTAAGCCGCTAATAGCAATTAAACTGGTAATGAATGCTTTGTTAAGTATAATCGGCAATGTGGGCCGGGTCGGAATCACATCGTTTACGTACAACTCCGACCAGTCGATGGTCAGGCTGATTAGCATTAGCCCCATCACAATCACCGCGCCCGTTGCCAGTAGCGTCAGCCCCGACCGCTGCGCCAGCCATAGCAGCAATACGGCTTCCAGCGCCCAGAACATTGTAATGAAATTGCCTTCCAACTGTACGGGTATAGTCAGGCTGGCAAAGGTGACAACTAAGCCGATAAGTAGGTAAATCAAGGTGCGGTCAACGGCTTCCCGGCGATAAAGCACGGTGGCAATACCAAAATTTACGACGGCCAATCCCGCCGTGAATAAACCCTGATAGGCTCCCTGGTTTACATTTGCCAGAATCAACATCCCGGCTGCATAGTAGAACGCTGTGTTACTCAACAATAGCCCGATTTCTACCGCCGAGAATTTTGCGTGATTCTTTAGGTTATAAATCAGATTCATAGCCATAAATACGGCATAGAACAATGTCGCAAAAACGAAGGCTCCGGCATAGGGTGCATTTTTAACGCCTACGACTTCAGCGCTCAGCCAGGCTCCGTAGAGCAGTACCGTAAAGCCGTAAGCCACAAAATGAACCATCGTCCACTTTTTGAAATACGCCAGCACCAGCATACCGCCATCCAACACCAGCAGATAGCTGAACAGCACTACGTAATTTCCCTGTCCCGAGCTAACCATAAAGGGCGTAGCAAACCCGCCAATGAGCGACATCACGGCCAGCGCCTGACGGTTGTAGACAATTGACAGCAACACCGCAAAGCCCGTAATGACCACCATTAAGAGGAAAGCTGCCGTTTGGCTGAAAATTTTGTAATCAGAAAAAGCAATGGCAATCGTGAAATAGAGTACAGACAAGCCACCGGCCACCATTACCGAACTAAAGGCTGTAAACGTGTTCCGCAGGCGGTGCGCTACGCCCAGTAGCAAGCCTCCTGCCAGTACGCCAATGAGCACCCGTCCAATTTCGTTAATCCAATTCTGGTCGATGGCGTATTTTACGAAGTACCCAATACCCGCTACCAGAATAGCAATTCCGATTTTATTGACAAGGTTTTCGCCAATGAACTTTTCTAAATCCGGGTTTTCGGCCAGGAATCGCTGAATGAAGGACGGCTTCGGTTCGGCATAACTGATTCGTTCTTTAACCGGAATATACGATGATGCCGGAACGGGTTCATGCTCCGGTTCACCACTTATCGGTGTCATTTCAATCGGGTCAGGTTCCGGCCCCAGTACGGGTGGAACTAATGGCACAACAGGTGCAACAACTGGTATCAACTCCGCGATTGGTTCCGCCGGTTGCTCCTGTAACGGAGACGGGTTGGCCGTATTTCGTAATTCTTTCTGGAACGCCAGAAGCTCGGCGCGTAATTGGCTAATAACCGTATTCTGGAGATGAACAGCTTCTTTTACTGCATTGAACCGGCTGTTTCCAATAATGACCAAAACCAGTAAAATGACTAATAGAAATAATTCCATAAGGGTGTAAGTGGCAGGTTTAGAGCAAAATAACTCTCAGTTGGGGTAAATATGCGAAAATTAAAACATACTTATGGCTACTGATTTTGTTGGCGGTAAAGTGATTTATCCTCCGGCTTTCTTCTTTTCTTTACCCCATGAAACTTACTCAACCCGTTCGGCTGACGATGGTTGGGGGAGGTAGCTGGGCCACCGCGCTCGTCAAAATCCTTTCCGAAAACAACGTCAGCGTTAAATGGTGGCTTCGCAAAACATCCGATGCGGAACACATCAAAAAATTTGGTCACAACCCCAGCTACCTCAGCGATGTGCAGATCAACACGCGCAAAGTGAAAGTCTGTACCAAAATCCGCGATTCAGTTAAAGACAGTGACTTCATTATTCTTGCCGTTCCAGCGGCTTTTATCAGCGATGCCTTAACGGGTCTCAAACCGGAACATTTTGCCGGGAAATCAGTCGTGTCTGCCATTAAAGGCATGATTCCGGGAGCTAATCAGTTAGTAACCGACTGGGTAAGTGATCAATATAACGTTCCGGTCGAACGGATGGCCGTCATTGCCGGGCCATGCCATGCCGAAGAAGTAGCGCTCGAAAAACAATCGTATCTGACCATTGCCTCGCAGGACCCCACTTGTGCCGAACAGGTTGCCGACCTGCTTCGTTGCCGGTTCGTGCAGACAACTCCTGTCGATGATATTTATGGCATTGAATACAGCGCTGTTATGAAAAACATCATCGCACTGGCTTGTGGTATCACGCGTGGGCTGGGCTATGGTGATAACTTCCAGGCCGTATTAGTATCGAACGCTATGCAGGAAATTAAGCGATTTGTGGATGCTGTGTATCCCAAACACCGCGACCTGAGTGGTTCGGCCTACCTCGGTGACCTGCTCGTAACGGCCTATTCGCCGTTTAGCCGAAACCGAACCTTTGGGACGCTCATCGGTCGGGGCTATACCATTCAATCGGCGCAGGCCGAAATGAACATGATTGCCGAGGGGTACTATGCCGTAAAGAGCATTCATGAAATTAATCAACAGTTTGGTGTTGATATGCACATTACGGATGCGGTCTACAAAATTTTGTATGAACGAGCCGCCCCCACGGGTGAGATGAATGTGTTGAAGGGGGAGTTGGTGTAGAGTAGTCAGTCACCAGTCGTTAGTCGAGAGTGGCTGACGCGAAAACAGTACTCGCGCGTCAGCCACTCTCGACTAACGACTGATGACTGACCACTTAAACGCAAAAAGGCCCCCTGAATCGTCAGGAGGCCTCTAAACCGTTTATAGCGTTGTCGGTAAGAATTACCGGCAGTTGTGCCTTAGCAAAAATTACTTCGCGCTATCAGCAGACATCGTCGAAGCAGAATCCGTAGCCATCGTCGAATCCGTAGCCATCATCGAAGACGAATCCGTCGTGGTGGTTGTGGTCGTTTCAGTGCTTTCGGTCTTTTTCGAGCTGCAAGACGTAGCCAGGGCGATCATAGCCATGAAAAAGAAGGCGGATTTCGTGATTGCTTTCATAAGTTTGGGGATGTTTTCGTTTAAGTGAAACTGATTAATGTCAACGTTAATACTCTATCGGAAAAAAGGTAACCCAACTTTTTTTAATTTTTTTTGGGTTACGTCCGGGGCATTTTCGTATTAAGTAATGACGCAACCCGATGAAGGAAACCAGGCAGTCCGTATTGACCGATGAGGAACTGCTCATGGGTCTGGCCAATGGCTCCGACGAGGCTTTAACACAGTTGTATCGCCGGTATTTTCCGATGGTGCTTCACTTCGTAACCACTAATAGCGGTAATGAAGACGATGCCAAGGATATCTACCAGGAAGCGCTGATTGTGTTATACGAGAAAGTGAGGAGTGGTTCGCTGGAGTTGCACTGTCAGTTGAAAACATACCTTTATTCGGTAGGCAGGCGATTATGGCTCAAGCAATTGGCTCAGCGTAGCCGCTACATGGTGCGGGATGTGGAAACGCCGGTTTCTGATGATGTGGCGCTGGAGCATCTCCACGATGACCTGGCTGTTCATGAAGAACGTGACCGTCAATTCGACCTGATGGCCGACTCACTCGACCGGCTCGGTGAACCCTGCCGGACGTTATTGGAGGATTTTTACATCCAGCATCTCAGTATGCAGGACATTACCGAAAAGTTTGGCTATACCAACGCCGACAATGCCAAAACGCAGAAATACAAGTGCCTGATGCGGCTCAAGCGGCTCTTCTTTTCGGAATATAAACAGTGAAAAGTTATGTAGTTATAGAGTTGAAGAGTTGTAAAGTTGATAAATGCGTCAGCTAACTCTATAACTCTAAAACTATTCTTAGAGATGAACGACGAAAAAGACATTGAAAACGCGCTACATGCGTATGGCGAACGAATTCGGTTCAAACAGCGGCTGGCTAAAATTCAGGCGGGATTGGATATGGACGCCATGCGCCGGGAGGCTGATCTATATCGTTCTGAAGTTGAATCCAACGGGCAGATCCGTTCGCTCTGGCAAACCTATCGCACCACGCTGGCCGTGGCAGCATCGGCGGCCATCATCACCACCTTCGGCTCCATCTTCCTGTATCGGTCTTACCAGCAAAGCCACAAACAGGAACAACAATACAGCCAGTTAAGTAAAGAAATTCAGGCGGTTAAGTCGTCGCAGCGTAAACTTATCAATGACATCAATGGCCGGGGGCGTGGTCTTAGCCTCAATCCGGCGCAGGTGTCGGGGTCAGGCTTTTTGCTGACGGGCGACGGGTACTTCGTGACGAACAATCACATCGTTCGCGAGGCCGACTCGGTGTATGTCCAGAGTACGAAAGGCGAGGTTTATAAAGCCCGGGTTGTTTATACTGATCAGTCGCATGATCTGGCTTTTCTGCAACTCTGCGATGACAGCGCGTTTCGCACCCTGCCTGCCGTGCCTTACAGCTTCGATGCCCAGCCGTCTGACCTTGGCGAACGGGTCTTTACACTGGGGTATCCGCGTGAAGAAATTGTTTATGGCGAGGGCTATCTGAGTTCGGGCACCGGTTACCGGGGCGATTCAACGGCTTATCAGGTGGCTATTGGTGTGAACCCCGGTAACTCCGGCGGGCCGTTGCTAGATGAAAAGGGAAATGTGATTGGCATTATCAGTGGTAAGCAAACCACTGCCGAAGGGGTTAGTTTCGCCGTGAAAACAAACTACCTGCTCGAAGCCGTGAACAACATCCCAGCCGATTCCCTCAAAGGACTACCCCTGCGGCTAAATCTGAATCGGAAAAACACCTTAGTCAGTTTGTCGCGCAAGCAGCAGATTAAGCGTATGCAGGATTATGTCTATCAGGTAAAAGTGTTCAAGCATAAAGATTAACCGGGCCGGTACGGTAATTTTTAATAGTGAGCAAAACAATTGCATGGCTGCGTAGTTGTTGAAGAAATAACCAACTCAACAATTATGAAAAAGTTAATGATGCTGGCTGCTGCGCTGGTCTTTTCACTAACGGCTGTGTCCGCTCAGGATGTTAAACAAAACACAAAGGAAACGGCGCATCAGGCTAAAGAAACCACAAAAGCGGCTGGGCGCAAAGTAGGTCGTGAAGCAGATAAGGCAGGTGACAAAGTATCGACGGCTGCTAAAAACACAAAAGAGGATGTCAAAGACGGCACGAATAAAGCCCTCGACAAGGCCGACCGTAAGATGAAGAAAGCCGAACGTAAATTGGATAATTCAAAATAACAGCTTGTCTTTGTTTAATAGAACGGTGCCGTTACTGATGAGGTAACGGCACCGTTTTTTTATGCGTAGCGAGCGAACTTCAACAAAGCGTTCCTGCGTTCTCTACATAGCTTTACCGACGTTTTGCCCATACACGCTTACTCATGCATCCATCTGTTTCGGTATTATTATTTGGCATTACCCGCGATTTGACCGGTCAGTCAACAGTATTGGTGCCCCTTCAGGAAGGAGCCAGCGTTGGCGATTTAATAACTCAACTGCATCAAACCTACCCTGCTTTAGCCGGTATTCGGTCATTGCTGGTAGCCGTGAACGGCGAATATGCCGAACCCGACCAACCAATAGGCAGTAAGGACGAAATTGCTCTTATTCCGCCCGTGAGTGGGGGATAAACGAATTATGAATGATAAATTATTTGGAGTACAACGCATTTATAATTCATAATTCAGCTTATGATTACCATCACGACTGAACCCATCGACGTAGCGGCAGCCCTGAACTTGCTCCAGTCAGAGCGGGCGGGCGCTATTGATTTTTTTCTGGGTGTAGTCCGCGACAACACGCAGGAACGCCCGGTTGACCGGCTCGAATATGAGGCTTACGACCGGATGGCTATCAGCGAAATGCAAAAAATCGCCGACGATGCCCAGCAACGATGGCCCATTCTGCGCTACGTTATTATTCACCGGAAAGGAACCTTACAGATCGGTGAAGCAGCCGTACTGATTGGCATAGCTACGGCCCACCGCGCTGATGCATTCGAGGCTTGCCAGTACATAATCGACACGATCAAACAAACCGTTCCCATCTGGAAGAAAGAGGTGTTCACCGACGGTGAGGAATGGGTAAACGCGCACCCATAGTTGATATATGATGTAGGGTGTATGATATACAAAGCAAGTTGCCATATATCATACACCCTACATCATATATCACTTGAGTAAATACGTTCCCGCAATCGGGTAGTGGTCAGAGTAGCTGATATAATTAATGGTCTCGAAGTTCAGGGGGGCTATTTTGGGGCTATGGAACTGGTGGTCGATGCGAATAAAACCTGGTAGTCGATTATAGCTGAACCCAAAACCGCGCCCGGCCTCTTCAAAACTATTGGGTAATGTTCGGCGCATCCGTTCATACACCACACTATAGGGGGTATCGTTATGATCGCCCGTCACGATAACTGGATATCGGCTTTTGCGGATATAGTCCTCGACTTTGCGTACTTCGCTGTTCCGCTCAATAAAGCCAGTACGGAGAGCGCTTAAAACGCCCCGGGTTTCGTGCTGAACGCCTTTAAGTTCCTTTTGCCTGATGACCCGGCCTACCCGAATGCCCATCGAATGCAGGTGAACATTAATGACGCAAACCGTGTCCTGGCCTACTTTAATATTCGCCCACACCAACCCATTGTGCGTACCAAACTGTTCTCGCCCGGAGTCCAGAATAGGATAAATCGAAAATAAAGCCACGCCAATGTCTGCATCGGCTGCTGTTGCCAGTTCAGGATGCAGCAGGACTGAATAGCGATAACCCGCCTTTCGGAATCGCTGAAGAAGGTTATAGTCGGGTATGGTTGTGTTGGAATAAAACTCCTGGAAGCATTTAATGGGTGCATCATAGCGAAGCACATAATTTATGATTCGGCGAACCCGTGGCGAACTGACGTAGAGTTCCGAGGGACCTTCCACACCGAACGACTGCACATTGTAGCTGAACACTTTAAGCGGTGTGCCCGGACCGTTTAGTTCCTTGGGTGTGTTCCAGACAAAGGTGCGCGAACCAAACAGAACAAGCCCCGCCATGACAACAAGGCCGGATAACCAGCTTCGCCAGGGCCGTGCCGTAAGCCACAAACCCACAACAACTAAATTAAGCATCCAAACGACGGGTATGCTAATCATAATCATCCCGGCCGACCAGTGCTCAATCTGCAAACTATATAACAGCCAATAGGCTAAGCAGGTATATAAAACCAGCAGCAAATTAAGCGACCATAACAACGACCGGAAAAAATAAGCAATAAGCTGGCCGACTCGCATTCGTAGCGTCATAGCGTCGTCGTTGAGCGAAACAATAGCATTCAGGCCCAAAAATAAGATATAACGGTCGGAATGCCCGCAGACGCTATTAGGAAGGGCTTGCTATACAAGCAGAAACGTGTTACCTTTGTGGCACAAAAACCATACGGCATTGATTAAAAAAGGGAGTCGCACTCCCTTTTTTGTTAGCCTTACCTATGGACGATAAAACACGCATACTTGAACTTCTCCAGCCTTATCTGAACGATGATCAATTCTATGTGGTTGATTGTCAGGCGGCTGGTCGGCAGGGCGGTCGATTGAAAGTGACCCTTCTGCTCGATAGCGACGCGGGAATAACGATTGACGAGTGCGCCGACATTAGCCGCAAACTCGGAAATCAATTAGATGAGTTAAATTTTTTTGGTGAAGCCCCTTTTACGCTGGAGGTTTCATCGCCAGGGGTCGACTATCCGCTTACGTTCCCACGCCAGTTTGTCCGAAACGTTGGTCGGCAATTGGCTGTTACGCTTACGGATGGAACTATACGAAGAGGCAAGCTGGAGTCGGTAGCCGACGACCATATTGTGCTGAATATAGAGGCTGAACCGAAATCGAAGAGTAAAAAGAAAAAAGAAGCTGATTTACTGATTGATGCCGCTCCAACTGGTCCCACACCAATAGCGTTCAGTCAAATTAAAAAAGCAGTTGTAGAGATTTCATTTAAATAAAGTCGTCAGTCGATAGTCGTCGGTCGTTAGTAGAAACAGATTCTTAACGACTATTGACCATCGACTATCGACTATTGACTAAACAAGAAAATGACCAGTGGACTATTAATTGAATCGTTTGCTGATTTTGCCCGGTCGAAAAATATTGACCGGCCTACCATGATCGCCATTCTGGAAGAGGTTTTTCGGACCATGATTCGTAAGAAATATGGCACCGATGAAAACTTCGACGTGATTATCAACGCCGAAAGCGGTGACCTGGAAATGTGGCGGACGCGCGAAATCGTTGACGATGATTCGGAAGATATTTGGGATTACGACAAAATTCCGCTTGCCGAAGCCCGCAAAATTCAGGACGACTTTGAGGTAGGCGAACAGGTCGCCGAAGAAGTAAAACTGGAAGATTTTGGTCGCCGGGTTGTGCAAACGGCCCGCCAGACGCTCATCCAGAAGATAAAGGACATGGAGAAAGAACTCCTTTATCAGAAATACAAAGACCAGGTGGGCGATTTGGTCAGCGCGGAGGTATATCAGTTGCTGAAGCACGAAATTATTTTAGTTGATGGCGAAAACAACGAATTGAGTCTGCCCCGTACTGAGCAGATTCAAAAAGATCGCTACCGTAAAGGGGAAGCCGTGAAAGCGGTCATCAGCCGGGTTGAAATGCTGAACGGCACACCAAAAATCGTGCTGTCGCGCACATCGCCTGTTTTCTTGGAGCGGCTGTTTGAAATTGAAGTGCCCGAGATTTACGACGGCCTGATTTCGATTCGGAAGATTGTTCGGGAGCCGGGCGAACGCGCCAAAGTCGCCGTTGAATCGTATGACGACCGCATTGATCCGGTAGGGGCCTGTGTGGGTATGAAAGGGTCACGGATTCATGGCATCGTGCGTGAATTGGGTAATGAGAATATCGACGTAATCAATTATACCGAAAACCTCGAACTGCTCATCAGCCGGGCGCTGAGTCCGGCTAAAATCAGTTCGATGCAGATTGATCGTGACAACAAGCGAGTATCTGTTTTTCTGAAACCCGATCAGGTTTCGCTGGCCATTGGCAAAGGTGGGCAAAACATCAAACTGGCGGGTCGGTTAGTCGATATGGAAATTGACGTGTTCCGGGATAACGAAGGTCAGGAAGACGATGAAGACGTTGACCTGATGGAATTCTCCGACGAGATTGACGAATGGATGATTGATGAACTCCGCAAAGTGGGTCTCGATACAGCGAAAAGCGTGCTGGCTCTAAGCAAGGAAGAACTCGTTCGTCGGACGGACCTTGAAGAGGATACCGTCGAGGAGATTCTGAATATTCTGAAGCAGGAGTTTGAATAAGAAATAGTGAAAAGTGAAGAATGAAGAGTGAAAAATAAAAGCCTGTGCCTATGTTTTTATTCTTCATTCTTCACTTTTCACTCTTCACTACCCAAATACGGGATTTTTATTGTTGGAAGTGGTGTTCATACCATAGCAACAACCATTAAATTTGCCGAATATAAAACCAAAGTATGGCAGAAGAAAAGTCAATGCGCCTGAGCCAAGTGGCAAAAATTCTCAACAAAGGGCTTTCCTCTGTTGCGAGTAGTCTGTCTGCCAAAGGGTTTAAGGTCGAAATCAATCCTAACACCAAAATCAACATGGAACAGTTGGAGGTGTTAGCGAAGGAGTATAAATCAACGGAACTCCTGAACGGAGCTCGCCGGGCTGAACCGCCGGTTGCAGTCGCTGAGCCACCGCGTCCTCAGGAGGAAGATGTCGTAGCCTGGCGTCGTGATGACGTGAGACGACCAATTGTCGAAACCAAGCCAGAGCCGGTTTCGGCTGATTTGCCTAAACCGACCCCTGCCGAGTCGAAACCAGCCCCGCAAACCGCTCAGACGGGTTTGCCTGGTCTGAAGGTATTGGGTAAAATTGATTTAAACGCAAAACCCTCGCCCCCCCCGCAGGCGAAAGCGCCCGCCCCGCAGGAAGCCAAACCAGCGGTGGTGCCAACTCCGCCTGTTGCGCCAGCGCAAACAGCGGTTGTAGAGCCCCCCAAACCTGTTACTCCACAGCCATCTGTGGTGCCGCCGGTCGTTGAAACGCCTAAAGCCGCACCAGCGCCAGTAAGCGTCCCACAACCCGCTCCAGTGCCGCCGGTTGTAGCGACTGTCGCGGCTCCAGCAGAGGTAACGTCTAAAGAAGCGCCTAAACCGGTTGTGGCAGAAAACCCGCCAGCGCCGGTAGTTGCTAAAACAACTCCCGACCAGCCAGTCGTTCGTCCAGAGGCTGTTAAACCGACTCCTGCTCCACAGGAAAACCGGACAGAGCGTATGCCGAAACCAGAGGTTACTCCAGCACCGGCAGAATCAGAGGGGGCCAATGAACCAACTGAAACCATTCGGGCGGCCGGTAGCCACCAGTTGGGTGGGCTGAAAATTTTGGGTAAAATAGAGTTACCCGTTAACAACCCTCGTCAGGGTGGGAACAGCAATAACAACGATAAAAAAGGAAAACGGAAACGGATTCGTGGTGGTCGCGAAGGTGGTAGCAATACGGCTGGTCAGCCAGGGCAGGGTGGGCAACCACAGGGTCAGGGTGGCAATCGCCCCCCACGCGAAGGCGACCGTGGACCCGTTAACCGGGTTCAGGGCGACCGTCCGCAGGGTGATCGAACGCAGCAACAAGGCGGCCAACGTGATGGAAACCGTTCGCAGGGGCAACCTGCTCCGCGCGAAGGCGACCGTAATCAGACTCCTGCCAACCGCGCCGGTGGTAATGCCCCCAATCAGGGCGGAAACAATGCCAATCGGGGCGGGCAAGCCAACACTAATACGAACACGAATAACCGGAGTGGTGGCAACAACGCCAACCGGGGTGGCCGTGACCGGGGTGGTAATAATGCAAACCGGGGCGGTGGTAACCGTCGTGAAGCACCAACCCAGGCCGATGTACAAAAGGCAATTCAGCAAACGAATGCCCGGATGCGGGGCAATACGCCCAATCGGGGTGCCGACCGTCGACGTGATCGCCGGAGTCAGCGCGAAGAAGATCGCCGGTTGTTGAACGAACAGGAAGAACTCGAAGCAAAAACCCTGAAAGTTACCGAGTTCGTATCGGCTAACGATTTGGCATCGCTGATGGACGTGTCGATCAACGAAGTTATCTCGGTTTGCCTCAACCTCGGGATGTTCGTGTCGATTAACCAGCGGTTAGATGCCGAAGCGATTACGGTTATTGCCGATGAATTTGGCTATGACGTACAATTTATATCGGCGGAAGATGAAACCGAAGCCGGTATTGACGTGGAAGCTGATGAACCGGATGAGTTGCAGCCCCGTGCGCCGATTGTGACCATTATGGGTCACGTTGACCATGGTAAGACCTCCTTGCTTGACTACATTCGCCGGGCCAAAGTAGCGGCTGGCGAAGCCGGTGGTATTACGCAGCACATTGGTGCCTACAGCGTAAAAACCAGCGACGACCGCATGATTACGTTCCTGGATACGCCGGGTCACGAAGCCTTTACGGCCATGCGGGCGCGGGGTGCTAAAGTAACCGACGTGGTTATCATTGTGATTGCTGCCGACGACAGCATCATGCCACAAACACGTGAGGCTATCAACCACGCGCAGGTGGCGGGGGTTCCCATCGTCTTTGCGTTCTCGAAAGTGGATAAACCCGGTGCCGATGCCGAAAAAATTCGGACGGAATTAGCCGCCATGAACATGCTCGTTGAAGAATGGGGTGGCAAATACCAGGCACAGGAAATTTCGTCGAAATCCGGTATGGGCGTTGACGACCTGCTCGAAAAAGTGCTGCTCGAAGCCGAACTGCTCGAATTGAAAGCTAACCCGGATCGTCGTGCACTCGGAACAGTCATCGAAGCCTCGTTAGATAAAGGTCGGGGCTATGTATCAACTGTACTGGTTGAGAATGGTACGCTTCATCAGGGCGACATTATGCTCGTAGGTGCCCATTACGGTCGTATTCGGGCTATGACTAATGACCGGGGCGAACGGATTAAAGAAGCCGGACCGGCAACACCGGTTCAGATTCTGGGACTGCCGGGTGCCCCACAAGCCGGTGATAAGTTTAACGTGATGGAAACGGACCGCGAGGCCCGCGAAATTGCGAACAAACGCGAACAACTGCTGCGCGAACAAACCCTGCGTACCCGTAAGCACATCACACTCGAAGAGATTGGTCGCCGGAAAGCGATTGGTACCTTCAAAGAATTGAACGTGATTGTGAAAGGTGACGTAGATGGTTCGGTCGAAGCGTTGTCTGATTCGCTGCTGCAACTCTCTACGGAGGAAGTACAGGTAAATATCATTCATAAGGCGGTGGGTCAGATTTCTGAGTCTGACGTGCTGCTGGCATCGGCCTCCGATGCAGTGATTGTTGGCTTCCAGGTACGTCCCTCGTCGAGTGCCCGGAAATTGGCTGAGCAGGAGCAGATAGAGATTCGTCTCTACTCCATTATTTACGATGCCATCAACGAGGTGAAAGATGCCATGGAAGGCTTGCTGGCACCAACCGTTGAGGAAGTTATCGTCGGTAATATTGAGGTGCGTGAGGTCTTCAAGATTAGCAAAGTCGGTACGGTAGCGGGTTGCTACGTAACAGAAGGCAATATCAAGCGCAATAATAAAATCCGTATCATCCGCGACTTCATTGTGGTGCACACGGGCGAAATCAGTGCTCTGAAACGCTTCAAGGAAGACGTTAACGAAGTGAAGTTTGGTTACGAATGTGGATTGAGCATCAAGAACTTTAACGATATTGAAGTAGGCGATGTGATCGAAAGCTTCGAACTAAAAGAAGTGAAACGGACGCTGTAGAAATTTTTGTCATTCCGACTGCTCCGGCGGGACGCGGAGTCGCAGGAGGAATGACAAAAAAAGCCCCAACTGGTTTGTCCAGTTGGGGCTTTTTTTTGCATTAATTAGTAGGATTATATCTGATAATGACTTCAGCATAGTAAGGGGCAAAATGGCATGTGGTTCATTAATTGATTACTTTCAGTTTATGAAACATTATTGATAGAAATTATGCAAACTATTCTGGGTTCGGGGGGCGCTATTGGGACGGGTTTAGCTAAAGAACTGCTTAATTATACAAGGAATATCCGTTTAGTAAGTCGGAACCCAAAGGCTGTTAATTCGACCGATGAACTAATGGTTGCCGACCTCTCCGATGCCCAACAGGTGGAGCGGGCTGTGGCCGGTTCGGAAATTGTTTATCTGACCGTTGGCTATGACTACAACATCCACGTTTGGCGCGAAAAATGGCCTTCAACCATGAAGAATGTGCTTGCTGCCTGCCAGAAACATAAGGCGAAACTGGTCTTTTTCGATAACGTCTATTTATACGACCGGGATTTTCTAAGCCCGATGACGGAACAAACGCCTATTCGCCCAACAAGTAAAAAAGGTCAGGTAAGGGCCGAAATTGCCGGTATGCTCATGGATGCAGTTAAAGTCGGTGCGGTAACGGCGCTGATAGCCCGTGCCGCCGATTTTTATGGGCCTGATAACGATAAGAGTGTACTGGTAGAAACAGTCCTGAAAAATTTGCGGAAAGGAAAGGCTGCTAACTGGTTTGCCAGCCCGAACCACGTGCACACATTTACCTATACACCGGATGCTGCCAAAGCGACAGCACTGTTAGGGAATACGCCCGATACCTATGGGCAAGTATGGCATTTGCCGACACACCCGGTCCGCCTGACGGGTAAGGAGTGGGTTAACCTATTCGCTAAAGAAATGAACGTTTCCCCTAAAGTTTCTGTCCTGCCTGTCTGGCTAATGGGAATCCTCGGCCTGTTTGTGCCCATTATGAAAGAGTTTAAGGAAATGGCTTACCAGTACGACCGCGATTATATATTCGACAGCAGTAAATTCGATGCCCGTTTCGGTCTGAAGCCGATAGAGCCGATAGAAGGCGTTCGGGCAACCATACGCGGAAACGGATAAGTACATTATTACTCGCTCAGAAACTAAAGTTTTATGCTGAATCGTTGAGTATATATGTCCCGTAGGGGGCACTTAAATTGCAGCAGACTTTACGTTGTCTGTGAGTCACCTGAGTAAAGTCTACCACCTTTTGCCTGAATGAATTTCCTCTATCCTTCTTTTCTGTTTGGCCTGATGGCTGTGTCGGTTCCGATTGCCATTCACCTGTTCAATTTTCGGCGAACCCGGCGGGTATTTTTTACCAATGTGGCTTTGCTGCGAACGGTTCAGACGGAAACCAAATCGTTTCGGCGGCTGAAGCACTGGCTGATTCTGGCCTGCCGCTGTCTGTTTCTGGCCTGTTTAGTGCTGGCCTTCGCGCAGCCGTTTATCCCCAGCAAAAACAAACTGGGTTTGTCGCGGCAGGGCGTCACGAGTTTGTATGTCGATAACTCGTTTAGTATGCAGAACGAGCGGAATACGAAACGCTACTTAGACATTGCGACGGGAAAATTAGATGAGTTGCTGACCCTGTTTCGCAATGCTACCTCGCTTCAACTTCTGACCAACGATTTTTCGGCTGCCGAGCAACAGGCTGGAACCGCCGAGTCGGTGCGGGACCGGGTTACGTCCATTCGGTTTGCCCATACGCCCCGCACGCTTGAAACCGTTTACCGGCGGCAGCGAAATCTGCTGAGTTCACTGAATCCGGGCGGGCGCAATCAGTTGTTCTGGTTCTCCGATTTTCAGAAAAGTACCGTGGGCGACTTGTCCCGGCTGAAAATTGACACGACAGACCGGCTGTTTATTGTCCCGTTAGATGCCCAGGCGACTAAAAACGTCTATGTCGATTCGGTCTGGCTCAGTACACCCTTCATCCGTGAGATGCAGAACAACAGCCTGAATGTGAAATTGAATAATGCCGGACGTGAAAATGTTAAGAACCTCCCGGTACGGCTCTATTTAGATGATGCCCAAACCTCAACGGCTTCGGCTACCTTGCCGCCTGGTGGTTCCGCCACGATTTCGTTGAATTTCAACGTCACCGCAAAAGGCTATCATCGGGGGCGAATTGTATTTGAAGATTATCCGATCACATTCGACAATCAATATTTTTTCGTGATTGAAGCTTCTCCGGCCGTGCGGGTGCTACACCTGTATGAGCAGCAGGCAGGTCCGGCAAATCAGCCCGCGAGTTATGTGGATGCTGTTTACTCGGACGATAGCCTGTTCGTTCGCAGAAGTTTCAATGTCCAGAATTTCGACGTGGGCCAACTGAAAGAAACCGATTTTGTGGTACTGGAAGGCGTTGCCAGCATAAGCGGCACACTACGAACGGAACTGGAGCGATTTGTGCGCCAGGGGGGGAGCTTAGCTATTATTCCACCTATCAACCCGAATGCTGCCAGCTACGGCCCTTTCCTAAGCGCGTTAGGTATTAGTGGGATTACCACGGCCTCACCAACAGATCGGCCAACGGCCCTGCCTGTAGCTGATCCTGACCGGCGTAATCCGTTTTTCCGGGATGTTTTTCAGCAAAGTTATCAGGCTGAACCGCTCAACATGCCAACAGCCGCGCCCGTCTGGCGATGGAACGCGGGTGTCCGGCTGCTGAACCTGCGCGATGGCAACCCGTTACTGACGCAATCCAGAGTAGGAGCAGGCGGTACTATTTATTTGCTGGCCAGTCCGCTGACGTCGACTTATGGTAATCTGGCTGAACACGCGCTATTTGTGCCGGTTATGTATAAAATGGCGGCCTTGAGCGTTCGGGCACAGCGAACGGCTTATTCGTTCGATGAGAACATCGTGACCATTCCGGTTACGAATCCCTCAGAGCGGTCTGTTTACAAGCTTAAGCGCGATAAGCTGGAAATCATCCCAGTTCAGCGTGTGGTTGGCAATCAACTCCTGCTGGAAATGCCCAAGAGCAACGAATTGGCGGCCGGTCAGGAAGTGGAAGCGGGCTATTATGAATTGCAGAACAGTGAAGGCAAAACGGAACGTCTGCTGGCATTTAATCACGGGAATCAGGAGTCGGCAATGGATTTTTATTCGGCCGATGAGTTGCGCCGGGCGTTTGCCAATCAGCCCAACGTAGAAGTGTTCGACAGCATACAGGATGGCGATTTTGTGCAGGTGCTGGAACAGGAGAACTTAGGGAAAAGCCTTTGGAAATACTTCCTGCTGGCGGCTTTGGCATTCCTGCTGGTAGAAGTAGGGTTGGTGCGATTTATGAAAGGCTGATGACCTGTTATCAGGCGATGAATGCCATTACTTTGAGTAATGGCATTCATCGCCTAAATCATTAGACGCTAAGCTTCTTCATGTACTCTGCGTCGTTTTTCAGGCTTACCATTGGCGATTCGGGGTATTCTTCCTGCTCAACTAAAAAGTAATTTATACCGCTGTCCATCGCAATACGTAATGTCTTTTTGAAATCCACATTGCCTTTACCAATGTCGTTCTGCACAGGCTTGCCTTCTTTGATGGTATAGTCTTTCACATGGCAGAGTTCGTAGCGTTTGCCATAGTTTTTGAGGTGCTCAGCCGTATTTACACCCGCTACGTCGATCCAGCACAAGTCCAGCTCAAACATTACGTTTTTCGGATCGGTGTTGGCTAGCAGAAACTCCTGCGGCAGCTTTCCATCAAGGGGCCGGAACGAGTAGTCGTGGTTATGGTAGCCAAATTTTAGCCCTGCTTTATTGACCTCTTCGCCAACTGTATTGAACTGGTCGGCAATTTTCTTCCAGTCGTCCCAGGTTTTTTGTGGCCCCATATACGGGCACAGCAGGTACGTCAGCCCCGCGTCGTGTGCCATTTCGATGCTTTTCTTCAGTTCATCAGGCTTATCGACCTGGCCTTTATAATTGAAATGGGTACTCACCATTTTCACGCCCAGCCCATCCAAAAATGATTTGATTTCTTTGGGTTGCATTCCCCATAAAAAGCCCTGCGCTCCACTAAAACTCTCGAACTGTTTGTAGCCCATTTGGGCCAGTTGCGTCATAACGCCTTTCGGGTCTTTGGGCAGCACATCGCGGGCGCTGTAGAGTTGAACACCGAATGGACTAATCGTCTTGGCCGGGGCATTGGCGAATAAATCTGACTGGCTAAGGGTAATGGCTCCGGCTGTGAACAGACCGGATTGTTTCAGGAAATTACGTCGTTGCATAATTGGAGAACGTTTGCGGGTTTAAAACGTAAAGATGGCTGAGTTTTGTGTAAAATGAATGATGAATGATGAATGATGAATGATGAATTATCAATTATGAATGATTATCCTATACGCCAATAATTCATAATTGATAATTCATAATTTTTTGGAGATGTATCTTTGCAGTCTTTTCTAAGCACGAATGACATTTTCCAAAATATATCTGCAAGCTGGGCGCGACGAAGCTGTTCGGCGGTTTCACCCCTGGGTATTCTCACGGGCCGTTAGTCGCTACGAAGGCAATCTGGCCGATGGCGATGTGGTGGAGGTCTTTGATAATAAAAATAAGTATCTCGCTACAGGCCACTATCACGACGGCAGTATTGTCGTGCGTATTTTCTCGTTCGGCGCTACAGCGGGTGGACCCGTCATCCCTGATTTAGCGTACTGGACACAAAAACTGGCACATATTCGCCGTATTCGACAAGCGATTGTTACGGGTGACCGTAACGACGGACCGACAAACTGTTATCGGCTTGTGCATGGCGAAGGAGATGGTTGTACTGGCTTAATCCTTGATATGTACAATGGCGTGGCGGTATTGCAGGCGCATTCCATTGGTATGCATCGCGAGCGGGACGTTATTGCTGAAGCCCTTAGAGCCGTTTTTGGTGATGAACTAAAAGCCGTCTACGATAAAAGCGCTGATACCCTGCCCGACGAATACGGGGCAACGGTCACCAACGGCTACCTGTATGGGCGAACGCCCGTGCCGCATCCGGTCCAGGAGAACGGCAACACGTTTCTGGTTGACTGGATAACGGGCCAGAAGACCGGGTTTTTCCTTGATCAACGGGATAATAGGGCATTATTGGCCCAATATGCTAACGGAAAAAATGTGCTGAATGCGTTCTGTTATTCGGGTGGGTTCTCAGTTTATGCCCTCAAAGCTGGAGCCAGTTTAGTCCACTCGGTCGATGTTTCTCAGAAGGCCATTGACCTGACTAATCAGAACATTGCGGCTAATTTTGAGGAGTCCAGCCGTCATCAAACGTATGCTGAAGATGTAATGCATTACCTGAAAAATCACGATCATCAATACGATGTGGTCGTGCTCGACCCGCCAGCTTTTGCCAAGAGTCTATCGGCGCGTCACCGGGCGGTGCAGGGCTATAAACGGCTCAATGCTGAAGGCTTCCGGCGGGTAGCGAAAGGAGGCATTTTGTTTACATTCTCCTGTTCGCAGGTAGTGGACAGGGAATTGTTTTATAATACCATCGTGGCGGCTGCCATTGAGGCTGGGCGGCAGGTGCGGGTGCTGCATCATTTGAGCCAACCCGCCGATCATCCCGTTAGTTTGTTTCACCCCGAAGGGGGGTATTTAAAAGGATTGGTATTGTGGGTGGAGTAAGCGTGAAAATAGTGAAGAATGAAGAGTGAAAAGTGAAGAATAAAAAGCGAACGTGATCTACTCTTCACTTTTCACTCTTCATTCTTCACTATTTCATTTCCTTTCCGTTAATTTTGACCTTCAACCGCTCGTATAACCCGATACTTATCATATAGCTACTTATGGCTGAATTAATCCGAATGCCCAAGATGAGCGACACCATGACCGAAGGCGTCATTGCGGAGTGGCACAAGAAAGTGGGCGATAAAGTGAAGTCCGGCGATGTACTGGCCGAAGTGGAAACCGACAAAGCAACGATGGATTTAGAATCCTATGAAGAAGGTACGTTGCTTTATATTGGTGTTGAAAAAGGCGCATCGGTGCCGGTAGATGGCGTTCTGGCCATTATTGGAGCTGATGGCGAAGATTATAAAGCGTTGCTTAGCGGGAGCAGTGGCGGTAGTCAGGAAGCACCGGCTGCTCCTAAACCTGAGCCTGTTCCGGCCCCGGCTAATAGCGTTACGAATGAAGTTGCGACAAAGTTGCCCGATCAGAAAGCCGTTTCGGCGGCTCCTGCCGAGAAGGTAAACGCATCGGTAATTCGGATGCCGAAAATGAGCGACACCATGACCGAAGGCACCCTTGTGACCTGGCATAAAAAAGAAGGCGACACGGTGAAATCGGGTGATGTGCTGGCTGAGGTAGAAACCGACAAAGCCACAATGGACCTCGAAGCCTACGAAGAAGGCACGTTGCTCTATATTGGTGTAAAAGAAGGTACTTCGGTTGCTGTTGACGATATTATTGCCGTTGTGGGCGAGAAAGGAGCCAATTTCAAAGTCCTGCTCGATGGCGGTGGCGCTACTGGTACACCAGCAGCTACGCAGGCCGCTACGGGTGAGGGTGGGAGCGCAACCGCCCAGCAAAACCCACAGACCAGTGCGCCAGCCAATGCCGATACGGATTTATCCTACGGCGGTGGCGCGGGCGACATAACCGAGTCGAATGGACGATTGAAAGCGTCGCCGTTAGCGAAAGCGATTGCGGCTGAAAAAGGTATCAATCTGGCGCAGGTAAAAGGCACTGGCCCGGAAGGGCGCATTGTGAAAAGCGATGTCGAGTCGTTTGTGCCTGGAGCCGCACCAGCCGCTAAACCAGCTACCGCACAACCGGCCGCTCAGTCTGTACAAACACCCGTTGCGGCATCTGCCCCCGCAACGGCACCAGCACCTGCTCCCGTCGCAACATCCGTTGGGGGTGAGTATGAGGACATTCCGGTCAGCCAGATGCGGAAAACCATTGCCCGTCGGTTAAGCGAAAGTTTATTCACGGCTCCGCATTTCTACCTGACCATGGAAATTAACATGGACAAGGCGATGGAACTGCGCGGCACGGTCAACGGCCTTAGCCCGGTGAAAGTGTCGTTCAATGATTTCGTTATTAAAGCGGCTGCTCTGGCCCTGAAACAGCATCCGAACGTAAATTCATCGTGGTTGGGCGATAAGATTCGGAAATACAAATACGTGAATATTGGCGTAGCCGTAGCCGTTGACGAAGGGCTGCTGGTGCCGGTAATTCGCAACGCCGATCAGAAAACGCTTTCGACTATTTCGGGTGAAGTGAAAGATTTGGCTGGAAAAGCCAAAGACAAAAAACTTCAGCCGAAAGACTGGGAGGGAAGTACGTTCTCGATCTCGAACCTCGGCATGTTCGGCATTGACGAGTTCACGGCCATCATTAACCCGCCCGATTCGTGCATTTTGGCCGTCGGCACGATTAAGCAAACCGTGAAATTTGAAGGCGACGTAGCGAAGCCAACCAACGTCATGAAAGTCACCCTCTCCTGCGACCACCGCGTAGTGGATGGCGCAACGGGCGCGGCTTTCCTGCAAACGGTCAAGCAATTGCTGGAGGACCCAATGCGGATGCTGGTGTAAATTTCTTCGTTAGAATGCAAAAATAAAAAAGCCGCTCCGATATTCGGAGCGGCTTTTTTGTAGAAATATATAAAAACTTAAATCGCTGCGGGTTCCAGTGCGCCCTGTAGTTTTTGCTCCAGGACGTTCTTTGGAACAGCGCCGATTACTTTATCGACCAACTGACCATTTTTGAAAATCATCAGGGTTGGAATGCTGCGGATACCAAATTTGGCGGGCGTCTGCGAGTGTTGGTCAACGTCCATTTTCGCGACAACGGCCCGGCCTTCGTACTCACCGGCGAGTTGTTCAACAACTGGCCCGATCATTTTACAGGGACCGCACCATTCGGCCCAGAAATCCACTAAAACGGGTTTGTCAGAATTTATAAGTTCGCTGAAATTAGCGTCGGTTGCTTCTACGGCATGTGATCCTGCTGCCATGACTGAAATGAGTTTATTTTGTTGAACTTGTTTCAGCTACATAAACCGTTTTCCGCCCGATTAGTTCACAACCATGTCACCTTGCGCGGCTCGCCCTCTGTCGCTTCATGCATCCGTAGGAAGGTGCTTAATGAAGGAGAGGGGGAACACTGCAATAGTATTCATGCTACAACCGGCTCTTGTCAACGTCGGCGTATGTTTTAGATGGGTATCTCGTTAATGACGGATCTATAAGCACAATTCTGTCGTAGACAATCCCAAAAATTATAGCACCCCTGAAGATTAAAAAAGGCAGAATTAGGCGTCGGCAAGCGTAAGGCGGCAGCTAATAATTCATTTTAATCCTGACATTAAAACAGTATTTTTTTTATGGTATGTAATCCAGTTATAAATCATTTTTTATTGTAAAAAACCAAAAAAATCTTCGATTTAGGCATTTTTTAGTCAAAATCTACTGATATATCTTTTAGTTAAACAAGGCCAGGATTTAAACTTTTCTAATATCTTTTAATTTCCTTCTCATCCCATTTTAATGTCTGCTCACTTGTTTTGTGTCATTCTACTCAAACACAAGGTATGCAACGCCGAACGTTTCCCACGATTTTACTTTACAGCCCTGGATTAGCGCTGGCGTTTTCGTTGGTATTCAATGCCTGCCTGTTGCATCAGCGAATACTCATTAAATACGCCCTTTGTCAAATTAGTTACTCGAAACATAAATTCTCATGATGAAAAACCTCATGCTCACACTGGTGGGCTTGTGTTCCCTACTGCTTTATACAGGCTGTTCACACCAGGAAGAGGAAAAGGAAGAAGAAGCGAAATTTTTGGTCACCAGCCCGTTAAAAAAAGACACGACAATCACCAATCAGTACGTGTGTCAGATTCACTCCATCCAGCATATTGAATTAAGAGCGCTGGAGAAGGGTTATTTGCAGAAGATTTTTGTCGATGAAGGCCAGTACGTCCGAAAAGGACAGCTCATGTTTCAGATTCTGCCGATCCAATACCAGGCCGAACTCCAGAAATCACAGGCCGAAGCCAACTTTGTTGAAGTAGAATATAAAAATACCAAACTGCTGGCCGACAGCAACATTGTTTCGAAAAATGAACTGGCCCTTGCCAAAGCCAAGTTAGACAAGGCCAAAGCCGAAGTGTCTTTAGCAAAAGTACACCTCGGTTTTACCGAAGTTCGGGCGCCCTTCGACGGGATTATGGACCATTTTCAGGTGCGGTTGGGTAGCCTTGTCAATGAAGGCGATTTGCTCACCACGCTCTCCGACAACAGCAAAATGTGGGTCTATTTCAACGTGCCGGAAGCCGAGTACCTGAACTATAAAACCCATGCCCAACAGGAAAACCTGAACAGCGTCAACCTGCTGATGGCGAATAACCAGGTGTTCAAACACCCCGGTGTGGTGCAGACCATTGAGGCTGATTTCAACAACGAAACCGGAAATATTGCGTTTCGGGCCACATTTCCTAACCCTAATGGCCTTTTGCGGCACGGCGAAACGGGTAATATTCAGATGACCCTGCCGCTCCGAAACGCCCTGATCATTCCCCAGAAAGCCACGTTTGAAGTGCTGGAAAAGAAGTATGTCTACGTGGTGGATAAAGACAATAAGATCAGGTCGAGGGAAATCTCGATAGCCGCCGAAATGCCGCACATTTTTGTGGTCAAATCGGGTCTGAATAAAGATGACAAAATCCTTCTGGAGGGCTTACGGCAGGTACGGGAGAATGAAAAAATACACGCCAAATTCGTGCAGCCTGCTTCGGTCATCTCTAATTTGGAATTATATGCTGAGTAAAAAATGAATAATGGATAATAATTGAGCGCTGAAAATCCATCATTATCAACGCACTGTTCAGTATCCATTTTACATTATCCATTCCCTAAAAGCTATGTTTAGTAAATTCATACGCAGACCCGTATTTGCTATTGTCATATCGGTGATGATCGTCTTTGTAGGCATACTGGCTATCAAGAAATTACCGATTTCTCAATTCCCGGATATTGCTCCTACAACCGTCAATATATTTATTGCGTATCCCGGCTCCAGCGCCGACGTTCTCGTGAAGTCCACGCTGATTACGCTGGAACAGGCCATCAACGGGGTGCAGGATATGCGGTACATCGCCACTGATGCAACCAGCGCGGGCGAGGCTACCCTTCGGATTATTTTTGAACCGGGTACAGACCCAAACGATGCCGTTATCCGGGTGAAAACCAGGGTGGATCAGGTAATGCCGCTCCTGCCCGAACTGGTTCAGCGGGAAGGGGTTATTATCACGCCTATTCAACCCAGTATGTTGATGTATGTCAACCTTTACTCTAAGGAAAAGAGCATTGACGAGAAATTCCTCTTCAACTACGCTACGGTTAAGATGATCCCTGAAATTCAGCGGACCAGAGGGGTAGCGCGGGCACAAATATTGGGTAGCCGACGCTACGCGATGCGCGTTTGGCTGAATCCCGACCGGATGCGGGCCTACAACATCTCCACAGAAGAAGTGATGAAGGCGCTGGGCGAGCAAAGTATTATTGGTCGGCCGGGGCGGATTGGGCAAAGCTCCGGTATAGCGGCCCAGTCGCTGGAATATGTGCTCACCTACAAAGGACGATATAACAAGCCGGAAGAGTATGAAAGTATTATTATCCGGGCTAATCCAGCCGGTGAAAGCATCCATCTGAAAGACATAGCCCACGTTGAGTTAGGAAGCGAATTCTTTGATATCTATTCCAACTTAGATGGACACGCTTCGGCAGCTATTGTCTTGCGGCAAAACTACGGCAGTAATGCCAGTGAGGTAATTGAAGAAGTAAAAAAGAAGCTTGAGATAATGAAAGGGTCCTTTCCACCAGGAATGGACTATAAAATCAGTTATGACGTATCGCAATTTCTGGACGCGTCGATTGAGCAGGTTATTGATACCTTGCGCGACGCGTTTATTCTGGTTGCCTTAGTTGTTTTCATATTCCTCGGTGACTGGCGGTCCACGCTGATCCCGATTCTGGCCGTTCCGGTATCCCTGATCGGGGCCTTCTTTGTGATTCAGGCGTTTGGGCTTTCTATAAACCTGATTACGCTCTTTGCACTGGTGCTTGCCATTGGGATTGTGGTCGATGACGCCATTGTGGTGGTGGAAGCCGTACACGCCAAGATGGAGGAAAAGCCCTATCTCACTCCCTTTGGTGCGGTCAGGCAAGTACTGGGTGAGATCAGCGGAGCCATTATCGCCATTACCTTAGTGATGGTATCAGTATTCCTGCCCATTTCGTTTATGTCGGGACCGGTCGGAACGTTCTATCGTCAGTTCTCGATTACGATGGCCAGTTCCATTGTGATTTCTGCCCTGATTGCCCTAACGCTCACGCCCGTGTTGTGCGCCATGCTCTTGAAAAATCATCACGGCCACGCCAGGAAGAAAAATCTGTTTACCCGAGCACTGGACAGTTTCAACAGCGGATTTGAAAAAATGACCGGGCGCTATGTCGGCCTGTTAAAATTGATCGTCAACCGCCGGGTCGTTACGTTCCTCATCCTGGGGGCTTTCTGTTTGGGAATAGTCTACGAGAATAAAATTCTGCCCGCCGGATTTATTCCGAACGAAGACCAGAGTACAATATACGGGATCATCCAGACTCCTCCAGGCTCTACCCTGGAAAAAACCAACGAGGTTTCCCGACGACTTCAGCGAATTTGTGAAGAGGTGCCGGGTATCGAATCGGTCTCTTCGCTGGCTGGTTACGAGATCATGACCGAAGGGCGGGGTTCCAACGCCGGTACCTGTCTGATCAACCTGAAGCCCTGGTCGGAACGCGATAAGAACGTGAAGGAAATCATGGAAGAACTGGAGGAGAAATCGAAAGGTCTTGGTGCCACGGTCGAATTCTTCGAGCCCCCGGCCATTCCTGGGTTCGGTACGTCCGGCGGTTTTTCGATGCGCCTGCTGGATAAAAACACCGACACGGACTATCACGAATTTGATAAAATCCAGAAGGAGTTCATGGATAATCTGGCTAAGCGGAAAGAGTTAACCGCCTTGTTCTCCTTCTTTGCCGCCAACTATCCGCAATACGAACTGGAGATCGACAACAACCTGGCCATGCAAAAGGGCGTGTCTATCGGCAAAGCGATGGATAACCTCAATATTCTGATTGGTAGTACCTACGAACAGGGCTTTATCAAGTTCAACCAGTTTTTCAAGGTCTACGTGCAGTCTGATCCCAGTTTCCGGCGGCTTCCGTCCGATTTGTTAAAGTTGTTTGTCAAAAACGATGCGGGCGAAATGGTACCCTATTCGGCCTTCATGACGTTGAAGAAAGGCCAGGGACCCAATGAAATTACCCGGTTCAATCTCTATAATTCGGCCGCTATTCAGGGGCAACCGGCGAAGGGTTTTACGACGGCCGATGCCATCCAGGCCATCCGGGAAGTGGCTGCCAAGACATTGCCAAAAGGATATGACATCGCGTTTGAAGGGCTGTCTTACGACGAATCTATCCGGGGAAATGAAACCTTGTATGTTTTCTTAGTCGTGGTGGCCTTTGTCTACTTAGTGCTGGCTGCCCAATACGAAAGCTTCATTATTCCGCTCGCGGTACTGACCTCGCTGCCGGTTGGGATTTTCGGTTCGTTTTTGCTGCTAAAGGCAATGGGCTTAGAGAACAACATTTATGCTCAGATCGGCCTCATTATGCTAGTTGGTTTGTTGGGCAAAAATGCCGTACTGATTGTCGAATTTGCCGTTCAGAAACGACAGCAGGGCGAAACGATTCTGGCTGCGGCCATTGAAGGGGCCAAAGTGCGTTTCCGCCCGATTCTGATGACCTCTTTTGCCTTTGTGGCCGGATTAATACCGTTAATTGTTGCGAGAGGAGCCGGTGCTATTGGCAACCGTACCATTGGTGCTTCGGCTATGGGCGGTATGTTATTCGGAACCATTTTCGGGGTCATCATCATCCCTGGTTTGTACTACATATTTGGTCATCTGGCTGATGGCCGAAAACTGATTAAAGGTGAAGAGGATGATCCGCTGACCGAAAATCTGGTTCATTCAGTAGACCTTTTTCCCCAACCTGAAGAAAGTGAAGTTAATGACTAACAAACGAATCATAAACTGGGGAGGGATATTGCTCATTACCCTGCTCAATGCTGCCTGTAGCGTGCCACGCTTAGTGCAGAAAACCGAGAATAAAACAGTGCCTGCGAGTTACTACAACTCACAGGATTCGACCAACACAGGCAAGGCTCCCTGGCGGGGCTACTTTACTGATCCTTATCTGGCCGCCCTGATCGATACGGCTTTGTATCATAATCAGGAGCTCAATATTACGTTACAGGAAATTCAGGTTGCCAATAACGAAATACTGGCCCGACAAGGGGAATACATGCCGTTTGTTACGTTAGGCGGTGGAGCCGGTGCCGAAAAAGTATCCCGATACACCAGTAAGGGGGCGAGTGATGAGATATCGGAGATTAAACCCGGCAAACCAACACCAGCTATTTTACCCAATGCGTACATAGGTGCCTTTGCCAGTTGGGAGGTAGACATCTGGCGCAAACTGCGTAATGCCAAAAAAGCGGCTGTAGCCAATTACTTAGCGTCGATTGAAGGCAAAAATTTCCAGGTTACCAACTTAGTGGCCGAGATCGCCAATTCGTATTATGAGCTGATGTCGCTCGATAATCAACTGAGTATTATCCAACAGAATATCGATATTCTGACGAATGCGCTGAAAATAATAAAGCAGGAAAAAGAAGCCGCCAAAGTAACTGAACTGGCCGTACGCCGGTTTGAGGCCGAGGTGTTTAAAACCCAAAGTCTTCAGTACGAAATTCAGCAGAAGATTGTTGAAACAGAAAACCGAATCAATTTTCTGGTGGGCCGGTTTCCGCAACCGGTTCAGCGCAATTCTCAGAATTTTGGTGCGCTAACACCTACTAAAGTTCAGGCGGGTGTTCCAGCACAATTACTGGAGAACAGACCAGATGTCCGGCAAGCTGAATTGAGGCTGGAAGCTTCCAAACTGGATGTGACCGTGGCAAGGGCCAACTTTTATCCGTCTTTGCGCCTTACAGGTGCTTTGGGAGTGATGTCGTACAATCCCATCTACTTAGCAACGATTCCAGAATCAATATTTGCTTCGCTGTTAGGCGATTTAGTTGGGCCTGTGATCAATAAAAATGCAATCACGGCCACCTATAAAAGTGCCAATGCCAAGCAGATACAAGCCGTTTACGATTATGAGCGGACCGTGTTGAAAGCATACATAGAGGTAGCCAATCAGTTGTCTAATATGGATAACCTGAGCAAAAAATTCGATACAAAAAATAATCAGGTGCAGGCGCTTACCCAGTCGACCAGTATTTCGCTCAAGTTATTCACTTCTGCCCGAGCCGATTATATGGAAGTGTTGCTGACCCAACGCGACGTACTGGAAGCCCGAATGGAACTGATTGAAACCCGAATGCAGCAACTGAATGCCCAGGTCAATGCCTACCGGGCATTGGGTGGCGGCTGGCGATAAACTAAGTGAGTGTATTTGTAACGAATGCCATTACGCTAAGTAATGGTATTCGTTACAAATTTAAGAAGCGATCTATGCGACTTTACAACTCGGACCCATCTATGGCTTCTAATGCCCGCAGGAAGGTGTTGAGCAAAGGAATAGATTAAGCAGCCTGTAATCGAACTACTTCCAGTTCGGCTCCTTTGGCAATCGCGTCTTGAGCCTGAGTTAGTAAACGATTCGTAATATCTCCATCGAAATACTTCTCACCACAATTAGGACAGATGCGGGCCGGAACATCTTTAAACACGATGATAGCGCCGTCACGTTCCAACGTGACAGTAGTAAAGCCCGGTTCTGGTGTAGCAACTTTGCAGGTCAGGCAGATCATCGTCTTTTCGTTTTAAAATCAGGTTTCCAAAGAAAAATACTCGGCTCATAGGCGGTGACAACAAAGCACTCGCCCAGATCATCCTGAGCGACCACGATGTGAATAGGCCGCTCATTTATAAAGGCCAAACGTAGAATACTCGGATAAGGTTGTCATTGGGATATTCTGCAATGGTTTCACCATGTTTAATCACCAGTTCAACTTCGGGTTGAGTTAGGTTTCGTTTAAACATCTGCTCAACCGCGTGGAGTTTATACGTTACATTCCTGCAATTCATACCCTACGCTACCTTACAACTCACGCCATCCATCGCTTCTAACGCCCGTAGGAACGTGTTGGCGGGGAACACTTTCAGCGTGCGGGACTGTAAGCTGACTTCAATGCGCTCAATTGGGTCAACCACGTTGAGCGAGAGCGTACAGGTGCCGGGGTGCGCGTTGACCAGTTCATTAATCTGCGAGACCAACTGCGCGTTCAGGGCGTCTAAGGTTAGCGACACCCGAATTTCCTTGCAGAATTTTTCGCGCATTTCGGTCAGTAGCCGAATGGTTGTTGGTTTAAATTCCAGATTATCGGAGTTCCATCGGTTCTGGGTTTTACCCGTAATGTGCAGGAAACGACCCACTTCAATGTATTGACCTAACCGAACATAATCGTCGCCGAAGAGGGCCATTTCAATGGCGGTGCTGTAATCTTCAATTTTGAAAATGCAGAATGGATTACCGTTTTTGGCAATTTTCGTTTGCATCGCCGACACGATACCGGCCACCTTGATTTCAGGGGATTTTATCTCGTAAATCTTGTCTAAGGTGCAATTGCAGAAGCCTTCCAGTTCGAGTTTGAATTCGTCCAACGGGTGGCCGGTAATGTAAAAACCGACTACGTCTTTCTCAAATTTCAGCTTTTCAATCTGGTTCCATTCCGGCACAGTGGGCGCTTTGGGCGGGGCTACATCAGCATCAACAGAATTGCCAGCTTGCACTCCAAACAGCATGGGGGCCTTAGATTTTTCAGCGTGGTAGTCGTTGGCATACCGGATAATTTTCTCCAGAAAGGCGATATTTTCTGTAGCCGGGACATCGAAATATTGTGCCCGGTGGTACTCATCCAGCGCGTCAAAAGCACCCGCATAGGCCAGCGATTCCCAGGTTTTTTTGTTGACTGTGCGGAGGTTGACGCGAATAGCAAAGTCGAAAATATCCTGATAGGCTCCGCCTGCCTGACGTTCTTCAATAATGGCTTCCACGGCCGCATCGCCCGCGCCTTTGATACCGCCCAGCCCGAACCGGATTTCGCCTTTGCTGTTTACGCCAAACACGCGCTCCGACTCGTTTACGTCGGGACCAAGCACCGGAATGCCAATGTTCTTACATTCCTCCAGAAAGAATGTAATCTTTTCAATGTTCCCAAGGCAGCTTGTCAAGACTGCCGCCATATACTCGGCTTTGTAATAGGTCTTCAGATAGGCCGTTTGATAGGCGACGAAGGCATAGCAGGTGGAGTGCGATTTGTTGAACGCATAGGAGGCAAAGGCTTCCCAGTCGGTCCAGACTTTTTCGCAGGTTTTCAGCGAAAGTTTATTAGCTGCACAACCGTCCATGAACTTGCCCTTCATTTTGTCGAGCGTGGCGCGGTCTTTCTTACCCATCGCTTTCCGCAGCACGTCGGCATCGCCTTTGGTGAAGTTGCCGAGCTTTTGCGATAACAGCATCAACTGTTCCTGATAGACCGTAATGCCGTAGGTATCAGCCAGATACTCTTCCATTTCGGGCAGGTCATATTTGACTTCTTCGCGACCATGTTTACGGGCAATGTAGTTTGGAATGTAGGCAATTGGCCCCGGACGATAGAGGGCGTTCATGGCAATGAGGTCCCCAAACCGGTCGGGCTTGAGGTCCTTCATGTGCTTTTTCATCCCATCGGATTCAAACTGGAAAATGGCGTTGGTTTCGCCCCGCTGGAAGAGCTCGTAAGCCTTTGGGTCATCGAGCGGAATATCGTCAATGTCGGTTTCGACGCCGTTTACAAATAAACCGCCGTGATTTTGTTTGATGAGCCGAAGACATTCTTTAATGATAGTCAGGTTTCGCAGGCCCAGAAAATCCATCTTGATCACGCCCGCATCTTCGATGACTTTTCCCTCATACTGCGTGATAATCAGGTTCGTATCTTTCGAGGTCGAGACCGGGACGATGTTCGAGAGGTCGTCGGGAGCGATGATGATCCCCGCAGCATGAACCCCCGTGTTCCGCACGGTTCCCTCCAGCCGACGCGCCTGTTGCAGCACGTTTTGCACCTTCTCGGTATCAATCAGCTTCATGGTTCGGCCCACGCTCTGATCGCCCGCTTCGAGCGCGCGCATCCGCTTCACGTTCTCCACCTCGTCGGGCTGAATTATACCCGCTAAGCCGCCCGGTCCGTCGATGGGGTCCTCAAAGATTCGTTTGAGGGTCATGTTGTAGGTAGGCTTGTCGGGCACAAGTTTGGCGAGCGCGTTGGCATCGGGCAAGGGTAAGTCCATCACCCGGCCTACGTCTTTAATGGCCGATTTAGCCGCCATTGTGCCGTAGGTTACAATAGCCGCGACCTGTTGTTTGCCATACTTATCGACTACGTAATCAATCACCCGCTGACGGCCTTCGTCGTCAAAATCGGTGTCGATATCGGGCATGGATTTCCGGTCGGGATTAAGGAACCGCTCGAACAGCAGATCGTATTTAATGGGGTCGATGTTGGTAATGCCGATGCAATACGCCACCGCCGAGCCAGCCGCCGAACCCCGGCCGGGCCCAACCATTACGCCGAGGTCGCGCCCGGCTTTGATGAAATCGGCCACGATGAGGAAGTAGCCCGCGAACCCCATTGTTTTAATGGTAAATAATTCAAAGTCAAGGCGTTCCTGTGCTTTCTGGTCAATGTCGCCCCAGCGTTCTTTGGCTCCCGTGAATGTCAGGTGTTTGAGGTATTCCCATTGGTTCAGCACATCGTCACTGTGAAGCTGGAACTCCTGCGGAATGGGAAAGTTGGGCAGTAGAATATCGCGCTTGAGCTTCAGTACTTCGACCTTATCGACAATCTCGTTGGTGTTGTCGATGGCTTCGGGCAGGTCGCGGAAGAGCGTGCTCATCTCCTGGGTGTTCTTGAAATAGAACTGGTCGGAGAAGAAGGCGAAACGGGTGTTTTTGGGCATCACCTCGTCGTCGCTGAACTCTTTCATGCTCGGCGTACTTTGCTTTTCGCCTGTGTTCACACATAGCAGAATATCGTGCGCTACCCAGTCGTCGCGGTCGACATAGTGCGAGTCGTTGGAGGCAATGATTTTAACGTTGTATTTCCGGGCGAACTTTACCAAAACCTCATTGGCTTTAATCTGGTCGGGGATTTCGTGACGCTGCAACTCCACATAATAGTCCTCGCCGAAACGGTCGAGCCACCATTTGAACTCGGTCTCTCCGGCTTCTTCGCCTTTTTTCAGAATGGTTTTCGGCACAATGGCCCCAATGCAGCAGGTAGTAGCAATCAGACCCTCCTTATACTGGTCAATCAGTTCTTTCGTAACACGCGGGTACTTGCCATACAATCCCTCCATGTAGCCCAGCGAGCAGAGTTTCGCTAAATTTTTGTAGCCCTGCGGATTCTTCGCCAGCAGCAGTTGGTGATACCGAATGTCTTTCTGCTCTTTGGTGAACTGCTTTTTGGTGTGATCGTCCACCACATAAAATTCGCACCCCACAATGGGCTTGATGCCCTGCTTACTGGCTTCCGCCACAAACTCGAACACGCCGAACATATTACCGTGATCGGTAATGGCAACGGCGGGCATATTATCGGCTTTGGCCTTCTTAATCAGCTTCTTAATGTCGGCCTGCCCATCGAGCAGGGAGTACTGGGTGTGGCAGTGGAGGTGGGAGAATTGCATGGGTCTGAACTGTCTGAACCAGGATTTTCCTGATTAAAAAGATTTACAGGATTGTTGGCTGGTCTGTAAAAATAGGGAAATCAGTGGGGAGAGAGGCAGCGTAAGGCGGGGAATTTTTGAGGGAATTTGTAATGGGTTGAGGATGAAAGGGAACAGTCAGCTATGCCAGGGTAGCGGATTCGACTGTTGCCGGGTGTCGCATCGAAACTGGTCGGGTGTTAGGTCAAAGATAGCGCAGCAGAACGATAGCGTTTTCTTTTTCAGGTAAGCGGCTTAGGTAATCTCCGCTTTGACTCGCTCATGACCATAGTAGCGTAGAATCTCCAGAATATCCGCCCAAAGACCGTAGTTCATCACGTTTTCGATAACGAACCGGGCATTGGCTTCGTAGTCGAGCGCTTGCCTATCCACGTCCCAGAAAGCAGTGGGGGAGAGGTTGGAGGTGGGGGTCATTGCGGAAAGGCTGTGTCTAAAATTTGCTGTGCTTTTTTTAGGTTTATCAAGGTACCGTTGAAGTCAAGTTTTCCGTCTTTGGATTCGCGGTAATCTTTCGGCCATTTTGCTACAGTCATATAGAGTCCATTACCCATTCGTCTGGGACGATCTATTTCTATGTTGACTTCCTTCAGTTTATAGTAAGCTTCTTCACGAGCTTGTGATCGCTTTAGCTCGTCCTCTACCTTAATCTTGAAGCAAAGAGAATTATTCTCAAGTTGCAGATACGGTGTGTAAAATTCTCCAGCTAATTCTTTAAAATACCACCAGAAACCAAAAAAACCACCTGAAGGATTGGCAATGTAGCTCCAGTTGGCTGTATCGTCGTCAGTTACATTATAGAGCTGGCTACGATTCTTGTACAAGTGTATAAAGAAACCTCGCCAATCATTCTCGTCCCATCCAGCCTTTGCGTCTTCTACCAGTAAATTTTTTGTCCAGTACTGATTTACGACAAATTCTATGTTCTCTAAGTGGGCGAAGAAATCGGTATAAATAGCATTTTTCGTACTTTCAGACCCCTCTCTCAAGAACGATAAAAATTCTTCGCGTAAATAGGTTTTATAGTAGCCTACATTAAATTTTGACTGATAACCTGTCTTGAAATAAATCGGTATAATTTGTTCTTCGGCATATTCTTTCAACATGTTTCTGTAGTACCGATCAAGTTGGCCTGAATGGTGATCGGTATGGGTTTTGTCCTCAATCAGGATTGCCAGTTTTTCTTTGTCATTTTCTCTATTGACTTCGATTAATACATCCAGCTTTTCAACCTGTCGGCGCACTTTCACAGTTTGAATTTTTTCCGGGCTATAATCTTGCTTATGTTTATGAATGAGCAAGATTAGGAATTTACGAGCGATTTGATGTAACTCAGAATTTGCGAATGTTGGATCAGCCCAAGCAGCTAACCAGCAAATAAAAGCATCCTGCGACAACTCACTGGTCGCGTAAGAAAACAGATTTGGTCGGGTTTGGTTGTTACTCATCGTTATCAATATTCGTTAAATGAATTGTCAATGTCTTGATTTTCTTATTCTCCCGAAGCGTCACGGGCGGGCCTTCTTCGTAAACAAATCGGGATTGCCAGTGGTAATCAACCTGATAGGCTTGCACTCCGACGATAATCTGATTGATGCCCGTCTCGGACGGGGCTAAATCGTATAACTTCAAAAAGGCATGGGCACTGGCGATTGTTGTAAAGGACAAATCAACGGAATCGGGCTGGAAGGTTTCCAGTAAGCGCCGAATATGCTCGATGTTGTCAGAGGTAATTTGCCGGGTGTGGTTCTGTGGATTGATCATGGTTTTTCGATTGCCGATAGCTGCTTCCTAATCACCGACTTAAAAAGGCGATTTCCGTTTCTGAGAGTGCCACTACCAGGTTGTTAGCGCCGTAGGAGAGTTGATTATTATATCGTTCTGCCATGTTGTAAACCTACACAAATTCGCTATTTCTGAGCTATTTTATACTTGAAAAACCCGGCACGGCGTTTGATAGTCAATTGATGAACATAACCCATCAAATCCCTAAACATCATGGCTACTCATTACGCCGTTCGATTCCTCGCTAAACCCGTTCTTGCCCTTGTTGTTATTGCTTCATTCACTACGGCCTGTAAAAAAGCAGGCGGCTCCGACGTTGACCCCCGCGATCAATATGTAGGTACTTACACAGGTGGTTTTCAGACCACGTTTAACGTTGGTGGCGTTGAAAGCGGTACAGAATCTGGTACAGCCACGATCACCATATCGAAAGGCTCGAATCCAAAGGAGATTTACATTGATGCTGCTATGGCCCGGCCCCAGCCGTTGAAAGTAACCGCGCAGTTAGATGATACCGGCAAGAACTTTACCGTCATTGATCGCACACAGGACCAGATGGCTGTGTTGAGCAAAACCTTTACGGGCGATTTCACAGCCACCGGCGTTTTTGATCAAAGCCAGATTGCTATTTCGACAACCACCCAAACCGTTCAGGGAGGCCGCGTTGCCCGCTACGAATCCATAACGGGGAAGAAGAAATAAATGGATAATGAAAAGCTGGCTATCAGCAGAAAGCCATTGTTCATTGTCCATTCGCTTAGTTATCTTCGCACCGGTTCCTAAACTTCCGGTTTTGATGAAAACAGTCATTTTAACCGGCCTGATGGCCGGTTTTTTTCTGTCTGCCACCGCGCAGATGCCCTCCGTGCCAACGGCTCCAGCTACGCTGAAAGAAGCATCGGCCGAATCGGTGGGTATGAGCATAAGCCGACTCCAGCGAATGGATGGTGTAATCAATGATTACATTGCCAAAGGCCGACAGGCGGGTGTAAGTGTGTTGGTCGCGCGCAATGGCCGAATTGTGTATTACAAAGCTTACGGGCAGGACGATACCGAGGCTCGGACACCCCTCAAGCGCGACGAGATTGTCCGCATTGCGTCGCAGACGAAGGCTATTACGAGCATTGGGGCCATGCTGCTGTTTGAAGAAGGGAAATTCCTGCTCGACGATCCTGTTTCCAAATACATTCCAGCCTTCAAAAACCCTAAAGTGCTGGATAAATTCAACGAAAAAGATACGACGTTCACGACCGTTCCGGCAAAGCGCGAAATCACCATCCGGCAGTTGTTCACGCACACGTCGGGGATTGGCTATCCAGTCATCGGGTCGAAGGAGATGAACGCCATTTATGCCAAATATAAAATTCCGAGCGGTATTGGTACGCCCAACCGCAAGCTCGATGAGGCCATGACCGCTTTGGCTGCGTTGCCATTGGCTCATCAACCCGGCGAACGCTGGACCTACGGCCTGAATGTCGATTTGCTGGGGTATCTTATCGAAATATGGTCGGGGCAGCCGCTCGACAAATTCCTGCAAACGCGCCTGTTTGAGCCGCTGGGCATGAACGACACTTATTTTTACCTGCCCTCAGACAAGCAAAACCGACTGGCAACGCTGTATACCGAAGACTCGACTACCACCCTTCGGCGGCAAACGGCCCGGTTTGGCATGTCGCCCGATTTCCCGAAAGTAAACGGCACCTATTTTTCGGGTGGAGCTGGCTTGTCATCAACGTTATATGACTACGCTATTTTTCTGCAAATGCTCCTGAACGGGGGCGAGTATAACGGCAAGCGGCTGCTTAGTCCAACTACGGTGCGGTTGATTACGACCAACCAGATTGGCGAGTTGAACCAGGGGCAGAATAAATTTGGGCTGGGCTTCGGCATTACTACAGAGAAGAGTGCGGCCCGGCTGCCGGTTTCGCAGGGGAGTTTCGATTGGGGGGGTATTTTCGGCACCACCTATTGGGTCGACCCAAAAGAGAATATCGTGGCGTTAATCTACACCCAGAAGTTTCCGAACAGCTACGGCGACCTGACCGATAAGTTCAAAGTGCTGGTCTATCAGGCCATTACGCAGATGAACACGTATTAGTAAACGTCATTCTTTGTCATTCCATGAAACGACTCCTCATTCTCCTGCTTTTCTGCGTGCTACAAGCTGTGCAGGCGCAGACACCCGTTTCGCCTTCGGCGGCAGCTACGGCTGCGCCCACGACTGTTTCGGCAGATGAAAAAGCTGTCATCGAAACGGAAAAACAACGCTTTGCGGCTCAGGTGAGTAAAGATTATGCCACATTAGACAAAGTGCTCGCTGACGACTTGCTCTATACACACTCCCACGGTGGCAACGATACCAAGCAGGCGTATATCCAATCGTTCCGGGATGGCAAGCTGAACTACGAGACCATTAATGCGGAGGAACAGAAAGCGCGGCTATACGGCAATACAGCCGTTATTAATGGAATATGTTTTGTGAAAGCAGTCAGTAACGGTAACGTCATCAATAGTCGCTTACGGTATTTGTCGGTCTATGTTCGGAAGGCGAATCAATGGCAATTAGTAGCGTGGCAGTCGTTGAGGCTATAAAGGTCTGAACCGGGATTTTAACAAGATTAGAAAGATTTACAGGATTTTATTAATCTTGTTCAATCCTTTTAATCTTGTTAAAATCCTGGTTCAGACTTGTTCAGGCTTTCAGACCTGCAAAAACTCCCTCAATTCCGTTGCATCCTGAGCGTTCATGCGCCCGGCGAGTACTAAGCGCAGTTGCCGCCGACGCAGGGCACTGGCGTATCGGTCTTTCTCTTCGTCGGTTTCGGGAATAACGGCGGGCACTTCGATGGGGCGTCCGCTCTGGTCAACCGCTACGAATGTGTAGTAGGCGCTGTTGGTACTCACCCGAATGCCTGCCGGAATGTCTTCGGCCCAGACTTCAATGAAGACTTCCATTGAGGAACTGAAGGCCCTCGTTACCTGGGCCTTCATCGTCACAATGTTGCCCAGCCGAATAGGTTCTGAAAAAGACACATTATCGACCGAAGCCGTTACGACAATCCGGTTTGAATGTTTCTGGGCGGCAATGGCAGCCGCAATGTCCATGAAGTGCAGTAATCGCCCTCCCATGAGGTTATTGAGCGTATTGGTGTCGTTGGGCAGCACCATTTCGGTCATTACCGTTACGGACTCGCGGGCGTATTTTGGTTGAGGCATCTTGTCGTTGATAGTCGTCAGTCGAGAGTCAATAGTCGAGGGTGGCTGACGCGAACCTAACGAATGCGTCAGCCACCCTCGACTATTGACTCTCGACTGACGACTTTTTTTTACAAACCAACGACTGAAACGTGAGATGGACAAATTAGGTCTGCAAGTTCCTCTGGAACATTATCGGGGGGAGGCTGGCGGGCAGTCGATTTTTATAAGTATGTTTTGATAACCTTTGTTCGGCTCTTTCAGAATCCAGCCTTTCCCATTCGGGTTTTTAATGAACTCGCCTTCACGCCAGCTTAGGGTGTCGCCCTGACGAACCATGTCGAGTGCATAGGTGTCCGTGACGCCCTCGCCCGAGCGTTGCCAGTCCGCCCGGATATGATCTGGGTAAACTTTCCCGGAGAAGGGGCCTTGCGCCCGGTCTTTCTCGTATCGGTTAATAGCAAGATAGCCTGACGCCTGTTCGCCATTGACGAACAGCCGGGCGGTCGTGGTATCGCGGCCCATAATCTGCCGGAAACAGAGCGTATCGGGTGCTGCCGACGCATCGGCTAATGTAGAGGAAGTTGTATCCGCCGATTGAGAGGCCGACTGTTCAGTCGAGCGATTCTGGCAGCTTAATGAACAGAGCAGAAGGGCGGCAATCAGGTAGGTATGCATAACAGAAAAGGTTGTTTTGGATATAACGCTTGTGTTAGGCATTCGGTTGGATAGCCTACAGGCGTTAACGCAGTGAACATCGGGTAAATATTACTAAACAAAACGAATAGATTGCCGTTTTTTGCAGGACGGATAGCCCGTGTTTTACCTGTATTAACGATCAATCACAATGTTAACGAATCAACCTGCGTCTATTGGGCGAAAAGTGGCTCTGTTTGTGGCCTTGACTGCCCTATTGACTTATTCTTTCTCTGCCTGTAAAAAAACAGAAAGCACAGTACCCACGCTCCCCACTGTCAATGAATTAATTAGTTCAGGAAGCAAGTTTACCCTGCTCAAAGCGGCCCTTGTTCGCGCCGGGTTAGACGGTGCTCTGGGGCAAGCAGGTACTTATACCGTTTTTGCTCCCTCCGATGATGCCTTTAAGCTCTTCGGATACGCCGACGCTGCAGCCATTAATGCTGCCCCCGTCGATTTACTGAAAACGGTTCTGCAATACCATGTGTTGGGTACCCGAATCGGGGCTGCCGATATACCCGCCGGGGTGAACACATCACAACAAACCCTGGCTGGTTTGCCGGTATATATTTCTAAAATCACGTCAACGACTTCGTCTACGGCTTCATCAGGAACGGTCTCGATAAACGGTGCAAGAGTATTACAGGCCGACGGGCAGGCCAGCAATGGCGTTGTACATGCCATCGACCGGGTACTGCTGCCCCCGGTCTTTGGCAATGTTGTCCAGACCATTCAGGGTATTCCACAACTATTGCCCACAGCATCGTTTAAATTGCTGCAGGCGGCAGTGGCCAAAACAGGGGCCGTAACGACGCTGGTTGGCGCTGGGCCAATTACGGTGTTCGCTCCAACTGATGCTGCATTTAAAGCCGTTGGCTACGACTCTGCCGCCATTGCCAAAGCCCCTGCGGCCGCGCTGACCAATATCCTGAGTTATCATTTGCTCAACAGCCGCACCTATACGCCCCTGATTACGAATGGCTCCAGTCTGACCACCGTGCAGGGCGGAACCATCACGGCGGGCGTTAGTACAACGGCCCTGACCGTAACGGGCAAAGGAAACGGAACCGCAGTCTCTAACATCACCGGACCCGATATTACAGCAACTAACGGCGTCGTGCATATCATTGACCGGTTATTGCTGCCTCAATGATGTTGGGTGGCGGGTCCATCGGTTTGTTTCCATGTCCGGGTTGCGGGGGACATGTTGCAGGCCGCATAAGTCAGGCTTTTTGCTGGCTCGGCGGGTTCCGGTTGACACGAGAAGCGCCCCGGTTAGGCAGGTTAGGTTTGTGGGGCAGCGTTCGTGCGACAGGGTAAACCTCCCAACAGGATACTATCAAAAATCTGAAAACTATGTTCAACGAAATTCAAAAATTTAGACAACCGTGGCTTTGGATCATCTTAGCATTCAGTGCTGGAGTTGTGCTTTATCAATGGCAACCAATTAGCGTTGGTATCTTAGTAGGAGTGCTTACTTTATTCTGGTTTTTAACCTTAGAAACCAGAATTGACAAAGAAGGTATATCTTATCGGTGGTTGCCATTTCAATTCCAGTATAGAGTCATAAATGGTCGCAGGTAGAACAGGTTACAGTCCGCGAATATGCAGCCATTACTGAATATGGTGGCTGGGGTGTTCGGTTTGGCTGGTCCGGTATGGCTCATACTGTATCTGGAAAGCAAGGAATCGAGATCAAACGAGTGGGTAAAAAACGAACGTTGTTAATCGGTACACAAAAGCCTGATGAGGTTCGCCAAATTTTAGAAGTTTCGCTCCGCTTAGGGTCGCTTCCCGTCGACAGGCAGCGCGTCCCGAAGGAAAGTTTGCAGCCCAACTAACTGAGTGTGTAAAGGTTGGGAGTTGTTCATGTTCAGTAACGTAGTGTCATCATCCATCAACACTCAGGGGTGTTAAACGCCAAGAGTGCAAAGGTTTCACAATGGTCGCAAGGTTATTTTCCTTTGCGTTCTCTGCGAAGTCTTTGCGCTCTTTGCGTTTAACGCTTTTCAGAGGAATCAAAGACCGGCTGAAGCTGTTGTATAAATAGAAACTTACCCCGCAGATTTATCAATTTGTCAGGCCAAAATGCGCGATTGTCCGTCAGACTTTCGACCTTTGGCAGATTGACTTTTGCCCTGTATCGAATGGCTAAACCACAAAAAAAACTGTTTCTGTTAGACGCGCTGGCGCTGATCTACCGCGCTCATTTTGCCTTCAGTAAATCGCCCCGCATTTCGTCGCGGGGGGTAAATACCTCCGCCATTTTTGGCTTCATGAATGCCATGATTGAGGTGTTGTCCAAAGAAAAACCAACCCACATTGGCGTAGCGTTCGACTCATCGAAAAAGACCTTCCGGCACGAGCAGTTTCCGATGTATAAGGCCACTCGTCAGTCGCAGCCAGAAGACATTAGCGTGGCCACGCCCTATATCAAACAGATTGTGGAGGCCATGCACATTCCCATCCTGATTCTGGATGGTTATGAAGCCGACGATATCATCGGAACCATTGCCAAAAAAGCTGCCTTAGCTGATTTTGAGGTGTATATGATGACGCCCGATAAAGATTACGGGCAGTTGGTCGAAGAGCACATTCACATCTACAAACCCGCCTTCATGGGCAAACCTGCCGAAAAGCTGGGGGTGAAAGAAGTGCTGGATCGCTGGCAGATTGAGCACATCGAGCAGGTGACCGACATGCTTGGTTTGATGGGCGATTCGGTTGATAATATTCCGGGGATTCCGGGCATTGGCGAAAAAACCGCCCAGAAACTCATCGCCGATTTTGGCTCGGTCGAAAACCTGATCGCCCGTGCCGACGAACTGAAAGGAAAACAGAAAGAAAATGTTGTCAATTTCGCCCAGCAGGGACTCCTCTCCAAGCAGTTGGCGACTATTCATTTAGACGTACCCGTTGCGTTTGATGAGGACCGATTGCGGCATACCGAATACGATAAGCCCCGCTTAGCCGCCCTCTTAGATGAACTGGAATTCCGGCAGATGAAGTCGCGGTTGTTAGGAGCCGATTATGATGAACAACCCCTGCCAGCCGCCTTTAAAACGCCTTCAGTGGGGCAAATGAACCTGTTCGACTCGCCCGGTGGTGACCAGCCTGCATTCCTGCCATTTCCGAACATGAGCGCGGTGAAGCCATCAGGAGCCGATGATTTGCCGTTCGATTTTGATTCGGCGGATGTTCCAGCGACTGCTGAAAAACCGAAGGGCAAACGTACACCCGTGAAAGCGCCGGTTGCCTCAGCTACGGAAGCGACCCCCGCGAACGTGACTGATACAATTACAGTTGATGACAACGTAGAAGTTGAACGGCCTGGTAATTCGGAGACCGATCAACCGGCCTATCTCGACGTTTATCCCGACTATGAAATTGACCCGGTTCAGCCTGAACGCCGGAAAACGATTTTATCGGTTAAGCATGACTATCGGTTAGTCGATACGCCCGAACTGCGGGCCAGCTTGGTGCATTACCTTAGCCTTCAGCAAAGCATTTGTTTCGACTCCGAAACTACCGCCATCGACCCCGTCGAAGCTGATTTAGTAGGGCTTTCGTTCGCTTATCGCACGGGCGAAGCGTTCTATATTCCCGTTCCTGAAGACCGGGCCGAAGCGCAGGCTGTTGTCGATCAGTTTAAACCCGTGTTCGAAAATCCGGCCATTGAAAAAATTGGGCAGAACCTGAAATATGACCTGCTCATGCTCAAAAAGTACGGCGTGGAGGTGCAGGGTAAGCTGTTCGATACGATGATTGCCCATTACCTCATCGAGCCGGAAATGCGCCACAACATGGACATGATGGCGATGACGTACCTGAACTACAGCCCCGTTGAGATTGAGTCACTGATTGGGAAGAAAGGGAAAGGGCAATTGACTATGCGCGACGTGGACGTGCAGAAAGTGGTCGATTATGCCGCAGAAGATGCCGACATCACGCTCCAACTCAAGGAAACCTTTGCGCCCCGTCTCGAAAAAGACAATTTGCATAAACTCTTCGATCAGGTCGAAATGCCCCTTGTGCGGGTGCTGACCGACCTTGAACTGGAAGGTGTCACCATTGATACCAGCGCCCTGGCCGACCTCTCTGCTACGCTCGATGTGGACATGAAGCAGGTGCAGCAGGAGATTTTCGATATGGCTGGGCAGTCGTTTAACATTGGCTCGCCAAAGCAGTTAGGCGAAATTCTGTTCGATAAACTCCAGTTGGATAAGAACGCCAAAAAGACCAAGACCGGCCAGTATGCTACCGGCGAAGAGATTCTGTCGAGACTCGAAGCCGAACACGAAATTGCCCGCAAGATTCTGGACTACCGCGAGTTGATCAAGCTCAAAAATACCTACGTCGATGTGCTGCCTACGCTCATCAGCAAACGCACGGGCCGAATTCACACCTCGTTCAATCAGGCGGTTGCGGCTACCGGGCGATTGTCATCGGTCAATCCGAACCTGCAAAACATTCCCATCCGCACCCCGCGTGGGCAGGAAATTCGCAAAGCCTTTGTGCCGCGTGGACCCGAGTTCGTAATTATGTCGGCCGACTATTCGCAAATTGAATTGCGGATTATGGCGGCTTTTAGTGGCGACCAAACCATGCTCGACGCGTTTAACAATGGCGTGGACATTCACACCCAAACGGCCAGCAAAGTATTCCACGTGGGTTTGGATGAGGTCACCAGCGATATGCGCCGGAAAGCCAAAACCATCAATTTTGGCATTATTTACGGCATTTCATCCTTCGGACTGTCACAGCGGCTGAAAATTCCGCGCAAGGAAGCGGCCCAGATTATCGACGAATATTTTGCGGGTTTCCCGGCGGTAAAAGCGTACATCGACCAGTGCATTGAAAAAGCGCGGGGCTTCGGCTATGCCGAAACCATTCTGGGTCGTCGGCGGTATTTGCGCGACATCAACTCCCGCAACCAGACCGACCGCATGTTTGCCGAACGCAACGCCGTGAATGCCCCGATTCAGGGTAGTGCTGCCGATATGCTCAAGATTGCCATGATTAATATTCATGAGTTCATGCAGCAGGAGCAATTAAAATCGAAAATGATTCTGACTGTGCATGACGAACTCGTTTTCGACGCCCACCGCGACGAAATCGACCTGCTCAGTACCCGCGTGGACGACATCATGAAAAACGCCATTCCAATGGGCGTGAAGATGGAAACCGGCATCGGCACGGGCGAAAACTGGCTGCTGGCGCATTGAAAATTATGATTGAACTTGATTGGGTAAAACAGTGTATCCAAGATTGGAGCCGCCTGAAGCAGGCGAGTTAGAAGCGTACCTCCATCCAATTTAAAAATCCCCGTCTTCGACACTTCTTTGTTCAGGCGGGGATTTTTGCTTGCCGTAGAAGCACCCGCTGAACGGTGTGTTTCGGCTGCTGCTGTATTCACTACCTATTGCCAGTGCTATAATAAGCACCCGTATCCCGGCACCCAAAACACTTGATTCGCCCCCTAAAATCCGGCATTCAGAAACATTTATTTCCTGGTATGGAGCCTGTCGGTCAATTTCGCCTTGTCAATAAAACAACCTGCCCCGGTGGGTGGAGACTATGAAAAATATCTTCCTTTTGCTTTTGATTAGTAGTACAGCATTTGCTCAGTTTGGCCCGGGCGGAGGGGGCGGACGACCCGGTGGTTTCGGCCCCGGTGGCCCTGGCGATTTCGGTCAGAAAAAGGAAAAAACGTTTATTCCCGGTACCGATACGGATGACAAGCCCAAAGGCAATGGGAAAATTGCCGGTATTCTGATGGACTCAACGACGAATAAGCCCGTCGAATACGCGACCATCGCACTCATCAGCACGCAGAATAATAAGCCCATTGATGGCACGACAGCCGACGATAAAGGGCGTTTCTCACTTAACAAACTGGCTCCCGGTACCTACAAGCTCCAGTATTCGTTTATCGGTTTTAAAAATCGGACGTCGGCGCCAATTACCATTGCGAAAGGCTCTGATATTAACGTGGGCGTTGTTAATCTTCCGCCGGACGTTAGAACGCTTACCGAAGTTAATGTAACGGGACAGGCATCTATGATTGAGGAAAAGGTGGACCGTCTGGTCTATAACGCCGAAAAAGACGTGACGACCAAAGGGGGCGATGCCGCCGACGTGATGCGGAAAGTGCCCATGCTGACGGTCGATCTGGATGGTAACCTGACCCTGCGCGGCAGCAGTAATATTCAGGTGCTGATTAACAATAAGCCCAGCACCATTGTAGCTGCGAGCGTGGCCGATGCCCTCCGGCAGATTCCCGCCGATATGATCAAGAGCGTTGAAGTTATCACCAGCCCTTCAGCCAAATATGACGCCGAAGGATCGGGTGGGATTATCAATATCGTGACCAAGAAAACAACCTTGCAGGGGCTAACCCTCGACCTGAACAGTGGCGTAGGCAACCGGGGGGCAAACCTCGGCCTGAATGCTAACTACCGCACCGGAAAAATGGGCTTTTCACTGAGTGGATTTGGCCGGGCCGAATACAACGTGAAAGGCGAATTTGAAAATACACAGACTACCAAAACGACCAATGGTAATCAGGTTGTCATTCAGAATGCTAATACGCTCACGCAGCGACTGTTCGGTAACTATCAGTTGGGTTGGGATTACGACATCGACAAAAATACGTCGCTGACGGCCAACATACGGTATGGAGCCAGAAACGGTAATCTTACCCAAAATGGCTTATTGACAACCACGTATTTGCCCAGCGGCTTTTTTCCTGTACTGAGCGCCCGAGATGTAACCACCAAAGATATCAACGGGAATGTTGATGCGAATGTAACCTACACTAAAACCTATAAGCCGCAGCAGGAACTGAGCGTTCTGGGGCTATATAGCCGCAACGACCGGCAGAACAACTTCACCGCCGACCTGCTCAGTCCGACCGATATGCACACGATTCTGTCGCGGCAGCGCAACGATAACCCCAGCCAAAATCAGGAATCAACCCTCCAAATTGATTACCAGACCCCCATCGGACAGAAAAATTTAGTTGAGTTTGGTGGAAAAGGCATCGTCCGGCAGGTCAACAGCAACTATGCCTATTATGTGGCAGAGGGCGCAACAGGCGGTTTTGTGCTGGACAATACCCGGCAAAACAATTCGCTCAATTACGAACAGGACATCGTTGGCGTGTATGCTTCCTGGACAGCCGCGCTTCCCAATAAATACACGCTCAAGGCTGGTGCCCGGTATGAGTATACGATGCTGAACGCCCGGTTCGGCTCGGAGCAAACAGGCACACCGATTTCCCTGTCTAATTATGGAAACTTAGTGCCGAGCATTAACCTCTCGAAGAGCCTCTCGAAAGGTAAAACCCTAAAGCTGGCGTATAACCGGCGGATTCAGCGGCCGGGTATCCAGTTCCTGAACCCGAACGTCAATGCGGCCAACCCCACCAACATTAGCCAGGGCAACCCTTATCTCTCGCCCGAACTGACCGACAACGTTGAATTGAGCCTGTCGATGCCCATTAAATCGGTCTATCTGACAACCGCCTTGTTTGCCCGCCGGACCAACAACGAGATTACCAGCGTGCGGGATACGGCAACGGTGCTGGTAAACAACGTGCCGCAAACGGCCATTCGCACCACCTTCCAGAACGTGGGCTACGAGGATACCTATGGAATGAACGTGTTTGCCAACATTAACCTGTCATCGAAACTACAGCTCAACGGCGGCTTCGACCTGATGCATGTGAACCTGACCAACAACCGCGACGGCGGACCGAACGCCAATCCAATCTATGCGGCCTCTAACTCCGGCTGGGTACTGGGCGGACGCCTGTTCGGGACATACACAATGGGTAGCGGCTGGGGCATCCAGGGCGGGGGGGGTATGATGGGTCGACGTGTTCAGTTGCAGGGCTATCAGGGCGGCTTTGCGTTCTACAACCTCGGCTTTCGGAAAGACATCGCGCAGAAGAAAGGCAGTATTGGTTTAGTGGCCGAGAACTTCCTGAACCACCCCTTCATCGTCCGTTCTGAATCGGTGTCGCCTATCCTGAGCCAGTCGAGTGTCAATAGTTTTTATAACGCCGGTATCAAGCTGACGTTCACTTATAAAATTGGGAAGATGAAGTTCGTTGACTCGAAGCGGAAGAAATCTATCGATAACGACGACGTGAAAGGCGACGGTGGTGGCGATAATCAGCAACAGCAGTCGGCCCCCAGTGGTGGCGGTGGAGGTCGCCCCCGGTCGTAACAACAGTCAGTAAGCAAAAATAAGGCTGGTCCTCTCCTGATTCGTAGAGAGGAACAGCCTTATTTTTGAAAGCGGTATAAGTAGGGCGCTTTGTTGGCTGCGCCCGTAAATTTCTTTTCCAGCCGTTCCAGCACGTTCATATCCAGAATCTTCTTCTGAAAATTATTCCGGGCAAAGGGCTTGTCAAAAATGGCTTCATACAGTTCCTGCACTTCTTTCATGGTGAAGGTTTCGGGCAGTAGATTAAAGGCGCTCAGCTTCTGGTCGATGGTTAGCCGTAAGGTGTCAATGGCGCGTTCCACGATCTGGTTGTGGTCCATAATCAGGGTGGGCAGTTGCCTGACGTCATACCACTCAATCGACTGATCGATCTCGTTTTTTTGGGGCACCACTTTGTTGATATCTACCAGAGCATAGTACCCAATCGAAATAAAGCGCCGGGTAAACCATTCGTATTCCTGTCGGCTTTGTTGTTCCCGAATTTTCATGGCCGGGTTCAGCGACAGCAGATGATCCATAAACGCCCGGCTGCTTCGGTCGGACTTGCCGAATACATGAAACTGCTCTAAGTAAATATCGTTAATGCTGGTGCGATCCCGTAGAATGCGCTGGGCGGCTTCATCAATATCTTCGCCCTGATAAATAAACCCGCTGGGCAAGGCAAAAAAATCGCCCTGAAAATTCAGTTTCGGCACTAACACTTTGAGTTGCTTCTGAAATTTAAAGCCTTTCACGCCATACTTATCAATAGACCACACCCATCGGCTGACTCATCCGCTCAAACAAATTTTTTTACGGACTATCGGCAGATTGCGTACCTTAACGCGGAATCCGTTTTTTTGTCTTAACTGCCTTATTACATGAATTTTCTCGCTATTCTTTTCGTACTGGCGATTATCGTCCTGTATTTGTCTGTCGTTATCGTGCAGCAGGGCACGGTGGCCGTCATCACCATTTTTGGAAAATATGCCCGCGTCATGACGCCGGGACTAAACTTCAAAATTCCATTTATTGAATTCATTTATCGGCGCATTTCCATCCAGAATCGCTCCGTCGAACTTGCGTTTCAGGCCATCACCGCCGATCAGGCCAATGTGAATTTTAAAGCCATGCTCGTGTATTCGGTGCTGAACCAGGCCGAAGAAACGATTAAAAACGTGGCCTTTAAATTCATTGATGAAGCCTCATTTATGCAGGCGCTGATTCGGACTATCGAAGGGTCTATCCGTAGCTTTGTAGCCACCAAACGGCAGTCGGAAATTCTGGCGTTGCGTTCCGAAATTATTGAGCATGTTAAATCCCAACTCGACACGCTGCTTGAAAGCTGGGGCTATCACCTCACCGACCTGCAATTGAACGACATTGCTTTTGATGAAGTTATCATGCGCTCGATGGCGCAGGTGGTGGCCTCCTCGAACCTGAAAGCGGCTGCCGAGAACGAAGGGCAAGCCCTGCTTATTACGAAAACAAAAGCTGCTCAGGCCGAAGGAAACGCCATTCAGATTTCCGCCGAAGCCGAAAAAACGGCCTCGCAATTGCGCGGTCAGGGTGTGGCGCTCTTCCGCGAAGAGGTAGCCAAAGGGATGGCTGAATCAGCCAAGGTAATGAGCGAAGCCAAACTGGATGCGTCGTTGATTCTGTTTTCCATCTGGACCGAAGCCATCAAGCATTTTGCCGAGAACGGCAAAGGCAATGTCATTTTCTTAGATGGCTCAACCGAAGGCATGGAGAAAACCATGAAGCAACTGCTGGCCGTAGAAAAGCTAAATACAATGCCCGAAGTAGCCTCTATTGCCCCACCCAATCCACGTAAAGCCTAACATAATTTGGGCTGTCGGATTTGGGATTTATCGTGCGTCAGCTAAATCCCAAATCCGACAGCCCAAAATCCCAATTTTATTTGGGTGCCTTCTTTTCCAGAAAAGGGTCAGCGTGGCGATGCAGGAGTTTCCATTCCCCGTTTTCTTTTCGGTAAATCTGCGTTACCCGTAACATTTCTGGCGTGAGTTTTTCCCGACCCGCCAGTAGAAATTCGGCGCGTTCCAACGCGACCGTACAAGCCAGCTTTTCGCCCACGATTTTGCTGATATATTCAATCTGTTTTTTAGCACCGCTTGCCTTGAATTGGGCCGAAGCCCAGTCATAGCGGGGACCTACTTCGTTCCAGCCTTTCTCGTAGCCGCCAAATCCGCCCAATATGGTCGCGTCACTGCTCTGCGAACAAAGCTGTTTCCAGAGAGCAGGGTCACCATTGATGAACTGATTAGTGGCCTGCTCCAGGGTAGCTAAAAAGGCGCTGAAACTGGTGTCCTTCAGCATAGCCTGTATCGGTGGCTGCTGTCCATAACTGATTTTACCAGATAGAAAACCGAGTAAATAAATCATCGGAGACACAAATTTTAGGGTTTTCATGGGTGATAGGAAGTTGGTGTTACACCTTAGTTATTTCCAAATGGTCTTGCCGGTACGCTTCGTAGATATAGCCAGACTGCATGGAGTTCATCGTCGGTCATCAGGCCAGCCTGCCGCCAGGGCATGGAGGAATGCAGTTCCTTGCCGTCGGGGCGTTTGCCGGTGCGTAGTGTTCGCACAAAGTCGGTTTCTGTCCAGGAGCCAATGCCGGTTCGGGTCAGGTTCGAGGCTGGTGGAGTGCCCGGTGGACCGTGAACTGAGCCCCCCGACAGGTTCAACCCGTGACAACCCCGACAGCCCCCGATGTTTGCCAAATACAGTCCATACGAAATGGAAGGCGTTTGTTCGATGGTTTTTACGATGGGTAAGTTTGGTGTTTTTTCGGCTACTAACACCGACAATTCACCCGTCGCCAGTAATGTTCGACCGAGGTAACGAAGATGCGTTTTTTCAACGTCCCGATCAACGGGCGAAAGCTGTTTCAAATACGAGACGAGCGCCGACAGGTCGTTATGGGTCATATGGATAAAGGTTTCGCTGGGCATCACGATGAGCGATGAACCGTCGCGACGGATTCCATGACGGATGGCCCGCACCCAATCGGCGTCGGTCATGGTTCCGCCGATGCCCCCTTTACCCCGCGTCAAATTAGGTCCCGCTACAATGCCTAATGGTCCGGCATCGGTCAGGATTTTACCCCCTAAATCCTGGCCGTGGCATTCCGTACACATCCCGAGGCTGGTAGCAATATGCCCTCCGCGTGCCAGCACGTCCGGCTCGTTAGAAAGACTTAGTTTAGGGAGTGGCGGTACGTCGTGCTGGCGGTGCAGGCGGTAGCTACCGATGCCGTAAATGGCCGTTACAGCAACCAGAATAAGGCCAATGACGGCTAAAGAAATTAGTTTAAGCCCTCTTACAATCTTCGATTTCATAACAAAGTCTGTTTAGTGGATAACTAATCCTGGCAGCCCGGCCAGGGTGGTTGAAACTCCGGGTGGCCCAATTGCCAGAATAGAAACGTGCAGGCATCCGCGTAGGTCGCTAATCGCTGTTGCTTCGTGACGCCGGGGCCATGGCCGGTCTGGTAATCGACCCGTAGCATGACCGGCCTTCCGCTACTGGTGGCGGCCTGGAGACGAGCGGTCATTTTTGCCATCAGCCAGGGGTCCACGCGCGGGTCGTTGATGCCCGTAGCGAGCAGAACCGCCGGGTAATTAGTACTGTCTTTGACGTGGTGATAGGCGCTCATCTGGTGCAGTATCCGAAAGCCTTCCTCGGTCTTCACGCTACCAAATTCCGGGATGTTCGGTACGCCGTTGGATGTAGTTTCAAAGCGTAGCATGTCTGTTGCTCCAACGGCAATACCAACGGCCCGGAACAAATCGGGCCGCTCGGTGATGGCCCGGCCAATGAGGATGCCGCCCGCACTGATGCCCAGTCCACCGAGGTATCTTGGCGATGTGTACTTCTTAGCGATCAGGTACTCGGCGCAGGCGATGAAATCCCGCCATGTATTGGGCTTGGTCGCCTTATAACCACCCAGGTGCCATTCTTCGCCGTATTCGCCACCGCCCCGAACGTGGGCCACGGCGTAAATGCCGCCCTGCTCCACCCAGGCCGTTACCATAGGACTATTGCCGGACAATGACGGAATACCATAGGCGCCATAGCCGTTAAGCCAGGTTGGGTGAAAGCCGTCTAATTTGATTCCCTTTTTGTGGACAATCGACAGCGGAATCAGGGTTCCGTCGGCAGCGCGGACTTTTACCTCACGAACCTCTACACCTTTTATCTCGTCGTAGTCGCCCGCTGGTTGCAGGCCGAGGTCGTCAGTATGGCGGGTAGCCGGATTCCACGCATAGGGTCGGGCCGCTTTGGTCCAGGAGGTCAGCGAAAACAGGAATCCCGGTACCCGGGCGTCGGTGGTTACCTCAGCAAGCGTTCCATCGAAGGGTAGCGTTACATCAGATTCTTTCTCGTTTTTTCGGAATGGAATCCGGCGTATCCGCCCTAAGCCACCGTCTAATTGCTGTACATACAGCGCATCCTGTGCCAGATGCAGAGCACCTTCGCCAACAATCAAGCTGCCGCTGATAACGACCTCGCCCGCAGGCACCACAACCGACGCTTTTGCCAGATTTGGGTTTTTCAGGCTGGTCCGAATTACTTTATAGCGGGGAGCGTTCTGGTGGGTTACTAAAAAGAGATCGTCGTCGTGAATAGCCATGTCCGTAATGTCGTCGGCGGAGTTAAAAATCTTGCGCCAGAGCGCACCAGAGCCAGTTTTTTCCATGGCCGACAAAGTTGTTAGGTAAACCGTTTTGCCACCGCCAACGCCTGTTGACACAGAGGCCAGTATGTAGTCTGAGTTGGAAAATGTGTGCAGCCGGGGTAACAAGGCAGACCCTATTTCGATAGTCGGATCAACGCCATACCCAAAAACGGCCCGGTCCTGATCGGCCGACGTGCCGACGACGTGTTTATAAACCCGTTTTTTCTTCTGCCGCTCGGTTTCTGGCGCATTAGGCGGCAGTTGCTGCATCCGGGTGTAAAAAAACGAGCGGTTGTCGGGCAGCCACGCAATGCCCCCATACCGTGCCCGGTCAATGACTTCGCCCGTTTCATGACCTGTCGTTACGTCATAGATATGAATGGACGTATTCTCAGAGCCGCCCGCAGCCAGCCCCACCACAATCCGCTTTCCATCCCACGACGGGGCGAAATAACTAATTGACATCGGTTGCCCATCGGCAGGCTTTAGTTGATTAGGGTCAACGATGCGGGTTTCAGGCCCAGCCAAACCCCAACGAACATAGAGAGAAGTGAGATTTTCGCTGGCGTTCGTTTTCAGGTAAAAATACAGGTCACCAGGCAGTTTAATCACACTGCTCACGCGGGCGGGCGATGTATTGCTTAGCGTAGTGAGTCGATGAAGAATTGCCTGTCGGCCCGGTAGATTGTCCAGCGTAGTACGGGTATAATCGGCCTGGGCTTTCATCCAGTTCAGTAGTTCGGGATTTTTCATGTCCTCCATCCAGCGGTAGGGATCAGTGATTTTTGTCCCGAAATAATCGTCCACAACGGGCCGGACGGGGGCTATAGGGAGGGGAATCGGCTGGGCGATCCCTTGTTTAGTCAGGAGTACAACGGTCGCCAACACAGCAGCCGTTGTACGGAATGGATTTGTTTTCATTCGTTCGTTAGAAGGAGGTTCGGTAAGTAAGATCGAAAGCGTAGCCAACAGGCTCATATCCAGCTATCAGGTAGTGCAACCGGTACATGTCTGTCATTGCAGGCACCGAGGTGAACGCGCTGACAGGGGCTGTAGCCCTTTGCTCTTGACCGATATGCTTTATTACTATAGATGTACCATTCCTCTACTCCTCTCGGGCTAATGTCGAAGGACCAACGGGGAACCCAGTGCCACTTGGTGCATAAAAATCCGTAACATTCATAACGCTCACCGCTGAAGTGGATACCGGTCGCAAAATCCGGAGCCATAGCCACCACTTTAGTCCAGTCATCATTAACTGTATGATAACCAGCCTTGATTCGATTCGTCTGAGAGCGCCGGAATTTGTTTACGTTCACGAAATTGTCAATGAACCACTGTGCGCCGTAGTTATCGTTGTAATAGTCTGGCGTACAGCCCGCAGCCACAGCCTGGGTGCCGGTGTTGGCCTGCCTTGACAAACTATCTAATTCGTCTGGTGGTGCAGTCTGCTGTTCAGCTTTGGCTTGCACTAAGCGGGCCTGTGCGCTGGTTAATCGGCTAATTGCCTGAGCGTCTGGAGCCGTAACAAGGGCTCTATACATGTCAACCAGCGACTGATGTTGATCGCTTAGCGCGTCGAGTTTGCTGCTGATTTGGGCCGAAGCCATCTGTCTGCTATTCCCTTCGCCCGGCCTGGTAGACAGGTGGTGCGAATGCCGAATAGCTACATCGCCCGGTGAGAATTCGTGAAAACTCACAAAACTACCGTCCTGATAACGGACTACGACCAACGTATCGCCCGAAATTTGGGAAGCGACTCGGGCTTTAGCGGTTGCGTTCGGCGTTGTTAAGACTGGCTCCAGAACCTGATCGCTGGAGCAGGAGATCGCCATTCCGGCGAACAGTAGGGCAATGGCATACCCGGAAACAGATTTTCTGTTTTTCATTGATGAAGAAATTAATAGTTGGAAAAAGAGAAAGGATGAAAAAAGTGAGCGTAAACCGACTAACGAACGGTAATAGCTATACGTCTGAGCGTTTATAGTTTAGTGGTGTGTAGATGCCTTAAGTAGACTATTAGTCTTCATTCGGGATGCTGACCGCTTCGCGCTGTTGAGAATACGCGTAAACGGTCTCAGCTATGAATTTGGCGTCGTTTCCTATACCACATAGCAGACTTGACTGCCGATTTCGAAGCCAGGGAATTCCAAGAAAATACAGCCCTTCAATATCCGATAGTCCCTGGTGATGGTTCAGGTTTCCGTCGCTATCCAGAATCGGTGATTTAACGTAACTGAAATCACCACCGAAACCTGTGCTCCAGATAATAGAGGTGATCCCGTGATCGTTTAGGTTGATTGAGGCTATTGTACTGGCGCAATCAGCAGTAAGGTCCGGCACATCGTCAGGATCAAACTCTGGGGTGGGCGCGGTAATTTGATTATTGGCAATGAACCCGTCAATCATGCCTTTTACCTGATTTGAGAATCCATCGGCAAAGGCCACATGCATCGGTGCATTGGGTTGAAGGAATACGGTTTGCTCATCAGCCTTTTCCAGCTTACCAAGAATTGTAACTCCCTTACGGGCAAGCGATTGCAGGCTGATGCTACGTTGCCCCTCACCAGTGCCCGTAAGTTGTGGCGTTCGCATATGCAGCATGGCAGGGTCCGGTACGTCTTCGGCCCGCATGTCGAAGAATCGCATCAGTATCAGCCAATCCATGATGTCTTTGCCACGATACCGCCGGGGAAGCCTCGCTACTCTACTGGTTGAGAGATAGACGGTGTGTCCGGCATCGGCCAGGTCTTCGGCAATCTGACAGCCCGATTGCGCGCTCCCGACGACCAGAATCGCACCCTCAGGCAATTGGGACACATAGCGGTATTCGCCGGTATGCAACTGCTTGACAGCAGGAGAAACAGCGTTGGCCACTGCCGGAATTTTTTTCTCATTCATCGCACCCGAAGCAAGAATCACTTGCCTGCACGAGTAGTGACTGATACGGTCCTGTTGCGAAACGGCAACCTCAAAAAAACCCGATACATCGTTTTTTTCAATAGAAACAACCCGTACGTTTTCGGCAACGGGCAGTTGATTAGCCGAGGCATATTCTTCCAGCGATGCAACAAATGAATTAGCTGAGCAAAACCCATCGGGGTCATTAGGCCAATAAGTGGCTCCCGGCAATTCGTTTAACTTGTTGGCCGTATTCATTCTGAAGCTGTCCCATCGTTGGGATGACCAGGATTCACCAATCCGTCCGCGTTCAAAAACGAGATGGTCCAGACCGAATTGTTTCAGGTAATAGCTGGCGCTCAAGCCTGCATGGCCAGCACCCACGATTAGTACGTCTAAAGGCGTTGCATTCATACTAGTAAGAAAGTTGATTAGTGATTTTTGGTGTTTAGGGCATAATACGGGCAACTTTGCCCACGAAACGGCTGTCTGTCAATTGTTTCAGCATGAAATCAGCCGTGTTGGCGCGGGAGAGTGTAACGGCAAATGCGTTTGACCGGAGGTTTTCACCACTTCTGTACGTTTTCGTCAATGGCCCATTCGTCAATGTAGGCGCACGAACAATTGTCCACTGTAGCCGACACTGTTTTATCATCGCTTCCCTTGCTTCATGACCAGCTATTTCGGTTCGTAATAGTTTAGGGGCAATATGCCGGATAATAAATCCCGCATCGCTGCGACTGTCTTTTACGCCCACGAACGAAAGATAGATAAGTCGTTTCACCCCGGTTGACTCCATGGTTCTGATGATGTTTGCCAGACCATCGACAACGGCCTGATCATAGTTGAACGGGCTGTCTGCACCGAGCGCGGACAGCACGGTATCGTGCCCCTTTACGGCCTGTTCTACTAAATGACAGTCACTTACATTACCCCGGATTACGTTTAGCCGCTTGTGGCGGAAGGGTAGTTTGGCTGGGTCGCGGACAAACGCCGTTACGTAGTGCCGTTGCTCCAGCGCCTGTCTGACCAACTGCTGGCCGGTAGCGCCCGACGCCCCGAAAATGAGAATATTCATCGCTATCGTTTTTGAGTTAAGTGAACACCCGTTTGGCGTGCGGCTGGTCCACCAGTAAATAGTCCATCATGGCGGTTCCGTAGCTGTAAAACGTAACGGCGCAGAAGGCATTGGTGAGGAAGGTTCTATTGAGGAATGTCATAAATCGAACTGACTAATTTCGGCAGCAAAGGTAGCAGACAACACAGCGGTGGGTAAATAGTGCTTTAGTACTAATTGCTGACTAACAGGCAGTTGAGATTGAATTAGTACAAAAGGACCATTGCAGGCGGGCAGCGGTAGAAAGAATTTTGCAGCGAAATTATTCAACTAAAAATCAATGCAACTCATGAAACTAAATGCCCTGTTAAACTGGACGCTCTGCTTCGCTGGTATCGGTCTGATGTCAGCCTGTGATAACAAAGAAGATCAATCGCCGGTCCCAACCGTAAAGTTCACCCAGGTGAGCGGCAGTGGAGATATTAACGCCAAACTGACCGAATTTCGGGCGCTGCTGGGTGACCCGCTCAATACAACACTCAATCAGACAACGGGTCGCCGGGAGGTGAACTGGGATGGAGTTCCGGCGGCACAAACGAATACAAACACGTTCCCCGGCGACTTTTTCAATAGCACCGACCCGGCGGTGGGGGCAGGCCGCAAACGCGGTCTGGTTAGCACAACGCCGGGGGCTGGTTTCCGAATCAGTGATAATGATTTTACAGACGTGGTTGCGGCTTATGGCGATCAGTTCAATGCCTTTAGCCCCGTGCGGACGTTCGCGCCTATTGGGAGCAACATCACGGAAAACAGTTTTCGGCTGGCGGGCACGAATACGGGCGCAACCGTAAAAGGATTCGGTGTTGTTTTTTCGGATGTCGATAACGCAAACTCGACCACGCTTGAGTTTTTTGACGGCGACAAAAGCCTCGGTACGTTCAAAGCGCCGGTGCGAAGCGATGCGGCTGGTTTATCGTTCATTGGCGTGTTCTTCCCCGAAAATAAAGTCTCGAAAGTGGTTGTCAGGTCGGGCAATGCGTCAATTAACGTCGGCTTGACCGATGGAGGTCAATATGACCTGGTGGTGATGGATGACTTCCTGTACGACGAACCCAAAGCGAATTAATTCGTCATTATCCGTCATTTTTCATTCCTAACCGACAATCGTTTATTACCGGTTAGGAATGGTTTACATAGTCTGTTGAGGTGATTTTTTGCCCGATCATAGCTGCTTCATTGTGATAAAGCAGGCACTATCTTTTGTATAAAACCATTAATTTGCCATGAATTATCACATTCGGAAGCATCGTCCTGATGAGCCAACACCCTATGCGCTCTTGCTATTAGCGGATGAGAATCAATTGCTTGTCGATGCCTATTTACCGAACAGTCAGATTTATGTACTGGAAATGGACGGGAAGGCGATTGGCGTTGGGGTGTTGCAGATAACCGGTACGGCAGGTGAGATTATGAACATCGCTGTGGCACCTGAATACCAACGCAATGGACTGGGGCGGGCGTTGATTCAGGCACTGACCGATGCGGCTGTGCGAAAGGGTGCCGGGCAATTACGGATTGCAACGGGCAACTCGGGTATTAATCAGATTGCCTTTTATCAACAGCAGGGATTTGACCTCGTTGCCCTGAACCGGGACCACTTCCTGCGTCATTATCCCGAACCGATCTGGGAGAATGGTATTCAGTGCAAGCACCAGTTGATTTTTGAAAAAATACTGGTATTTTGATAAGCGAAAGCTCCTCTCAACTTTTTCGATTAAATAGTTAAGTTTGTTGGATTATCCATTAACTGAAAATAAGGGAAAATCTAACGTATGAGTGACATTGATCAGTACCATCGCATTGAAGACGACATCCAACAGGCAACCTTTCGCAATGAACTATCGAAGGCGGGTATCAATCTAATCTATACGGGTACCTGGCTTAAAACCCTGCACAGCGACTTCTTCAAGTCATTCGGTATAACCTGGCCCCAACATAACCTACTCCGTATTCTACGCGGGCAGAAAGGCAACCCCATCAGTGTAAATGCGATTAAAGAGCGCATGATGGATAAATCGTCGAACGTTTCCCGGATTACGGAGAAACTTCAGCGAAAGAAACTTATCGAATGCAATCCCTCGGCGGTTGATAAACGCTCAGTTGATGTGCAGATTACCCCCAAAGGTCTTGAACTACTTACCCGCGTGGAGGCCCGCGTCCATGAAATCAACAATTTACTGGCTCACCTCGAACCCAGCGAATTAATGCTACTTAATATCCTGCTCGATAAAGTTCGCAACTCACCGACCACTGTTTAACCGGTAAACGCGCAAAAAAATTTAACTATTTATGTGTACATACACATTATTTGCATAGCTAAAAGTTTACCGTTAGATAACTGTGTTGACCTAAAGAGCATGTAACTATCGTTTACTTTATAAAATTGATTACTATTGCAGTGTAAATATATGTACGTACACGTATTTGAAATTTCACCTAAACATAGTCATCAACCTTATTTAAACGAACTGTCATGCGCGAAGCGATGTGTAAAGAGACCGACAGTGACCAGGCAGGCTTACTTACAGTAAAAGGCATGAACTGGTATCCACTAAACGACATAGCACTTCTGGAACTTTTGTTTCCGGGTTGGGTAATCAGCCGATGGAGTGCTGAACACCGGCTGCACTTTTTAAGCCGGAACAGCGCTGCTTTTTTTGGGTTTTCGTTCGAGGAATTGGCGGCTAAAACCAGCACTGATTTTCTTCGGCTGATTCACCCCGATGATCAGGAGCCGTATCAGCGAATTAGTCAGCGATTAAAAGAAATTGTATCCGGCATCAGTCCGGTTGACATGCTTCAATACCGGTTTACGATTCAGTATCGCCTGCGTCGGAATCAGGGTTATCTATATCTGCATGAGGAGCGCTTGTTTCATCTCAACGAACATAACCAACTTACTCATTTTGCTTTATTCAGGGATTTGTCGGCTGAGCGGGGGTTCAGTCGGGTTCAGCTCGATTGGTATAAAGTGCATGAATTAGGGTATCAGCGCATTAACAGTTACGTACCCGCAGCGCCGGAGCAGGAACTGACTGTTCGGGAGATGGAAGTCATCCAACTGATTCGGGAGGGGTTGAGTAGTAAAGAAATTGCCGACCGTATGTGCATCAGCGTGAACACCGTGCGAAACCACCGGAGCAATTTGTTCCGTAAAACACACGCCCGGAATGTGGTTGATCTGGTCAAAAATACAGCTCCTTCCGAACGGTTAAACTGATGGGAATCGCTGAGGTTTGCGAATGAAAAGTAGCGGCTTTGTAAACTAAAAGACGGACTATCGGGAAGGTAGCCCGTTTTTTTTGTTACTTATAAAACACCATTACACACAGATGACAAACCTACTGTTTCCTACTGATTTTTCGATCAATACTACGGCTGCGCTGGACTGGGTGCGGCTTTTTGCCCACAAGACAGGCGCTACCATTACGCTTCTGCACGTGTATCAGCCTATGCTGCCTGACACCACCCTGCCCACAATGGGCGACCCAGGATTAGGGTTGGTGGCGTCGCAGGAACTGGAAGATATAAGCCGTCATAAATTAGCCGACTTAGCTCGTACACTACAGGCCGAAGGGCTTTCTGTGAACACTGAATGGCGCATTGGTTTGGTGGACGATAGTATTCTGGAGACCGCCCGCACGCAGTCAGCGGATTTAATTGTGATGGGGCGAAGTGACCTCAGCACGTTTTTCGACCGGCTGGCGGGCAGCGCCGTTACGGACGTGGCGGGTGAAGCGCGTTGCCCGGTGCTGATTGTGCCAACTACCTCTGAAGGTCAGGCGGTTCGCCCGGCTCAGATACGGACCATTGCCTACGCCATGCAACCGCAAACGACGCAGGCACTGGTGACCTTCCAGACCGAATCGCTCCTGAAAGCGTTTGATGCAGAATTACTTGTTTTAACCGAAGACCAACTCGATACGGCGCATTCCGATCTGATTGTGATGGAGTTGTATCCAAAATCGGGCTTTCTCGATGGCCTGCTGCACCCGAATCATGTAGCTGGATTGATCGAAAAATCCGAGGTGCCGTTGCTGGTTTACCACGAACAGAAGTAAGTGGCTTTTCGGAGCATCCGAGTTTACCACCCCCAACCCCCTCCTAAAACAGGAGGGGGTTGGGGGTGGTAAACTCGCCATCGACATAAAATACAAATCCAGACCCGGTGCCCATACGTCGGGTTTGGTGTATTGGAGCTGAAAGCCGAATTTCTCGAAAAACTGATACGCCACCTGCGAGGTGCTGCACTCAATAAGTTGAACGGCTGGGTGCTGCCGAATTAGGTCCAGATTATGTTGTAACAAAGCGCGGCCGATTCCTAACCCTTTGGCATCGGGGTCAGTTAGAATCCAGCAGATTCGGGCCGTTTGACCATCCTGAATCAGGTAATAACCGCAGGCACCCACTACTTGCCCGTTATATTCGGCTACAAAATAAGGGTCGGTATTGTTGGGCAGGAAATCGGCATATTCAGCAATTTCGTTCTCACCAAAGGCAGTAGGGACGTTCTTGCGGAAAAGGCGAACCAATATCGCTGCATCAGCCGGTTCGTAGGGGCGAATAATCATAGTGTGAACAGAATTTGACGTTATTTCTCCCCGCCGATGGGGCCATAGAATAATACCCAGGTGGCAAAGTCTTCTGTGAACTTCTCAAATCTATGGTCAATTCCTGCGGGAACGAATAGCAAATCGCCGGGTTTGACAGGCCTGGTTGAGCCATCGTAACTAAACATGCCCGTTCCCGATGTGATGACATAGACCTCATCGCGCTCGTGGGGCTGCTGTTTATCGACCTGGTCGGGTTTGTAATACTCGACCACCAAGCTTCCATGAGCGAATAATTGAACAAATTCGGTAGGCACATTCTGTAAGGCCCGAATGCCGTCTTCAGGTGAAAACTGATTTTTTTTCAGTGATTCCATATGCTCAAAAGGAACACCCATTATTTACTTTTATCGATTGCCATTCTTACGGCCAAACCACTTAGAATACCGGCCATGAGCCATTTCTGCACCCGAATATAAGCCGGACGGGCCTGAAACCAACGCGCCATGCGAGCCGCCGATAGCACAATCAGGAAATTTATGGTGGCGCTGATGAGCAATTGCGTGAGGCCGAGCTGCATGTTTTGGGTTAACAGTGAGCCATAGTCGGGCTTAGTGAACTGCGGGAAAAACGACACATAAAACACAGCTACTTTTGGGTTCAGCGCATTAGTCATAAACCCCATCCGAAAGAGTTTGGCGTCAGGGTCGTAGGTTAGGTTGCGCGTCTCAAACGGCGACGTTCCGCCGGGTTTGACGGCTTCCCAGGCTAAGTAGAGCAAGTATCCAATGCCCAGCCAGCGCAGGATTTCATAGGCCATTGGGATAGCCATAAACACGGCGGTCAGGCCAAACGAGACCAAAAAAATATGCACCAAAAAGCCGGTCAGCACACCGGCTAACGAGAGCAGACCGGCGCGTCGTCCCTGCGTAATAGAGCGTGAAATAATATAAATCATGTTCGGTCCGGGGCTGAGCACTAAACCCAGCGCGGCCAGCGCGAACAACAATAAGTCGTTGATTGGAAGCATACATAATTGGCGTTAGTGGAGCCGGAAAGTACCGGGTTCGTTCAAAAACAAAACCATTTGCTCTTCATCATAGTACGTATCCTCGTCTTTAATGGCATTCTTCTCGAATGCGAACGTCCGAAATCCCACTTTTTCATATTGACGTTTCGCCAGATTATTCGAAGCGATGACCGTTAAATTAATCTGTTCCAGATTGGGCAAGCATCGTGCCCTTCGGATAGTCTCCTCCAGAAGCATTCGCCCCAGCCCCAACCCGCCGTATTCCTGATCTACATACATTCGGAATAGCAGACCTTTGTGTCGGAGCTTTATGCGAGTTATGCCCTCGCGTTGAAAACTTACCACACCCGCCAGTTCATGGGAATCGGTAAGTACACCGAGCGTGAAACTGTCTTGCATGCCATAGGTAGGAAACGATTCATTGACTTCGTCTGCCGGGCTGATGCGAAAACAGTGTCGATGAATTTCCAGACCTTTCAACAGAAATGCCTGATAACCAAAGTTGCTGGTTTCGGTTAATTCTGTGAGTTTCATGCCAAATAGTCCGGTAAAGGTACTGGCTCATTACCAACTTTAGGTATGGGTGTCAGTCGCGACGTTTGCAACGGAATGACACCAGCCCAGGTGGGTAGGTTTTCATCTTCGGGGTCATCATTGGGGCCACCCGTGCGGAGTTTAGCAGAAGCCTCTGCCAGCGAAAAACGCAGGACGGTAGTTTTCTGCATTTCGCTCTTCGTAGTGGGGCGCAGGTCGTCCCAGCGACCGGGAATGAGATGATCCGTAATCAGCGCCAGGGCATTCATCCGTTCAGCTTCGTCGGTCACTTTTTCGGCGTTGGCGAAGATAATCACCGAGCGATAGTTGACCGAGTGATGAAAAGCCGATTTGGCCAGCACCAGCCCATCGGCCAGCATAACCGTAATGCAAACCGGTCCACCTTTTTCGATTTCACGAATAAAATGACTACCCACAGAGCCGTGAATATATAGGTGGTCATCTTGCCGGGCAAAGGCGGTTGGAATAGCCATCGGTTGGCCGTCAACAGCAAAACTGACGGTGCAAAACAAGGCTTCGTCAAGAATTGGATGAATCGTAGCTTCGTCATAATGAGCACGTTTGGCTAAACGGCTGGGGGTTGTGCGGGCGGTTTGCATAGTAGTCGATAGTCAACAGTCAATAGTGTGTTTCAACGTCTATTTCTGAAACAAATGTCGTTCTTTACCGGACTATTGAAATCGTCCGGTTTTTAGAAAACAGATAGTCCGGTTATGCTACCTTTTAAGTCACTGCTCCAGATTGACAAATCTCAGTCTGCACCCGTTTTCCTGCAAATAGCTGATCAACTTGGTCAATTAATTCGGGCCGGAAGACTCATGCCCGGCCAACGGCTTCCCGGTTCGCGGCAACTGGCTGGGTTAATGGACGTGAATCGGCAAACCGTTGTGGCGGCTTATGATGAAGGAGTAGCGCAGGGTTGGCTCGAAAGCCGGGCGGGGAGCGGTACCTATGTGGCCGCTCATTTTCCTGAGGTCAAACCGAGGGGGTTAGCAGGGGAGAATATATCTGAGAAAAGTGGTGATTTCGTTCAGGCGAAAAGTCATGCTATATCGTCAAGATATGCCATGAGTGATAAACCCGGCTATGTAATTGAATCTCTTGATTTTCTGATGCGCCCCCTGCTGACCCAATCAACCGGGTTGCGGTTGGATGATGGATTCCCGGATATTCGATTAGCACCAATGGAGGAGTTGAGTCGGGCTTATCGCTCCTATTTCCGGTGGGGGAATCCACATCAGCACTTTGGCTATGGTGACACAAAAGGTCATCCGTTGTTACGCGAACAGCTTTCAATGTATCTCAATGAAACGCGAGGGCTGCGAACCACCCCCGGCAATGTGCTCATCACGCGCGGTAGCATCATGGGACTGCACCTGACCTGTCAGATACTGCTGCGTCCCGGCGATGGGGTTGTTACGGGCGAAACAACCTGGGCCGGAGCTACCATGAATATCGTGAAAACGGGGGCATCCGTATTGACCGTACCCGTTGATCAGTATGGTATCGACATAGAGGCATTGGAAACACTTTGTCAGAAACAGGCAGTCAGAATGGTGTTTGTAACGCCCCACCATCACTATCCTACCACCGTGACGCTGCGGGCCGACCGGCGTGTTCGACTCCTGCAACTGGCTGAACAGTATGGTTTTGCGATTCTGGAAGATGATTACGATTATGATTTTCATTACCTCAGTCGCCCCATTCTGCCCTTAGCCAGCGCCGACCAGCAAGGCATGGTCGTGTATGTGGGGTCGCTGACCAAATCAGTGGCACCAGCCTTTCGGGTTGGGTATGTGGTCGCGCCCACGGCTGTGATTGATGAACTGGCGAGACTTCGGCGAATCATAGACCGGCATGGCGACCCCATGCTCGAATTTGCCATCGGTCAGCTATTCAAAACCGGCGACCTGAAACGACATTTTCGGAAAGCCTTACGCACCTACCACGTTCGGCGCGACCATTTCTGCAATCTAATGACGAATGAATTGCCCGATGCCATACAGTTCACGAAACCCGATGGCGGCATGGCGGTTTGGGCCACCTTCGACCCGAAAATAGAACTGGAGAGATTGGCGCAACGAGCGGAACGCGAAGGACTCCTCCTGTCGAGTGGCCTGTCTCACAACCCACCTGGTCAACGCCTGAATGGCACCCGGCTTGGGTTTGCATCGAGTACGGAGGAAGAACTGGAGCGGAGTGTGGGAATACTAAAAAAGTTGATTTCTTAATCAATACGCAATCTCTTCATCGTCGATCAATTGCTTGATATTCAATACACAGTCATCAACTATGCTAATATTTTCCGACCAATTAACGACATACCAGGTTGGATCATTTCGGTCAATGACATACACTTTTTGCGTACCTGTAACAATCCACAATACCTTTTCTACGCCAAAATCAAGCAGCTTTTGCGACTTCCGCATGATGTATTCGTCAGCTTTGTTCGGAAAGTCCGATACATCGGCTTTAATATCGACTTCAATCACGATTTTAGGGGGCACATCGAAGTATTTGCCTTTGAGTTTACCTAATTTTTCTTTCTCAAAAATGACCACATCGTTACCGAGATTATCATTTAAAGCCAGATGAAGCCCGATTTCATTGGTGGCAAGCAGGTATTTTTTACGGTTGATGTGACTACCTAAATAAATGTTTAGGAGTGAGACCAGAACTCCTTGTAAATCAGAACAAGACATAACTTCTTCAATGGTTTTCTTACCCGCCAAAACTTCCTGATAACCCCGATAATAAACGGGCTTACCCTGCCACATTTCATAAATTAGGGCAGGAGGAATGCTGCGGGCAGACAATCGACGGGTACGGCGTGGCGGTTTGTTTTCAGCAACAACGGTCATAATGACGTAGGGTAAATGCGTTAACAAGATTAATGAAAAAACAGCGGACGGTCAAATTAGGTTACTATCTATTTTCCAAAATCTATACTGCTCCGCCAGGCACACCGCACAAGGGCGATAGCCGTGCTTAATAGCTTCGGTTTCATCCCGAAAAAACACTCTGTTTTCAGGTTTCATGCGTTTGCCTGCCCGGCAGTTGAGCCGACCATAAATTTTGCCGGGCCGGTGTCCCCCCAACGTGATTTCCCCATTTTTTACAAAAACAGTCAGCGCCCGAAGCCGGGCGAAGCGAGTTCCTCCAAGATCAGTATGGCGAATCATACGGCATCGTGAAAAATCAGTCCCAGTGTCATTCGCTGACCAGTTTTGACTTCACTCACCCCATGCCGCAGCCCAATTCGATAATAACCCCGTGTGCTCTTTATGGGGCGAAATTTTGTGGTAAAAAACAGGATTTGCCCCTGTTCGGGTTGCAGTACAATGGCCCTTGACTGCATTCGGGGGCGTTGTTCCAGTAAAACAAATTCGCCCCCGGTAAAATCCTGACCGGGTTGGTTCAGAAACAAAACGGCCTGAAATGGGAAGTACAAGTCGCCATACATATCCTGATGCAGCGCATTCCAGTCGCCCTCGCCATACTTCAGAATTAGGGGTGTTGGACGGGTTTGGCCGGCGTTGTGGCAAGTGGTCAGCCAATCGTGGAGGTCGATGGGGTAGCGTTGCGGAAGACCAAGTTTATGGTTCCAGTCATTGGCAATGGGAGCTAAATGGGTGAATAATTCGTGCCGAAGTGCATCGACAACGGGCGGCAATGGATAGTTGAAGTATTTGTACTCGCCACTACCATACCCGTGTTTTTGCATCAAAATCGTTTTGCGATACAGGTCTGGTTTGTCAAACAAACCTGCCAGTTCGCGGCATTCAGTGGGCGATAGGAAAGGGGGCAGTAGGGCAAAACCTGTTTCGGAGAGAGTTTGCTGGTACGTGGGCCAATCTACTTCGTGAGCCATCTTATTATGATTGGTATGTGTAATACCGAAGCTCCGGCTTCGGCCGTAACTGCGATCTATAGTGCTAACCGTCCCGGTCGGGCGAGAAGGGAATACACACCCGACCGGGACGGTTAGCACTACTTTTCAACCCGGGCGGCTTCCCAGCCCAGCATAGCCTGTTTTCGGTCGGTTCCCCACCGATAGCCACCAAACAGGCCGGTTTTTTTAATAACCCGATGGCACGGAATCAGGTAGCCGACGGGATTGCTGCCAATTGCTGTTCCAACCGCTCGCGAAGCTGTAGGCTGCCCAATGGCTTCGGCAATCTGGTCGTAACTCGCCAGCCGACCTTCAGGAATTTTTAGCAACGCTTCCCATACTTTTAGCTGAAATGCTGAACCGCGTACCAAAATGGGTAGTGGATTTTCGGAGTCACTGCCTATTTGACCAATCACCGGAAATATCTGATCGGCGAGGTGCTGTACGTTTTCCTGGTTGTACCGCAGGGCGACGTCTGGCCAGGCCGCTGTTAGAATGGCTTCGGGCTGATCGCCTTCGTTCAGAAAGTGCAGCAGAGCGATTTTGCCGTTGATGGTCCCCAGTACATAGTTGCCAAATGGACTATCGAATACGCCATACGACAGCGTCAGGCCCGAACCCGCCTGCTTGAACTGGCCGGGTGTAACGCCTTCGATAGTCACAAACAGGTCGTGCAGTCGCCCTGTACCCGACAGGCCCGCGTCGTAGGCGGCATCGGCCAGTGGAGCGCCGTCACGCAGGCGGGTTTTGGCGTGTTCGAGGGTTAGATACTGCCCGAATTTCTTGGGACTTACGCCCGCCCATTCGGTAAATAATCGCTGAAAATGAAATTCACTCAAATTTGCTTTTTCGGCCAGTTCACTTAGCGATGGCTGATCCCGGAAGTTAGCCGTCAGGTGTTCAATGGCGCGGGCAATTTGTTGATACGTGTAAGTGCTGTTCGTGTTCATTGTGTTTGTTGTTAGACCTATGCAAAGGTCGCCAGAAGCTTGATGGTGGCAAACCCGATTCTTGCGATGTTTCTGGGCCTATGTGGTGGCAACTGGTGGGGTTAGTGCGCTGGTCGGTATGCTGGAGAGTAGGCGACTGGCTGCTTGTTGTTGGCGTTTGGTTTTAGCAACTATCAGACGTCGCTAACGGGGAACAGTAGCTTACTAAAATGGCACTAAATCAGCAACGCCGGACTATTCAAGTCCGGCGTTGCTGATTTAGTTTGCAATCTCAAAGTCAGAAGGGTCTACTTCGTGGGGTTGAATAAAAATAAGTTTACATCCATTCTCCGTACTGTGTGGGCCGTGTCTCTGGCCTTTGTCGTGCGAGAAAAAAGCACCGGGGCCATATGCGATACCATCGTTTATGAAATCACCTTCGAGTACGTAATGTTGCTCTTCAGTAGCGTGATGAATATGGGCCGGAATATGAGCACCAGGTTTCATCTCCAGAATAGCAAAAACAGGACCGAATGTCAGATCCTGGTTTAAGATTTGGGCAAATAATTTGTCGGCAGTAGCACCGGGGATTGGGAATGGAATGGAGGGCGACTCAGTCGAGATAATAATGTTTTCCATGATAGTTGATTGATCGTTTTGTACGTTAATCGGGTCGTAATTACTCGGCAAAAACACTGTCGTCGGGGCCAACCAGATAGTTGCCGTTTTCGGGAAGCTCGGTTGGGTATTGGATAAACATGAGGGTGCAGCCCGTTTTTGTTTCGTGAGAGCCGTGCAGTACACCGGGGCCATGCACCAGAAATGAACCGGCTTTGAGTACCTGACTTCCTTCGTTAATCATCTCTCCATCAACCACGTACACGGATTCGATCAGCTTGGGGTGATAATGCTTAACGATACGTGCATCGGGTTTCATTTGCAGTAAAGCAATAAAAGGAGCCTTGTGAAGATTGGTATTGATGATCGTTGCCATATACTCACCCTCGAAGCCCGCCAATGCATAAGGAACCCACTGAATTGTTTCGACCGGAATAACCTGATCCTGTTCGTTAAGATTTGTACGCATGGCCGTGTTCTGGTTAGAAAGTTCGATGTCAAATACCAACACAGCAAAGGTGGCGTGCCTGCTGCCAACTTGCAGCGTATGGAAGGCGGCAGATCAGGTAAAAATTACGGAAGTGTTCGGAATTGGGAGGGTGAATGGCCCGTTAGACTCCTGAAGAATTTGAAAAAGTGGGCCGAATCGTGAAATTGCAACGCATGTGCAACCTCAGTAACACTCAGGTTGGTTTGCAGAAGCAGCGTTTTGGCTTCCAATAAGAGTTGTTCGGCAATAAGCTGATGTGCTGTTTTTCCTGTCGTTGCTTTAACTGATTCGGACAAATGCTTGGGTGTGAGACAGAGTTGACTGGCGTAAGACGCTACGGTCCTGTCGAAAAGTACCCGTTGTGCGACCAGTGTTTGAAAGGCTTGAGTTACCTGAATCGCTCGGGAAGGAGCCGCTGGCGAAACCTCTGATTTGCTCTGTTCGTAAAGGTGTTTGGCCCGAAGGAGTAGAATAGTCAGGTACGACCGAATAACATCAAATCGGTAGGGATGATCGCCCTGATATTCATACTGAATGCGTTTGTAAAGATCAACAAAATCAGTTACCTGCCATTCGCTTAACGGTAGAAATGGAAATGCATTGGCCCTGAAAAATGGAAAAGTTTTTAGAAACTGAACGTTTGGACTGCCGATTTGCAGGAAATCGGGCTTAAACCAGACGGCGTAGCCATCAACGGGAGTTGTGTTTGTAAACGATGCCGTAAAGCCCTGTGTACCAAACATCAGCGTGTTTTCGGTAGAAGCGCGGGCAAAGGCATTCAGCTTATGCCCAAACTGAGAGCGGGTAGGCAGGACGACCTGGTAAAAATTAGTACGGACTGGTCCGAAGTTGATCCGAAAATCAGTACATGTTCCTAAGCGAACCAGATGAAAATCAGCAGGTTGGCCTACTATCGGGATATTCATCAGCCGTAGCCGTTCGTCGAATTCGTGCAGAACAGATAAACTGGTTGACGTGTGACTCATTTCTACCAATAAACAGACAAACTAACTATTACCACTGATAAACATAAAACTGTTTTAATTGTTCGTTAATGAATTGCTGGACAGGTGATTATATAGCTAAAGCGCTCCTGTTGATAATGCCAAACTACTACACCGCTACCATTATTTCGGACATAACCGTGTAGCGCAGTTCATGTCGTTCGATAGAGGCATCGTTAAGGAGTTGGGATAAGTATTTTACCAACCATCCGGTAAGCAAGCCGGTAGCATATTACCCGATTGATTCCATAAGAACTTTTCGGTAGGTTGCAGAGTACATTTAACCACGTAGAACCTATGCCTGTCAACGCGAAACATTTAGCCACATTTATTCTTGGCGCAGCCGCTGGGGTGGCGCTTAACAAATATGCTCAGACAGAAGACGGTCAGAAACTCATGGCCGACCTGAAAGAGAAAGGGATGCAGCTTAAAACAGAAGCCGAAGGAGCTATTGACAATGCGCCGGAATATTTCGACAAACTAAAGACGCAGCTTGCCGAGATGCTGAAAACCAACTTTCCTGATGCCGAGGCTACTATTAACGACGTATTGGGTAAAAAACCTGACTCACCTGCTGAACAGGTGTAAAACTCATTGAATGCCGGACGAACTCGCCCGGCATTTTTTTTGAGGATCCCCGCCGTAAACTAAGCAACCGTTAACTTACTATAACGTACTAATCTTTTGGTGTACTTATCCATCTCTCTATTCGTCTACTAATCTGGTCAATCTGCGTATCTTTGCCAAAGCGAAACCGCCCGGATTGATTCGGTTTATACACGGATACCAGCGGCTGTTTAATGGTATCCAACGTAACATGAAAAGACAAATACTGGCCCTGTTGTTTTTGGCACAAGTAGTGACTGTATACGCTCAAAACCGATTTGGTAATGAGTGGATACGGACGGGGCAGAAGTACCTGAAAGTGTCGGTCAGCCAGGCGGGTATCTACCGGTTGGGGTACGACGATGTCAAAGCTGCCGATGCATCGTTTCTGCAAACGAACCCGGCTACCTGGCAACTGTTTTTTAGAGGGCAGGAAGTGGCTATTCGCGTGGTCGGGCAGCAGGATGGGACGTTCGACGCACAGGATTATGTTGAGTTCTATGGTATAGGGAACGATGGCGCTCAGGATTCACTGCTCTATCGGCCTCAACAGCGCCTGCATCCCTACCAATCCCTGTTCTCCGATAAGTCTGCTTATTTTCTGACAAATGGGACTGCCCCAACCGGCAAACGAATGCCGGAACTAAACCCGTCGGCGCAGGGCTTATCATCCATTCCATATCATGTTGAAGAAACTGTTCAGGCGTTTACTAATGAATACACCTTTAACAACCTGAAGGGCATAGAGCCTGTGCTCCAGCAAAGCTATTTTGAACCCGGTGAAGGCTGGTCGGGCCATTTGCTCACCGCCGACTCGACCGGACTGGTGCAGGTAAAATTGCCGGGACGAGTTTCGTCTTCCTGGCCAGTTTCGCTGGAGGGTATGGTCAATGGCCGTGATAATGCGTTCCACCAGATACGGGTACAAGTTGATGCGACGGCCACTACTCCCATTTCTGCACTGGCTTGCCCGGGTTTCACAAGCCAGACATTTCGGACGACCATCAATCCGGCAACCATTCAGAATGAGCAGCTTACTCTCCGGTTCAACTCCGAAAAAAACGGCTATACCAATAACTTTTCGATCACCTACGTAAAAGTGTCGTATCCACAAGCGCTGGACATGAGCGGTCAGACCAGCAAAATGTTTCATCTGCCGGTGAATCCGCAGACAACGTCGCTCATGACCGTAAAAAATGCTCCTGCCGCATCCATCGCTTACGACATTACGGACAAAGCAAACTGCCGATACATAGCCACGCAAACGACCAGCGACCAGACGCAGATTGTGGTGAGCGAAACCGCCCAAAGCCGGGCTATTTTGGTCACTAACCGCGTCAATAAGCCATCGGCTATTCAGTCGATTCGCTTCCAGATGGCCCTACCCAAAGCAACTGATTATGTGATTATTACCCATTCGTCGCTTCGTCAGTCGGCGGCAACGTATGCTCAGTATCGGGCATCGGCTGCGGGGGGCGGCTACCGGCCGTTTGTCATTGAAGCCGACTCGCTGTATGACCAGTTTAACTATGGAGAGAAAAGTCCGCTGGCACTCCGGCGGTTTGCCGATTTCCTCGTAGCCAACACGGCCGTTCAGCATGTGCTGCTCATTGGCCGGGCCAACAGTTACCCTTATACCACCAAAACTGCTACCGACGACTTGGTGCCGACGGTGGGCTATCCCGGCTCCGACATTTTACTAACATCTGGATTGGGTAGTTTTCCTGTCAATACGCCCGCCATTCCAATCGGGCGGCTCAACGTAACGACTAATGAGCAGGTGCTGACGTATTTAGACAAAGTGAAGCAGATGGAGGGGGCAATCCCAAACGGACTGTGGCGGAAGCATATTGTACACATTAGCGGAGGCAAATCAGTTCCTGAAGCCCAGGGCCTGCGCGAAGCTCTGACCGGTGTTGGCAAAATTTATTCGGATGGGATTCTGGGCGGTCAGATTAGCGCGTTCAGTAAAAGCACCACCGACGAAGTTGAGAAAATAAACATTGCGCCGTTGGTCAACGACGGGGTTAGCCTGATCACATTCTTTGGTCATGCGGGGCCGTCTGTCACCGACATGAATTTCGGGTTTGCATCGCCCCCTGAGAATGGCTTTCGGAATCAGAATTATCCGCTCATGGTGTTTAACGGCTGTGGGGTTGGCGAGATTTTCTCCAGTTTTAAAACCATGTCAACCGACTGGCTGCTGGCTCCACAAAAAGGCGCGGGTGTTGTGCTGGCGCATACCTACTGGAGTTTTCAGCAACCCACCACCCGCTATTTGACCCAACTGTATACCCATCTGTTCAACGATGCATCGTCGCTCGGCATGCCGTTCGGAAAAGTGCAACAGAAACTAAATATGGCCCTTGAGAAAGAGGGCGTTAACGACTATGATGTGTCGGTTTTGCTACAAATGCTGTTGCAGGGCGACCCGGCCGTAAGTCTCTATCCGCTACCTAATCCTGACTTCTCAGTCGAGCCTAAAGGCCTTTATCTTCAATCGACGGTAGTGGGTAGCCCCCTGAAAAACGCCGATTCGGTGCGGGTGGTTATTCCGCTGGCTAACCTCGGCAAATTTGTGGCCGGACAGCCGGTTTCGTTGTTATTTAGAAAGACGATTAATGGCGTTGTTACAAACAGTACACTTCGGCTCAATGCGTTTCGGTACCGCGATACGCTGAACTATACGATGCCCAAAGACGAACGGCTGCAAAAAATAGAGGTAACTATCGACCCCGACAACCAACTTGTTGAGCTGAGTAAAGCCAACAACAAAGCAACGCTGGATATTGACTGGACGCAGGCGCAGGGGAGCAGTTACCCCATCAATGCATTACCAGACCGGGTTAGCCCTGCCATCAATGTGTTTATCGACGGAAAAATCAGGGAGAATCAGGCCGTTGTCAGCACTAATCCCCGGGTCGATATTTACTTATTAGATGAAAATCCACTGTCGCCCAAAGATACGAGCGCTGTCGATGTCTACCTGAAAAGCTGCGAATCCTGTTCTCCCCAGAAACTTTCGGTAAATACATTTTCCGTATCAGCCGTTTCGGCGAATCAATTGCTGGTAACCACAAATCTGTCGTTGAAGGAAGGCGTTACCTATCAGTTGATTGTATTCGGGAAAGATGCTGCCGGAAATCAGACCCAGCCGCCTTACGTACTCGACATTGGGGTCGTTGCTGCCGACCAGCCCGTTATGGTAAACGTTTATCCGAACCCGGCTACGAGCTACGTTAAATTTGAATTGACACTGAACGTGAAGGAGTTGCCTATTGAATCGCGGCTGAACATCTATAATCAGTTGGGCGTGTCGATTTTGGAGGAGGTTATTCCCACTTTAGTTGGGAAAAGCGCATTACTGTGGCAGGGGGGCGCGCCGGGGCTTTATCCGTATTCGTTGCGGCTGACCTACAAAGATGGCCGGACCGAAACACATATGGGCAAGGTGATCTGGCAACGTTAAGGCAGGCGGTTACTGGCCGTTAATGCCCAGGTTTGCCTCGTGCCGGATGCGATGATTCCTTTACCAATGCAGTCGGGCGACGATTGGCAGTAAGCGAAGGAGGTGTTCTCTCGATAAACCAGCCCTATGTTCTGAGCATAAACCCGCCGGTATCGGTCAAGTCCAACCAGCGTTGAGTCGTTGGCCCCAACCACCGAAACGGTCCGTTCAAGCGCTCGGTTTCCTACCGTAAACGGCTGACCAGCATTTTCATACCGAAGCAGCGTGTCGGGCTGGGCGTTGTAGGTATTAACATTCCAGGATGTGGTGGCCGAAACGGGAAAAATTAGATTCACCGAGGGCACATTGTTTTCCTGACTAACCACTTCCGAAAGATTTTTATACACCGTCCGAATGGCATTAATTTGCCAGGCTGCCTGTTCCGACCGTTTTATGGACTCTTCGATCTGAAAAACCAATTGCCCGTTTTGGGTAAAGGCATTTCCCACTTTTTCCTGGAGTTGAAACGTTCGTTTGGTGGGAGCGTTGGTTAACGAATACGTTTCCTGCGTGACCTGATAGACCCAATAATCGCCGGTTTGCAGGGGGAAATAGGCCGAGTCATCAGGCACAGGATCAGTTGTCGTTTGTTGACAAGCGCCTATAAGGCCAAGTACTATAGAAAATACAATCGCTTCGTATAAGCGATTGACAGACGTGTTATTATGGCTCACAAAGAAAGTACGTTTACCCCGCACTAATGGTTGGTCTCATTATTCTGTTAGAGCGAAGTTACGAAAGGTAGCCGATTCAGGGTGTAGGAAAGGAGCAAAAGATAGCTTAAGCCCAAAAGCCTATTTCACTAATAGGGTAGCGAAACAGGCTTTTTTGTGTAGAATCAGGATTTATGCGAAGGTGCCAAAGCCATCCGTACTGGAACCACTTTTTAGCGTAAGTTTTCTGACGTTGCCCAACACATTGACTTTAGGCGTTTGATAAGCCTTCTTTTGACGAACTGGAACTGCTGTATGTTGAGTAATTTTTATAGTCATACGGTTTGATGATTTAGCTATGTAAAAATAGGGACTTATGAACGATTCGCAATGTTATGAAATTAATTAGAGAATAAGTAATCAATAAAAAAAAATTGGATACGATTTTTTGGCTGCGTACTAACCTGTGCGTTCAGAAATTTAAGTCTCGACTGATACTGACAGCATATGTTTGGGCCGGAAGAACCTAAATTGGGGCGTAGAAAACGATTTGTCAGCCAAGCTCGACTATGAATTTCGAGTGCTTTACGGCTTCTTTGTAATTATATGAGTGGAATTGCGGGTATACTTCGCTTGGATGGACTGCAGATTGATGGCCTGGATAAGATCAGAATGGCCGATGCATTAAAGCACCGGGGGCCATTGATAAGCGAGGGGATTGAGCAGGGCGTCCTGATGGCATTTGGAAGTATAATGCATGTGAACGAATCAGACCGGCTTTACGCAACCGTCGATGCTGACGTATTTGTACATACCAGCCCGAAAATTTCTTACACTACAGCGTTTCGTGAGAAAAAAACTACGTGGCTAACCGACTTCAATGCCGATTTTGCACTGGCGTTGTGGGATGATCATGAGAAAATGCTTGTTCTGGCCCGTGATCCATTGGGCGTAAAACCAATGTATTATGTTCATCAGCCGGGTCGGTTTGTAGCGTTTGCTTCCGAAATTAAGGCCTTGTTAGCGATTCAGGACGTGATTGTCAAGCCGAATGAGCGCAAATTCAGGGAATACCTAACCTGGACAACAACCTATCTGCCCTACAGTGCCGAAACCTTTTATGAAGATATTTACAGCGTTTTGCCCGGTCATTACGTTCAGATTGATTCGGACGGCGTGAAGGTGTTCCCTTACTGGACCGTCGACGCAGACCGATTTAGGGGCCTGACTAAGGCTGAAGACTATTCAACGCTGTTTCACGATTATTTTACAGTCGCCGTTGACCGCCGAATGCGCGGAAAAAAAAAGGTTGGCGCTCATCTCAGTGGCGGATTGGATTCCTCCTCGGTTAGTTGTGTAGCGCAATCGCTGCTTGTTAAGCAGAAACGTCAGGCTTTGCATACGTTCAACATTGACACCCGGCTGCCTTCTACCGATGAGTCTGAGTATGTGCACGCAGTTGTTAATCAATGGAACCCAACCCACCACACGGTTAACCCATTAGATGATGTGCTGGAGTCGGTATTGACAATAAATCGATACTTCGACCGGCCCGACCACTTCATTATCCCATCGAGTTTTCATTTAAGCGTTTCGCTGGCTGCTCAGCAAATTGGATGCGACACCCTATTGACCGGACACGACGGCGACAGCGTAATCACAACGGGCTTCGATTGGTTCGATGAGTTGCTCGATGCCGGTGATTGGAAAACGCTGGCCCATGCCTGTCGGCAGTATGTTGACCTGCGCCCTTCGCCCAGCGATACGGCTACTAAGGTTCGATGGGGTAATGATCGGTTTGAGCAATATGCACTGAATATACTGAGTAGTAATCTGAAAAAACGATTGAGGGAGCAGCCGGTTAGTCAGTTTTGGACGACCTTTTGGCAGCAGCAACAGATTTTCAAGCTGTCTTCGGCAGCTATGATTACGTATGCCGCCCGACGAGTGAAGCAGCGATTAATGAACCGGACACAAATTGACAGTGCGTTGAGTGAGGAATTTAAACGACGTGTTCCGCATCATCCACCGCTATCGACCGAATCCCTCGCGTCGGCCCTGAGCGAAGGACGGCGTGTGCCGGTCAAACAAATTCTGAACACGACCAATGTGATCTGTAATGAACAATTAAATCACATTGGCGCTTATTACGGCCATTCGTACTCATTTCCTTTTTTCGATAAAGACGTGATTGAATTGGGATTGGCAACGCCTTTGTCGATTTGCTTTGACAACGGGCGCGGGCGCGGGCTAATTCGCAACGGGCTACGGGAGGTGCTGCCACCGACTGTCCTGGACAGGCTTACGAAAGCCAACTTTGTGGAATACGGTACCCTGTCGGCGCAACAACTTTATCGGGCGGCCTATGCCCAATTTGCGTCGCCAGGTCATCCCATTTGGGGGGTGGTAGATCGGGCTATATTTTCCAGAATCGTTACGATTGTCTTCAACGACAAACTACCCGCCACCCGAAAAACCCGTTATAACTGGCTACTAAGCCGAATTATTTATTTAGCTCTTTGGCTGGGCGCGTTGCGGAGCTAATCAGCGCTTATCGGGCAGGAACCGCCACAACGATTGAACCGCCCGGATAAAGATGGTAATAAAGCCTAATTCTTTGGGTACGTAGATTCGGCGTTTCCCAATCGTGAATGTGCTGTATCGAAATAGTCGGCTGCTGAAAAACGTGTAGCCCACTTTTAATTGCTTCCTGAATCCTGTTTGTGCTCTAAAAAAAAACGTTAGTTGACTCAGCACAAGGCTGCTGAATTCTTTCGATTCGCTGGTTTTCCAATTTCGGGCGTAAGCATTGGCCAGCCTACTTATTTCCTTCGAGCTTACCAATGGCTCAATGGAGTCTGGCAGCGATAAGTTCCATATTTTCCGGCACCAGTAAACCCCTGCCAGAAAGACCCGTTCGAGACCATATTGCTGCAAATAATTCATCAGCACAGGCCAGTTAATGGGTTTACTGGCTAACAAAAAATACAAATCATTGATGTAGTAGATATGCTGCCAGACGTTATTTACGCCATGATGCGTTACGATTAAAATAATGTCAAGCTCTGTTGCTAAGGCAGGCTGCGAACGGACAAAAGGCAGGTCGAACAGGGCATAGTGCCTGTTAAAGCACATAATATCCCAATGCAGGTCCACATCGAAATACGTATTATTAAAAAAAGGCTTAAACAAACTGACTTCAAACAATTCGTTAAGCATGGTCTGTTCGCCGTGTAGCGCGTGCAGGCTATGCTGCTGATTTAGGTGAAATTGATTGGCCTGGGCTACCTGTATCGTTTTAAAAACGTCTTCTTTCCTAACCAATATATCAATATCACCACTAATTCGCAGGCTGCTGTCTGGGTAATACTGATCGGCCAGATGAATACCTTTGAGCACTATATGATCAATCCCGTTTTCGATTAAGCGCTCACGTAACACATGGTACTCGCGCAGTTTCAGCAGATTATCGGTAGCGGTCGCTCGGCTGGATTGGTACAGTGCTTTCAGGAAATCCTCTGGAGCAGTGGGTATTTTCTGTAGCGTTCGGTACAAAAATGGTGTGATGCGGTGACGGTTTGCCAGAGCGAAGAGCCGGTTCCAGTCAATCGAGTGCTGCTGTAGAAACAGGGCTAACTGCGCTTCCTTTTCGTCTGATGCGTCCAGTGTACAGGTCGACAGCAGCAGCGTCATTTCTGGTGAATGGGTAAGCGTTACGTCCATTCTAAAATTGGTTCGAATGCCTGATCCGTCTGCTCACCCAAAATGGTTATGCCCTTATACTCAATCCAGGCGTGGGCCGAAAACAATTGCGCTTTATTTTTCTGAACGCCAATACACAGGCGCATATCCGGCTGGGTTCTAAGCAACCATTTGGCGCTGAGCGCCTGCACCAAACACGTAAAGCCCAAAGGCACGCGACGACTCACCACCGAGATGGCCCACATCAGTTCATTCAGGCTATTTTCGGAAACAGGCTTTCGCGAAAGTGACATGGGTTTAGCCGTAGTCGCTTTGGCAAAATAGCTGAACGGCAGCAGTAGCAACAGGCATTTGTAAATAACCAACACTATGAATACCCTGCCTAACAGCCACCTCCTGCGCCAGGGTAACTTAAGAAATGTCAGCCGTTTAGGTGGTGGCTTCGATGAGTTTTTCACGCAGCAGATTTTCTAAAAATAACGTTAATTCTTCCTGGCAAACCTGCGGGTCCACGTCGAATTCGTCGAGTAGCCGAGCGTGGATTTCGTGAACCAGAATTGATTTTTTATCCTGTAGAACGGCCCAGATAAACCCGCCCACTTCATTCAGTTCGTAATAATTTCCGATTTCATAATTAAGCAGAATGGTCTCTGTGCCCAAAACAGATGACGACTGATTGGGCGATAACTGAACGCGGGTATTGGGGGTAATAACCATATAAGCTAAGCCAAATAGGGCGAAAATTAATAAAAAGAGCCTGAGCCGCCAAAAACAAAGCGGCCCAGACTCCAACGTACATATCACGAATGCCATTACTCCAAGTAATGGCATTCGTGAATAAAAAATCAAGCCAGATCAAAGCGGTCAAGGTTCATAACTTTAGTCCAGGCTGCGATGAAATCCGTTACGAATTTTTCCTGTGCATCGGCGCCTGCATATACTTCCGCAATGGCCCTTAACTCTGAGTTGGAACCAAAAACAAGGTCGGCGCGGGTTCCCGTCCATTTCACGGCACCCGTTGTGCGGTCACTGCCTTCATAGGCTTCCTTGCGCTCATCAGTTGCTTTCCAGGCCGTACGCATATCGAGCAGATTGACGAAGAAATCGTTGGTAAGCATTTCTGGACGCTCGGTGAAAACACCGTATTTGGCCCCATTGTAGTTTGTTCCCAAAACACGCAAGCCACCAATCAGTACTGTCATTTCGGGAGCCGTTAGGGTGAGCAGTTGGGCTTTATCAATTAGCAGCTCTTCGGTCGATACGCTGTATCTGGATTTCTGATAGTTACGGAAACCATCGGCAGCCGGTTCCAGTACAGCAAAGGATTCGACATCGGTTTGTTCCTGCGACGCATCGGCCCGACCCGGTGTGAAAGGCACCGTCACGGCATGACCGGCATCGTTGGCTGCTTTCTCAACACCCGCATTACCCGCCAACACAATAAGGTCGGCCAGTGATACCTTTTTGCCGTCGGATTGCGTGCTGTTGAATTCTTCCTGAATACTTTCCAGCGTACTTAGCACCGTTGCCAATTGAGCCGGATTATTCACCGCCCAATCTTTCTGAGGGGCCAGCCGAATGCGCGCGCCATTGGCTCCGCCCCGCTTATCGGAACCCCGGAATGTGGAGGCCGATGCCCAGGCAGTCGATACTAATTGAGATACGGTCAAACCCGATGCGAGGATGTTTGCTTTCAGTGCAGCCGCGTCGTTCTCATCAATTAAGGCATGGTCAACTGCGGGAATCGGGTCTTGCCAAATCAGTACTTCTTCGGGCACATCAGCGCCTAAATAACGGGCACGAGGGCCCATGTCGCGGTGGGTTAGCTTGAACCACGCGCGGGCGAAGGCATCGGCAAACTCATCCGGGTTTTCAAAGAACCGTCTTGAAATTTTTTCGTAAACCGGATCAAGTTTCAGAGCGAGGTCAGTGGTGAGCATAGTAGGCGCATGACGCTTCGACGGGTCATGAGCATCTGGAATAACCGCATCGGCCCCCTTTGCTACCCACTGGTTTGCTCCGCCCGGACTTTTCGTGAGTTCCCAGTCGAAGCCAAATAGGTTCTCGAAATAGCCATTGCCCCATTGGGTTGGCGTGCTGGTCCAGGTAACTTCGAGGCCGCTGGTGATGGTGTCGCCCCCTTTGCCCGAACCGAAGCTGTTACTCCAGCCAAATCCCTGATGTTCCAGACCGGCGGCTTCGGGTTCAGGACCAACGTGTTCGGAAGGAGCAGCTCCGTGGGTCTTGCCAAAGGTATGGCCGCCCGCAATCAGCGCAACTGTTTCCTCGTCATTCATGGCCATTCGGCCGAAGGTAATCCGAATATCCCTGGCCGCAGCAATCGGATCAGGGTTGCCGTCGGGACCTTCCGGGTTTACATAAATTAAACCCATATGAGCGGCTGCCAGCGGTTCTTCCAGATCGCGTGAATGGATAGTGCCTTTAGCATCTTCATCAGAACTCACTACGCCATGCGCGGCTACACCCGGAACTCCTTTTGAGTACCGATCTTCGTTGCCTAACCAGGTTTTCTCTGCACCCCAGTACACATCCTGCTCGGGTTCCCAGACATCTTCACGACCTCCGCCAAAACCGAATGTCTTAAAGCCCATCGACTCCAGCGCCACATTGCCGGTAAGAATCATCAAATCGGCCCAGGAAAGTTTGCGGCCATATTTCTGTTTAATCGGCCAGAGCAATCGGCGGGCCTTGTCGAGACTAACGTTGTCGGGCCAGCTATTGAGGGGCGCAAACCGCTGTTGTCCGGATCCGGCTCCCCCACGACCGTCGCCGATGCGGTAGGTTCCGGCGCTGTGCCAGGCCATGCGAATGAACAGGGGACCGTAGTGACCGAAGTCGGCGGGCCACCAGTCCTGCGAGTCGGTCATCAGGGCATGGAGGTCTTTTTTCACCGCTTCCAGATCAAGGCTCTTGAATTCTTCGGCGTAGTTAAACTGCTCACCCATTGGATTCGACAGCGACGATTGCTGACGGAGCACGTTAACTTTTAATTGGTTAGGCCACCAGTCACGGTTTTCGGTCCCGTCGCCAGCGACATTAATTTTTTGAGTGGCTCCGGTTGCTGTGTGAAATGGACATTTGCTGATGTCTCCTGACTTGTTTTCCATTTTGCAAGGTATTGGTAAGAACTTATCTAAAAAAACTGCTTTAAAGACGGTTGGTAAACCGCTCTACAGGCACAAGATTAATGCGTTGATATTGATAAATCAAATTGATTTAATTGATAGTCGCATAGAAAATAGTGATAATATGCCCAACTAATAAAGTCACTCGAACTTTACTTCCGCGCCTGACTAACTCCGGCTTTGGTTCGCATGTATTTCACTAAGTCCGTTACTTCAACTTCCGTTAAGCTATCGAACAACCCAACCGGCATCAGCGAAACGGGCGTTACCTCCCGCGACTGAATGGCCGATTTGTTGATAACAACGGCCTCCTGCCCCACAATCCGCATGGTTACCTGTCGCTCGTTCTCCGATACCACGTTGCCCGAGTAGGTCCGGCCATCGCGGGTTGTCACGACTACCAATTTGTAATCGTCCTGAATTTCGCCACTGGGATTCAGTACGTTGAACAGCAGATAATCCAGATTGCCCCGGTTCGAGCCGGTGAGGTCGGGGCCAATGTCGCCCCCTTTGCCGAACATCTTGTGGCAACTGCCGCAGGTGCGCTGGAAAACCCCTTCACCCTTTATGGCATCAGCTCCGGCAACGGCTTTGTCGGTGAGCAGCCGCTGGTATTTCGCATAGGCTTTTTCCAGCGACGGTTCCTGTTCAATAGGCCCCCACACTTCCACGAATCCGCTCCCCACCACACGCAGCAGTTGCCGGGCCACGTAGGGCGGTACGTCGCGTTTGGGCATCGACTGGTCTTTCAGGGCCTGGGTAAGCAGCCAGCCGTAGCGCGGGCGAGAAGCGAGTGTTTGCACGGCCTGTAGTTTTTCTGCCGGGCTAAAGGTGCTGTACCGCGTCAGCAGGAGTTTTCCCAGCGATTCGTTATCGTAGTCGGCAACGGCCCGGATGGCATCCATTCGCAGACCGGGTTCATTGAGCAGGGTGGGGAGTTCGGCGGGGAGTTCCTGCCGTTTTCGGCTCGTGATAGCCTGAAGGGCTTCCCGGCGTTGTTCAAGGGGGGCGTTTTTGTCTTTCAGCGTGACCATGAACTTCTGCGCGGCTTCCGTATCGCCAAACCGCTGCGCTACCTGCAAGGCTAATTGCGCCACTCGCCCGCCCGACTGATTCAGTTTGGTATACACGGCGGGCCAGTTGGTCGGCGCTTTCAGATCGAAGCGGCCTTCCAGTCCATCGCGTACCCCTTCCAGCATCGCCACCTGCGTTTGGGGCATTTTATTTAAGGCAGCCACGACCGTTTCAACGGCATCGGCATCGACCGTGCGCCGGGCCACATACTGCGCCAGCATCGGAATTTTGGCTGTGCCTGCTAAATTGAGCGCCCGTGTCGGATTTGCTTTCACGAGCGGCTCCAGCCCGAACCAGATCATTTTCGGAAGGTTATGGTCGTCGGTATCTTCGCCGTGCAGGGCTAATTGTTCCACCACGTTCCAGCGCGACGGCTGGTCGATGCGTTGCAAAGCTGAGGCTAAATACAGCCGCACTACGGGCGAAGAATCATTGCGGGCCATCTTCACGAAGGCGGCAGTAGCTTCGGCGGGTGGCGTTTTGTCTTCGCACAGCAACTGAATAGCCCAGGCCCGCACGTACTCGTCCTTGTCGGTCAGGGCGTTGGTGAGTTGGGCGGGGGTGAAGCCGCCTGTAATGTGGAGCGTCCACATGGCCCGCAGCCGCCAGTCGGGGTTGGGGCTGGTTTGGAAGAGGGTTTGTAGCTGGGCGTAGGTTTTGCGGTCGAGTGGTTTTTTAGCGGCCCGGCTTTGCAAAATAACCCGCGCCCGACGGGCATGCCAGTCGCTGGGGCTGGTTTGCAGGTCGGCCAATTGGCGGTCGCTGAGTTTGGTCAGGTCGGCGTAGCGGCCTTTCCATTGCTCAGCCCGCGATTGTTTGGGCATGATGCGGAAAATGCGCCCGGTCTCGCCATTCAGCACTTCTTTCCCGCAGATGTCGGCATCGTGCCAGTCGAGCACATACAGGCCACCATCGGGGCCAACTTCCATACTGAATCCAACCCACTGGGCGTTGTTCGCCAGCAGGAAATCGTCGCCATGTCGCCCCACAAACCCGGAGCCTTTCTTCTCCAGAATGTCCGACAGCACAGCGTGTTCGTGAATGTTTGCCATAAAAATACGGCCCTTATGTTCGGCAGGAAAGGCATCGGACTGATAGACCCGTGCGCCACCATGTGCTGATCGGTGGCGGTGGTCGGCAATGGTTTTGATGTCGTCATAGACATACGGGTTGAAGTGCTGCCCACCCTGCCGATGGTAAATGCCGCCCGGAATGACGTGCCATAGGTGCGGAATGACGCAGGCGCTCATCAGAAGCTGCCCCTTGGCATCGTAGTCGATACCCCACGGATTACTGAACCCATGCGCTACCACCTCGAAGCGGTCTTTGGTGGGATGATACCGCCAAACCCCGCCATTAATGGGCGTACCGTCGCCCTGCAAAATATCTTCCGGGAACGGGTCTTTGTGCTTGAACAACCGGCCTTTTCCTTCCGGCTTTCTGACGTTAGAGGGCGTGGCAAAACCCTGACAGCCATAGAGCCAGCCATCCGGTCCCCAGTGCAGGCTATTGAGCGTTTCGTGCCGGTCGCGGATGCCCCAGCCCGTTAGCCGCACCTCAATGTCGTTCCTATCGGCCACGTCGTCGTGGTTGCGGTCGGGTACGAAAAGCAGGTTGGGGGGCGCTCCCAAAAACAACCCGTCGAAACCGACCGCCATAGCCGCTGGAAAGGGGATTCCTTCCAGAAACACTTTTCGGCTGTCGGCTTTGCCATCGCCGTTGGTATCTTCCAGAATCAGAATCCGGCTATTGCCCGCGTTGGAGAATCCGCGTCCCCGCGATTCGTAGTCGCGGTTTTCGGCCACCCACAGCCGACCCCGGTCATCCCAGCAAAAGGCCATCGGCTGGGTCATCATTGGTTCAGAAGCCCAGGCGTTCACGCTGAAATTATCGGGCAGGGTCATGCTGGCAACAGCTTCGTCGGGGGTGAGAAACTTAGCGGCTAATCCTTCCTGCTGGGCAATGCCCCATAGAGCCGCTGTCGAATTTTGCCCGCTGAATTCGCTCCAGGTGTTGGTCAATTCCACATCGTTGAGCGTTCCGGTATAGACCACCAATTGATGCCGGATAGTTTCCGTCTGGCCCTTTGCAATTTTCCAGTCGCCGGTACGGGCGCGGGCCGGACCGATGCCCAACTGACTATCTACGCGCCAGGTTTGCGGAAAGCCCTTGTTGTCGGGGTGGTCGAAGATAGCGATGTGGGCCAGGTCATTGCGGCCTTCGACCTGCATCCCCACATCGACCCACATGGCGCGCTGGCCTTCGGCTTTTTCGTTGCGTTGCCGGGCTGCATTGATGACCTCGCCCTTGATTCCCTCGCGCCAGGGCATTCGCAGAAATAGTCCGCCGTAGTCATATTTGCCAATAGTCACGTCGGTTTGGGCTTCGCCCGCCCATTCCAGATCGAGCAAATATTTCCCGTCCTGTTCGCGCATGGACCAGGTTTGGGTTTCGGTCAGAACAGCCTTGCCGGTGGAGTCGAGCAGGTCATAAACGGTTTGCCATTTAACTTCCGGGCCGCTGGATGCCAGTATTTTGGCCGAAACGCGTCGCCAGTAAGTGCTGTCGGGATGATGGAAATAATCGCGGCCATTCACGCGAGTGAATCCCCAATACAGCCCGGTCTGGTGTTTGTGGTGGCCGGGACTGTATTCAGTCAGAACACCCTTGCCGTCTGGGGCAATAATGGGGTGTAGGTAAGGCCGAAAACCAGCTTTGGCGTTTTGGGTCAGGATGGGGGTGGTGCTTCCGGCTCGCATGACCGAAATCGTGCCCGCCCGCTCGTCCTGAACAAGTTTTAAATCGGTGTTTTGACTGAATAAACGGGTGATGAACGGGTTCGTTGGTTTGGTTGTAAACAACCCGAATCCTGTAAGCAAAAGGGAAAGAAACAGTGCAGTTGACCGTATCATAAGTTTGGCTCGATTGGACGACGCGAACGTATGCATCAAAAAGCACCAAACGGCTGGGTACTACCTGTTGAGAAGGGAGAAAGAGTTCACCACCCCCAACCCCCTCCTGAAACCAGGAGGGGGCTTTTCCTGAGTCAACTTTGTTTCTTCATAAAGAAGTTGCGAATGAGTAAAATAGTCCCCGCATTGGCCCCCTCCTGTTTTAGGAGGGGGTTGGGGGTGGTAAAGCCAGCAGCAGTATTCTTCCGTTAATTCAAATAGAATATCTTTTACTTGGATTCCTGCGTCATCCCAACAACGATCAAATATTGAGCGATGGCATAGGTGCTCATAATGAACCACGTAGCGCCGGAAATGGGATGCAGGAATTTGTCAATCGCAATCAGAGAGTCGGAGAGGATAAACAATAATGCGCCGATGATTACCTGAATATAGTCTGGTAAGCCCCGCCGTTGTACGGCCAGTAACCCCATCATATTCAGGCAAAAAGCATATAAAACAACCGGCCACCATAAAAGAGTTAATGACGGATTCGTCATGAAAGCCGGTTGGAGAATGTAGAGAAAGCCAAGTAGGTATAATATGAATGGGAAGGCAGTACGCACGAATAAACCGGCTGTAGGTGGGTTACCCTGTTGCCGAATCGAGAGCCAGAAGGCGCGGCTGTAGCAAAGTTGCATAACCAGGAAGGCTACCAGTCCAGGCGCAAACAAATCCACTTCCTGAATCATCAGAAATACATCGCCCAGCAGCGCGAACACCATGCCGACTAATAGCCAGCGAATAGGGCCGGGGTGTATTTTTTCACGATAATGTTGCCAGACGTAACCCAGCAGCAAGCCCATAATCAACGGTTTGCACCCGTAATGAAGCCAGCGAATCGCCAGTGTGTCGCCCAGCATTTCGAGCAGGGTGACAGTGGCAAAAAGGAGCGTAAAGAGCCGGGTGGGTTTAGTAGGCATGACTTAACAAGTTGACGAAAAGGGGGTAGGAGTAGGGGCAATGTATTGCTTTGTGTCAAAAATAAACAAACCATTTACTCACCAGGCTGTTTACATTTAGATTACTCAACAAAAAATAAGGAGATGGATAAGTTACAGAAGTTTGAACTGATGAATAAGGTTGTTCGTGAACTGGAAGATTTACAGAATAGCCAGACAGCCCTAATCGAAAAAATAGGTAAGATTGAAGTCGATAACATGAATGGGTTGAACGACTCGTATCTGGAAAAAAACCTGGGCGATATGCACGCGAAGATTGCCGCCAATCTGGATACAATAACTGAGATTTTCCTGCACTTCGAAACCCAGCGTGATGAATATGCTGAGAAAAACAGTGCGGCTCTTGCGGCTGCTGAAGCAGAAGCCTTAGCAAACGAGGTCAATAAATAAGGAGCACAATACAGCAAAAAGCCGGACATCATCCGGCTTTTTGCATTGTAAGAAAACCTGTCAAACTAATTCTTCGCAGGTAAAGCCCGCCTTGTGCAAAGCCATACGAACGGCCGTGGGCGTAAGGTAAGCCGTTTCAATGCGGAGTATTTTCTCATGGTCTTCCAGGTCGACAGTCCAGCGGAGGGTATTGTCGAGCTGGGCAAGAACGTTGCCAACGGTGTGCTTACACCCGTCGCAAACCATGTTTGTTTTAAAAACCAGTACGTTCATACCTGTTCGGGCGTATCGCGCAGATGGCGGAAAACTTTATGGTCGGCGTAGAAGGTTCCCCCCGGCAGGATGGATGCCAGCAGGGCCAGAGCTGTTTTTCCTAACGGCCAGCCGTATTCGGTTTTGGCCTGAATAACCGTCAGCACATACACCACAAAGAGTAACCCGTGAATAGGGCCAATAATTTGAACAGCTTCCGGGTGCCCGCCGATTCGCTTGAGCGGAACAGCGATGAACAACAGCAGCAGATAGGAAACACCTTCGAGAAAACCGATGACCCGAAGCCGGATTTTAGGGGAGTTGAAAAAATGCATAGTTGTAAGGATAGAACCGCAACGGCGGCCCGGACAGATTTTTAATGGAGAAAACGAATCCAGGGGCGCATGGCTAAGGGCGAAAATGGCCAGGGAATAGCCACCAAAATTAAGAGTAAAGCAAGCGTGAAATAAATGGCGGTCGTTTTAAATTTCTGTTGTGCGGTTGGCTGGCGTTTGGCTTTGCTCGACCCAACAGTCATTACAATAATGGCTGTGAACATTAGGCTGATGTGAATCAGGCCAAAGAACGGAAACTCCGGCGACTCGCGAAAGCTGGGTTTAAACGACCAGTAGTATTTGACAATCGGACTGATGACATACAGGTAAAAACCAATCAGCAGTTGGGTATGAGCAATCGACGTAGCCACTACGCGCAGGGTTTGGTCAGAAGAGCGGTAGGGACGGAGCCGCAGCCAGCCTGCATAACTGCTGATTAGAGCCGCCAGCAAACTTCCCAGCACAAGCCAGCGTAGTGCATTGTGAAGGAGTAAAACAATTGGATAAACCATCGAAACGGGTGGGTGCAATTCAGTCACAAAGTTCAGCAGTACAGGCGAAAATTCATTCGACTGAACAAGGCGAAGATTGGTCTAAATCAATCATTTTTACGAGCGAACCGACTACGAAACAGGGTTGGGCTGCTACCTGCATACTTCCGAAATAACTTACCGAAAGCGGACTGATCATCGAACCCTAATTCAGTGGCAATTTGCGCGATGGTCAGGTCAGACTGAAACAGCCAAACCTTGGCTTCCAGCACAATCCGTTCGTCAATCCAGACCGACGGTGACCGACCCGTTCGGGATTTCACGACCTTGTTGAGATGATTCGGACTGATATGCAACAGGTCAGCATAATCAGCTACAAAACGTTTCTGGCGAATATGTTGGTTTAGCATATCCACAAATCCCTGAACGAGCCGATCACCTGCGTCAAGGCGGGCGGGCGTTGTGCTGGCATGAGCACGGTCAATTTCAGCCAGCAACGCCAGTAAATACGGACCAATAAGGTTGGTTTTCACCGCGCCATTCTCCATGTATTCAGTCAAGAGTCGGCTCATCAGGTTAAGTAGATAACCGGTTTGCGTTGTTGTGAGCGGAACAAACGGGAGGCTGGTCAATTTTAAAAAAGCAAAGTCCTGTTCGCCAGATGCCATGATGAAGAGTTCATTGCTGAAGAAACACATGAACCCTTTTGTGTCTTCCCGAATGGTGTTGATTGAAAAAATCTGTAAAGCCGGAACGACTAATAAATTCGCTGCCCCGAGTGTGTAAGCCTGATGCCCGACGGTCATTTCCATTTGGCCATTGGTAAGCAGAAACAGGGCATGATTGCCGGTTCGACCGGGTGGAACAGGCAGTTTAATTACGGGTGCACTATGTTCAATCGTACTGATAATGAACTGGTTGAAATTCGATTTAAACCGGGCATCCCACGACTCATCCTTGAGCAAAAAACGCTCCCGCGCCATTTCGGGGCTAATAGCAGGAAAATTATCGGTGATGTTCATGGCTTATATAAGAGTCGGCTCGCTCGAAACGGCCCGTCGGCGGCCTGTACTAACTTGGCTCGTAACCGGGCGTTATAGCCGGGCCGGTCGGCCAGAAATTGTCGAATCAACTGCGCCGTTTCGGGCGTTTGATAGTTGGATAACGTCGAACGCAACCACGATTCGGGGAAGAAAATATCGCCCGTTCGCTGAATTTCTTCCAGCAGTTCCAGGCTTTTGGGTAAGTATTTGGCGGAAGTTTCGGTCCGTAGTGGATGATGCAAATAGCCAAGCGCAGCCGTTACCCAGGCTTCGTGTTCACGGTTGGCTTCGGTGGCTAAAGACGCAAAAAACTGGTCGCGTTCGGCTGCGTTTCCCGACAGGGCGGGCATCATAAATTCCAGCCGTTTCCGGCGATCCGGGTTTTTGATGCGGGCTAATTGCTTCGTCAGAATCCCGTCGACGGGGTAGTCGCGAACGGCCAGCGCGAGGGCCAGCGAGGTATAATCGTCTTCGGTGAGCGTTACACCATCGGGCGCTTTCTGCTCATTCCAGATAGTGTACAGCCGGTCTTTGGCCTGTTGGCTCAGCGCAATGTTTTGGTAGAGTCGAAACAGAACCTTCTTTTTTCCCGGACTGGATGGTCCCGGGGCCGTTTCCTGTTCCATCGCCTGCCAGGCATCCTGCTCAACCAAAGCGGCTAAGGCCGGGCGTTTTTCGGGCCGGGTAAAATTCCAGAGAATGTCGGATAGCTGATTGCTAATCAATCGAAGATTCAACTCTTCTGATTCAGTGCTTAGCCAATGCTTATAGGCCAATGCCAACTCATGCGGTGAAATTAGTTGACCAGCCAGCATATTTTCGTACAGGCTGATGTACGTGGCCGCCCGCGTAACCGGGTTTTTGACGGCTTCCAGTAGCAAAATTGTCAGGCTATCAACCGGAAATACGCCATATCCCTGCCCTGATGTATTAAAAATGATGTTCTGCGGTATCGGTTTTCCAATGGCTTCTGTCAACTCAACCGTTGGCTGATTCATGTTCACGGTCAGTTCATCTGTGTGGTCGCGATACACGAAAGCAATCTCAAACGCCTGCGGCCACACCCGCTTCGAGCTGTCTTCGCCCGTTTGGCGAATCGTGAAACGAGTGATTTTGCCCTCTTTTTTATCGAGCTGATACGTAAATTTCGGTCGACCTGTTTCGTTGACCCAAACGCGGTTCCAGGCCGCAAGGTCGGTGGGAGTGCGGGCATCCAGAATGGTAATCAGGTCGGCCCAGGTGGCGTTACCAAACCGGTACTTATTGAGGTATTCCCGCAGGCCATCGCGCAGGGCTGTTTTGCCCATCAGCCGCTCCAACTGCCGCATCATAATGGGCGCTTTGTGGTAGATAATACCGCCATAAAGCGTACCAGCTTCCTGCAAATTGGCAAGCGGTTGCCCAATGGGATTGGCTCCTTCGGTGCGATCAACGGCGTAGGCGGCCGGAAAGTGATCCACAATGAATTGCAGGTCGTAGTTAGCTTCCGGCCGGTCCGACGCTTCGGAGGAGACTTCCATGACCTTATCAGCCACGAAGTTGGCAAACACTTCTTTCAGCCACACATCATCGAACCAGCGCATGGTTACCAGATCGCCAAACCACATGTGCGCCGTTTCGTGGGCAATCACGTGGGCGCGGGCAAGCCGCTGGTCGCGGGTGGCTCCATTGTCTAAAAACAAAGCCGACGACCGATAATCAATGGCTCCGACATGCTCCATGCCGCCATACTGAAAATCGGGAATGGCAGCAAAATCGAATTTCTGGAATGGGTACGGAATCTGGGTATAGTCTTCCAGAAACGTGAGTGCGTCGGCATGGAGTTGAAAGAGCGGGTCCATGCTCAGCCGGATTTTGGTGCTGTCCGTTTCGCGATGCAGGAGTGTTATAAAACGGCCATTCAGGGTGCGCGAAACGGGCGTGAATCTTCCGGCCACAAACGAGAATAGATAGGTAGGGATTACATCAGAAGCCCGAAAGTTGACGGTCTTGCGGTCGCCCGTAACGGATGAATCCTGCACGGGCGAATCCACGCGGGCCGCATTGCTCATCGCCTGCCAATGAGCAGGAATGGTCAAACTGAGCTGAAACGACGCTTTCAAATCGGGCTGATCGAAGCAGGGAAATACCGTTCGGGCGCGGTCGGGAACGAGCAGAGTATAAAGGTAATCGTCGTTGCGGTTGAGGGAGAGATTTCCTGCCGTGAACCGGATGACAACTTCGTTTTTTCCGGGCTTCAGAAAAGCAGTAGAAATCAGCAGATGTTCACTCTCAAAGGCAATGGGAATCCCCTTTCCGTTGACTGAAACATTCTGGATATGAGCGCGTTCTTCTTTAAAGTCGATCTGTAGCGGAGCCTTGTTTTTTGCCCAGTGAAAAGTAATTGTTTCGCTCGCTGGAATTGGCTGGTTTTTCTGCGCCGGAATGTCGAACTTTAATGCATACGCCAACTGGCTGATGAATTGCTTTCGGGACTTCGCCAGCAGTTGCGATACGCCCGTTTCCACAGTTGGCGATTGGGCATAGCTACCCATAGCGAAGAAGAGAAGTAAAAGTAAAGTACTGCCGTAACGAATAGGTTGACAAGAGCTCCTGGTCATGAGTTGAATTAGTGTCTGGGCCAATCTCCAGATTGGCCCATTGCAAAGTTACACGGCCAATCTAGAGATTGGCCCAGACATTATTGCAGTTCGTTATGAAACAGTACCTTACTTTTTTGCTGCTGCTACTGGTAACCATCGGTAGGGTCATTCCCGGTTGGGCCAACCATGTGCTGATTCCGATGGATGACCGGCAGACCAATCACCTAAAAGCCTATGGCATTGCCTACAAAGTGCTGAAAGACGATCAGGACGTTGACTGGCTTCTTAACTACCGGGGCGGTAGCTTCCTGATGAAACAAACGTCGGCTATTGAAACTGAGTGTCGCGTTCGGGGCGTTTCCTTTGAGTCGATTTCCGACGCGCAGGCCGCTTCCATCCGGCAACAATTGTCCGACCCCGACGTGAACATGAACGTGGTGACGCTTCAGAAAGCGGCTAAAATCATTGTGTATTCGCCCGTGAAAGTGGGCCCTGCCGAGTTTGAAAATACCGACGCCGTGTTGCTGGTGCTCACCTATGCCGAAATTCCCTACGAACTGGTCTATGATGAAGAAGTACTGAAAGGCGACCTGCCTAAATACGACTGGCTGCACCTGCACCATGAAGATTTCACGGGGCAGTTTGGCCGCAACATGCATCGGCAATCACTCGCCGATATCAAGGCACAGGAAGACATTGCCCGCAAATACGGGTATCAGAAAGTATCGCAGATGAAACTGGCGGTGGCTAAAGGCATCAAACAATTTTGCGCCGGGGGCGGCTACCTGTTTGCTATGTGTTCGGCTGCCGAAACGCTTGATATTGCCCTGGCGGCCGAGGGGGTCGATATTGTGGGCAGTAGCTACGATGGCGATGGCATTGATTCGGACGCTCAGGAAAAATTAGATTTTACCAAAACATTCGCGTTCGGCAACTTCACTCTCGAAGGCGATAACGGCTACCGGGGTTTCTCGACCTTTTCCGACATTAACTCGGCAGGCGGGCGCGGCTACGATCAGCCGGGCGGTTTCTTTGAATTGTTCAATTTTTCGGCCAAATGGGATGTCATTCCGGCCATGCTTACCCAGAATCACGAGTCGATCATCAAAGAATTTTTTGGTCAGACGACGGCTTTCCGCAAGGGGGCCGTGAAAGCCAGTTCATTGGTTATGGGCGAGGGTAAGACCTCCGACCGGTATTTATATGGCGAGATGGGACGCGGCCAGTGGACCTTCTACGGCGGGCACGATCCCGAGGGGTCGCGCGGTGGGGGAGGAGGCTGGCGCAATCCCACCGACCTGAATCTGCATCCGCATTCGCCTGGTTACCGGCTCATTCTTAATAACGTACTGTTTCCGTCAGCCCGGAAAAAGAAGCGGAAGACGTGAGATAACCGCCAGAGCGGTTTGAAGACCTGACTTCATAATCCGATTTTATCACTGCTTTTGTGCGGATATAATAATTCCTTCCTGAGCCGGACTAATGGGAGTTTTCAACGAGTACGAAGGTGGCAATACGACAACTCCACTCCCAATTGTTCGTTCATAGAAGGTATTATTGGTTATGCTGTTTAGCTTTGAAATTAAGGATTTATGGTGCCCCATTGCAAAAGATACCAGCGTTCTTCACAATGGTCAGTAGTAATGAATGAAGTCAACTTGGTTGAAGAAGTGGAGATATAGTGGAAAATCACTCAAAAGCAATTGTACGAATAGCTCTATTTCCTTCATCAGCAATATAGAGCATACCTGAGCGAGCGAATACTAAGTCCGATACGGTACCAAATTCGGCTGTATCTAATGGCCCGTCTTTGTAGCCACTCATCCGGCTACCGGTAACGTTGCTCACTTGTCCGTCCGTTGTGATTTTACGAACTATACCGGCTCCGGTTTCCCCAATGTAAAGATTATCCTTTGTATCAAACCTAAGAGCGGTGATGAACCCATAGCGAGCTGAACTAACCGGGCCATTAGTAGTACCGTACTGTGCCCGAACACCCGAATAAACGCTCGTTTGACCAGTGGTACTTACTTTGTAGATGATGCCAGGAGCACCAATAAATAACTCACCCAACGAGTTAACGGCTAACGCGTGCGGAAAAAATAGGGTTGCCGGATTATAGTATTGTTCATAGGTCATTTTGCCTGCTGTCCCCGCGTAGGTGGTTACACTACCCTGAGGTGTTATTTTACGGATAACGGCAATGTAGGCATTTGACTCAGCATACTCCGCTACATATAAATTGTTCGAGCGGTCAATGGTTAAAACGATTGGGTTATAAAATCGGGCCTCTTTACCAGTCCCATCAACCGTAACATTTTTCGTATTATCGGCATCATACGGTTGACCGGCTAATGTAGTGACCTGGCCATCAGGACTTATTTTACGAATCACCCGATTACCCGAATCGGCAACGTATAGATTGTCTGCGCTATCAAATGCTAAACCATAAGGGTAAAGAAATTTAGCCTGATCCAGCGGACCGTCCTGATAACCGTAACCATTGGCACCGGCATACACGCTAACTGTACCGGCCGGAGTTACTTTAAAAATTCTGGTTGACCCATTGGCGAAGTATAGGTTGTTGGACTTGTCAAAGGCTATTGAAACGGGTTTTAAGTTATCGGTTTGGTTTGGGGCAAGAAAAGTGCTGACTACCGTTGGCTTTGGTTCTTTAACAACTTCAACAGATGGCTCCTGCTTACAGGCAAAACTGACGGCTATTAGGCCAAAAATTAAAACACCATAGATCGCATTCTTATTCATAGATATTACCTGTTAACTATAGGCACATTTAATTACTAACCATGCACAATATTACCATAGATAAATAGTACCATCAACGTAAATATATTAGTCGGTTTGTACTGGACTTAATGAAAGCTTGTCAGGTCAGCTTTTAGATATGAAAAGTACAACTTTACCCGACACGGAATGATTCTCGTAATCTTTTGTAGATTTTCACGCTCTTTTGTATTTGACAGTTTAATACAGATGATGAGTAGTTTCTAAAACGTTATTGAATTTAGTGAAAGGCTACAGTTATTAGTGGCTCATGGATTCCTGTACCCCACCCGTATGGTCAGAATTATTGCTTGCATAAATATTTACTGGCTGCTGGCGTTACCCGCCTTTGCTCAGGATTACCCTATTGTACCCGTCCCGTTCACGGGTGTCACTATTAACGGCGGTTTCTGGCAATCCCGGCTGGCAACCAACCGAACCGTTACAATTCCTTTTGATTTTAAAAAGTGCGAAGAGACAGGCCGAATCAGCAACTTCGCCGTGGCAGGGGGATTGGCAAAAGGCACGTTCCGGGGAATTCGCTATGATGACTCAGATGTATTCAAGGTCGTAGAAGGCGCGTCTTATTCACTACAAACCCAGTATGACGCTCAATTAGACAACTACTTAGACAGCCTGATTACACTTTTTGCCGCTGCTCAGGAGCCGGACGGCTATCTCTACACCATTCGTACCATTCTGAAAGACAGTACTGAGCGCAAAGACAAGCAGGCTGGTCCAACGCGCTTCTCGTATGTGGCGGGAAGTCATGAACTGTACAACGTTGGGCATATGTACGAAGCGGCTGTCGCGCATTTTCTGGCTACGGGCAAACGAACGTTTCTGACTATAGCCCAGAAGAACGCGGACTTTCTCATCCGAACCATCGGCCCTGATAAGTTGGTGGTAGTGCCGGGGCATCAGGAAATTGAAATCGGCTTAGTGAAACTCTATCGCGTCACCAACGACAAACGCTACTTAGATTTCGCCCGGTTTCTGTTGGACATGCGGGGGCGCGCCGACAAACGGACACTCTTTCCAGACCCGGCTCAGTCGGGTCAGGGAGCCAGTTATTTACAGGATCATTTGCCCGTAACTGAGCAGAAAGAAGCCGTTGGTCATGCCGTTCGGGCGGGCTATATGTACGCGGCCATGAGCGACATTGCCGCCATTCAGCACGACAAAGCGTACATGGATGCGTTGCTGGCGATCTGGAACGATGTGGTTGAGCACAAACAATACCTCACGGGTGGGCTGGGCGCACGTGGGCACGGCGAAGCGTTCGGGGCGGCCTATGAACTGCCAAACGACGTGGCTTATGCCGAAACCTGTGCCGCCGTCGCCAACATGCTCTGGAACCACCGGATGTTTCTGCTCACCGGCGACTCGAAATACATGGACGTGTTTGAGCGGGTGCTGTATAATGGTTTTCTGGCGGGTGTTTCGTTAGAAGGCGATCAGTTTTTCTACGTCAATCCATTAGCCTCCGACGGTAAGCGCAAGTTTAACGTTGGGCAGGCGGCTACGCGGGCCCCCTGGTTCGGCACGTCATGCTGCCCTACCAACGTGGTGCGATTCATGCCCTCATTGCCAGGTTATGTGTACGCCACTAATGCGGATAATCTGTATGTAAACCTGTTTTTAACCAACCAGGCCAAACTAACGGTGGGAGGTCAGCCGGTGCAACTTCAGCAACAGACGGATTATCCCTGGGCAGGCAAGGTTAATTTGACGGTTCGCCCGGCGAAGCCACAGACGTTTACACTGTTGGTGCGGCTTCCGGGATGGGCACTGGGCAAACCCATGCCGGGGCAGTTGTATCGGTATGTTAATTCAATCGCTGCCGCCCCCCAACTTCGGGTAAATGGCCGGGTAGTACAGTACACCGTTCAGAATGGATATGCCAGCCTGCACCGGAACTGGCTCCCCGGCGACCGCGTGGAGTTAACAATGGAAATGCCCGTTCGGGAAGTTAGCGCAAATAGTCAGGTGACTGATAATGTGGACAAGGTAGCCATTGAACGAGGACCATTAGTGTATTGCGCCGAAGGGATTGATAATGGTGGGAATGCCTTGTCGCTGGCGATACGGGCAGGCACTACATTTCGTCCCGTTAATCAACTCGAAAAATTAGGGGGAATTGTTTCGCTGACTAACACAGATGCCGCCCGTCCATTAACCCTAATCCCTTACTACGCCTGGTCGCACCGGGGAGCGAACGAAATGGCCGTTTGGTTCGGACAGGTGAAGCCGTAGGCAGCTACGTGGGTGAGTAGCCAACACCCAACCATTTTAAACTGGCAACAACCGAAATTCACCCGTTGCCACATCATAGTCATATTGGCGCGGTACGCCGGTTGCTAATTCCACTTTCTCGATGTCTTCCGGGCTGATGTGTTCCAATTCCATCAGCAGTGCCCTCAGGCTGTTGCCATGCGCCACGACCAGCACGGCCTTTCCGGCTTTCAGGCAGGGCAAAATCGTTTGTTCGAAATACGGAATGACACGGGCGTGGGTATCGGCTAGGCTCTCGCCATTGGGTGGCTGATCATCGTAGCTCCGTCGCCAGTGAAACACCTGATCGGCTCCAAAGCGGGCTTCGGCTTCATCTTTGTTCATGCCCTGTAAATCACCGTACATACGTTCGTTGAGGGCCTCGCTGCGTTCAATTGGCAAATCATTCTGCCCGATTTCGGCTAAGATAATCCCCATTGTTTCAATGGCCCGCTGCAGTTCCGACGTAAACCCCATGCCGAAATTGGGTGGTTGATTGGCTTTCAGCAATACACCGGCCTCGCGGGCTTCATGCCGCCCAAGGTCAGTTAAGGGCGTATCGGTATTACCAGTAAAGCGATTTTCTAAATTCCACTGCGACTGGCCGTGCCGGACGATGACGAAGAGAGGCATGAAGAAATAAAACAGGTTGTATGATTTACTACACGCTGCTTTGGCAAAGTGTTCGGAGGAAGGGAGATTTTATAATGACAGTAAAGATTATCTTAATTTTTATTGATAATCTTTACTGTCATTACAAAATCTCCCTTCCTCGTCGCTGTGCCCTGACAGCATTGGGGAACTTAATCAAATTTTAAACACCGACCACCCCCAACCCCCTCCTAAAACAGGAGGGGGTTGGGGGTGGTCGGTGTTTAAAATTTGACACTTAAACAGCTTCTTGCACAAATAATCAAGGGTAGGAAAAAAGCCGCTTCATGTGAAGCGGCTTCAATAACTAATCAACTATTGTACTTAGCCTGCATCTCCTTAATGAATTTCAAGCCGTTTTCGGCGATGTCCCAGGGTTCACTGAACTCGCGCCAGACGTTGATGGAGTTGGCGAAATTGATGTCGTTGCGCGTAAAGGCCTCAATCGTCATCCAGCCGGTGTAGTTCAGTTCGGCTAAGGTTCGGAACGTGTCGTCCCAGGGAATATGTCCAGCGCCGGGTGTGCCCCGGTCGTTTTCGCTGATGTGTACATGTGCCAGCACGGGAGCAATGGTTCGGATGGCATCCGGGAAGCGCTTTTCTTCCATGTTGGCATGGTGTGTGTCGAACATGGCCCGCACATTGGGGTGGTTGGCCTGGCGCACCAATTCCAGTAATTGCCCCATTGTGTTGCACAGATAACACTCAAAGCGGTTCAGGGCTTCGGGTGTCAGCACAATGTTCGCCTGTTTTGCATAGTCGCCGACGGTGTGGAGGACTTCGGCGCTGTAGGCGTATTCGTCCGGTTGGGGTTCCCGGCGGCTGAATGTAGCAAATGCCGAATGAAATGGCCCGCAAAGAACGGTAGCACCCAGCGCATGAACCCGGTCGATGATTCCTTTCAGGTAATCAACGGCCTGCTGACGCACCTTCGCCGACTCACTGGCCGGGTTTTCGTCGGCCCCCACAACCGTAACGCAGGTACTTTGCAAACCCAATTGATTTAGGTGCTCGCCAAACTTCCGATAAACGGCAACATCCTGCGTATCGACAAAACACTCAACACCATCGTAACCAATCGTTTTCAGCCGCTCGGCAATGGGGTTCATGTCTTCGGAGATAGCGGCTGTCCAGACTAACAGGTTAAACCCAATGGGCGAGACGGACGATGATTTGGTAGCTGGCATAAATGGATAAAATTTGGAGAATGTTTGGCTAATGACTTAGTAACCAGTCACGAACGCGGGGATTAAAGTCGTCGATGCATTCCCAATGGAAGGCGTGTCCGGCTTCTTCGTAGAGGTGCAGTTCGCTGTTTGGAATGGCTCCGGCCACTTCTTCGCTCATCCAGACGGGCGTGAAACTATCCTGCCGACCGCCGATCACTAAGCAGGGCTGGGTAATCTGGTAGAGATCGGCCAGTGTGTTGTGCGTAATACAGGCTTCGGCTTGTCCTTCCAGACCATGCAGGGGCTGAGGATTCGCGTCAATGGCGGCCTGCTGCCGACCCGCCAGCAAATCAGCGAAAATGGCATCGTCGTCCCAGCTTCGTTTTGAATAAATCAGGAGCTGGATATAGTTCGCAAACTCCTCGGGACGAAGCCGGGCCTTAATGGTCGCCATATGCCGAAAAATGGCTTCGGCGGTTCGGTCGCAGCGTGCCCACGGACACATGAGCACCAAGGAACTCACTTTATCGGGATGCCGCAACGCTAATTGCTGAGCAATCGTGCTACCCATCGACACGCCCACGACCCGCACGGAGGTCAGCCCGAGCGCGTTGATCAAACTCGCATAATCGTCGGCCATTTGAGCGGTGGTGTACGGCCCTGGCGGTTTATCGGACTGACCGACTCCCCGGTTATCGCCCAGAATGCATCGAAAGTAATGCTGCCAATCATCGGCGTGTTTTTCCCAAACGGAGCCGGGGGCGGTAATTCCCATAATGAGCAGTAACGGGTCGCCCGTTCCGCGCTCTTCGTAGTAAAGGTTAATGTTATTGGTTTGTATGAAGGGCATAATCTAATGAGTGAATGATAGAATGAGTGAATGAGTGAATGAGTGAATAGGCGTATGCACCAGCTATTCAGTCATTCACTCATTCTATCATTCAAAATTAAGTGAGGGCAGCAACGTTTCGTACACCCAACGGCCATCATGAAGCGTAACGCCGTCGGGGTCGTTCATGGCTTCGGGGCCTTCGTCTTCACAAATAATCCAGCCCTTGTATTGCTGATCGATTAGCCACTGGGTAATACGAACGAAATCGACTTTTCCCTTACCAAGCAGTGCAAATTCAGGCTCGCCGTTCCAGTCTTTGTAGTGAACCAGATTGATGAGCGAAGCGTATTCCTTCATTTTCGTCAGCGGGTCCATACCCCCGTTAATCATGTGCCCCACGTCGGGTGTCCAGCCGGTTACCGACGCATCGAGCGATTCAAGAATCACGCGATAATCTTCCTCTGTGCGGGTGATGGAGGAATGGGGCGAGTTTGGGTGGAAACTGCACGGTACGCCCTGATCTACGGCCCGGCGCGATACCCGATTGACAATATTGACCAGATTTTTTCGGCGGGTTTCGAGGTCATGCCGTCCTGTTGGCTTCTGCACGGTGCAGAGCAATGCGCCCGGAAACTGTTTTAGGAGTGCAATACAGCGGTCGGCTTCGTGGCGTTCCTGTTCGGTTTCGTCGGTTCCGTTCCAATTGAGCGCCAGGGCAATAGCGGCTAATTCAACCCCTTGTTCGGTTAATTTCTGGCTTAATTTTTCGGCATCGGGCAGATCGCCCATCCAGTTGTGAATCGGTTCAATACCGGCAAAACCGGCTTGCGCCGTAATGTCGATCATGTGCCCCATCCGGTTGGCGTGGGTCTGACCGTTATTATTCATAAACCAGGTGTAGGCTTCGGCGCCAAAGCGAAAGGGAAAAGACATAAATAAGTTGTAATCAGATTTTTATAGAATTACTTGAGTTGTTAATCAGAGTTCAAAAAAAGGACAATTTTGTCATTCCAACGAAGGAGGAATCTCAAACTTCCCTATTGGTCAAGCTTAAGATTCCTCCTCTGTCGGAATGACAAAAATACGCCGGGTACCATCATCACTTTTCCATCGGATGCTCTTTGAGCAACTGATCGGCATTGTAAAAATCGGTTTTGCGGGCCGTAGCCGCGCGCACTTTTTTCACCTGTTCGGGCTGGATAGCCGGAGCGCGGTTGCCGAATGAATTACGAACATAGGTTAACACGGCGGCCACCTCATCGTCGTTGAGTAAGCCGCCAAACGGGGTCATCGGTACCTGGCCGGGATAGGTTTTACCATCAATGTCCATTGGCCCCATCAGCCCTTTCAACGCTATTTTTATCAACCTGTCTTCATTGCCCAGCACCCATTTCGTTTTAATAAGTGGCGGAAACTGGGAGGCCGAAAGCCCGCGTCCGTCGGGCTGATGGCAGGTAGCGCAATAGCCCTCGCGGCCATAGATTTCTTTACCCTTGTTGAATAGGGCAAGCTCTTTGCCTGCCAGACTGGATTTGACTACTTCGTCTTTTGCCTTGTTCACGTTAACGCCATTGAGGTGGGCAACGGCGGTTTCGTAGGCGGGCAGCATCCAGTCGTCCAATGGTTTTTTCTTTGCTTCGGCCAGAATGGGCAATCCTTTTTCCTTGCCAATCCAGGAAGCCGCCACAATCGCATCCAACCGAACCCGGCTATTGTCGTCTTTTACCGCCTGCATCAGTAAATTGGCCTGATCGGCTACCTGATGCCCCGTATAGCGCACCACCTGAACGGCAGCGGCCCGAGCGTGATAGTCGCTTGATTTCAGGACTTTTCGGAGTAGGTTTTGATCTACCTTGTCCATGCCCCAACTTACCCATAAACCCTCCAGTAAGTGATGCTCATAGCGAGAGTCATTTTTGTCCAATCCGGCTACCCAGGTGTTTAGTTTGGCTAAAACCTCTGCAACAGGCCGTCCGCGAAGCTCCCGACGAGTACGGTACCGGGTGCGGTATTCGGGCAGTTTCAGGTTGTCGAGCAGTTCTTCTACACTGGCTCCGTCTACTTTGGCGGGTTTCACTAACGGGCGCGACGGGTAAGTGATTCGGTACACCCGGCCGTGCGAATGGTCGCGCAGGGGGTCTCGGGCGTTGTGCTGCATGTGACCGATGAGAATGTTGTGCCAGTCAATCAGGTACAGCGACCCATCCGGTGCAAACTCCATATCGACGGGGCGGAAGTTGCGGTCTTCGCTTACGACCAGGTCGACTCGATGGCGACTTTTATAACCCGTACCATCGTCCACTAAGGTATGCTCTTTCGTACCCAGAAAACCAATGGTGTTATTGATCAGGAAATCGCCCTGAATCTCGTCCGGGAAGTGACGGCTGGAAACAAATTCTAAGCCGGAAGTAGGGCGCACACGGTGGGCTTCTTCAATCAGTTGCTTGGATTTATCCGTCGCTTCGCCATAACGGGGCAGCACCGTGCCGGGCATCATCCAGCGCACGTCGGGGCTGGAGGTTTCGGCGAAGAACGGCTGGCCCCAATCATCGAAAGCAATGCCCCAGGGGTTCGGAATGGAAAGCTGGGCGGTGCGTTCCAGCTTATGCAGTTGCGGAGCGTATCGGTAAAAACCCCCATTAGTGGCACGAACGGGCCCGTAAGAGGTTTCGACATTAGTGTGCAAAAACACCCCTTCGCCCGAATAAATAGCGCCGGACGGATCAACGGTGAAGGCGTGGCTGTTGTGATGGGTGTCGTGGTCGTCGTAGCCGCTCATGAGAATTTCCACTTTGTCGGCCCGGTCGTCTCCGTTGGTATCGGTAAACAGCTTGAGGTTAGGTCCCTGCGACACATAAACGCCTTCTTTCGCTATTTCAAAACCGAGCGGCAGGTGTAACTTATCAACGAAAATCGTTTGTTTATCGGCTTTGCCATCGCCGTTGGTGTCTTCCAGAATAAGAATTCGGTCGTTTGGTTTGGTGTCGCCGGGCTTGTAGTGCGGGTAGCTGGGCATACAGGCCACCCACAGCCGCCCTTTGTTATCGAACGACATCTGCATGGGTTTTGCCAGATCAGGAAACTCTTCTTCCGACGCAAACAACTCGATTTTATAGCCCTGCGGTACTTTCAGTTTGCTCAATGCCTCCTGCCCATAGAGATAGGTCAGACTGCCGTTTTTTTCGGGGTTAAAGTTCGTTTTCACGGCGGGTAGCTGCCGGGTGCGTTTATCGGCAGTGGCCATATCCATTTTTTCGCCCTTAACTGCCATCCACACGGCTGTATCCCGAATGGCGGTCATTTCCCGGATTTTCGCGATTTCGGCGGGATAGTTGTCTGGGCCAAAAGGGTTGTACCGACGACCATAAACATGCACGCCATTCGGAATTTTATAGTCGTTGTGCCACATCCAGTTTTTCTCGTTAACGGCATCCCGAACCAATTGCCGGTTAGCTTCGGCTTTGGCGGGCGCTTTCCCGAATAACTGATCGGCCAGCAAAAGACTTAACTTTTTGTAGCCCTCTTCGTTGAGTTGAGAGCCGTCGATGGTTAACGGGTCTTTGCTGGCTTCATACCATTGTTTAGACGGGGTAAAGGCATCAATGAAGAGAATCTTGTTTTGGCTGGCTACTTCCTTCATCCCCTGCGTGTAGAGAGCCAGATTTTCGTTTTCCCGTTTTCCATTGGGCAGATCGTATGTGGAGGATAAATCCTCGAACGCAATGGGCGAGACGATAGCTAATTGTGGTGTGGTTGTGCCGTTGTATTTCTGCTTAAGTGTCCACTTGATAAATGCATCCAGTTCGGCTTTATAATTCGCCAGACCTTCTTTCCCCTGAAACGATTCGTTATAGCCAAAAAAAGCAATAATTGCATCGGTTTTGAGCCGGGTCAGCCATTCATCGGGTGATTCAAACTGCCCCTGACTATCAGACGGATTGGCGTATTCGGTCTGAAATTTTTCTGCACCCGGAAAGGCCCAGGGCGCGAACCGACTCGACCGGGGGCGGAAGCCGGGGGTATCGCCCGGGTCGCACATGTTGCGGATGTAGAGTTGATGATCGGGATAGCGCACCTGCATTTCGGTTTCAAACAGGCCGTAATTCATCATCCTCGACCCTAAGTTGTTGCCAAGCAGAATCATACGAGTGCCTTTTTTTAGTTGAAGCAGGTTCGCGTCGTCCACTGAGTTGGACTGGAACGCGCTGACGCCAATAAGCAGCAGACCGACCAGAACCGGCAGTGCATAAAGGTTATTTTTTCGGAATAGGAACGATTTCATAGATATAGCGTATCGGATAATAGAACACGGCTGGAATGTTTTACTTATACCTAACCACCCCCAACCCCCTCCTAAAACAGGAGGGGGCTTTCGCTCGGAGGTTTTTAGCCCCCTCCTGTTTTAGGAGGGGGCGGGCCGACGCTCGGTTGGGGGTGGTAAAATTATCGCAAACAGTTTCTAAAACCCGCCCGGGGCCGCCGGTGTGGTTCTACTGTCGCGTAGAATTAAGATTTTTTGGGATGGCCGTAGGGGACATCAATCGCTATTTTGCCCTTCCATGTTTTCGGAACTGGCTTGCCTAATTCCCAGTGGATGGCGTTGATGACTAATCGCTGAACCGACTCGACCTGAAAATCTTCGGGATGGCCCATCGTCGTTAAAAAGGCTTTTCCTCCCCACTGATTCGCCCACGTCCAGGCTACCGGGTTATCAATGGCTTCTTTGTCGGGGTTGACGGATTTGCCTATCAGCAGCGGTACCGCACCCTTCGCTGGGTAGTCGGGTAACACCCGGTATAGCCACGACGAGACATGGAAACTTGGGGCTACGCCCGTCAGGATTGGGTTTTTGGCCGCGTCGGGTATAACAGTAACGTCGGTCGTGCTGTTGTGGCCGTAGTGCGTATGTTTGGCGGCTCCACCCCAGCCCGGGGGAGCACCGAAGGCAAACTCGCCAAAGGCATTCCAGCGTTTCCGGTCGTCGCCATCGGGGTAATTGAAAGCGTGGGTTGTGGTGCGGAAACCCATAACGGGTTTGCCCGATTTCAGGTACTCGTCGATGTAATTGAGTTGCTCTTGGGGAAGCAGCCGCCAGCGCAGGAAGAACACGGCGAGGTCGGCTTCGTGCAGGACTTCGAGACCTGGAATGTCTTTTTCGCCGTTATAATCGGGTACCGATTTTAGCACGGTTGTTCGCATGCCGTAATTTTTTTCCAGTTCGGCAGCAAATAGGGGCATGGTCAGTTCGCCACTGTATTCATGGTCGCCGGTGACGAAGACGATATATGGTTTTTTAGGAGCAGTTGCGTTTGTTAAGCCTGATAAAGCGGTCAGGCTCATGAATCCGGTAAGCGTTTGCAGAAAGGCTCTACGGTTGGTTTCCATGCGTAATGTTTTATGGCAGAAAAGCGGATTTTGGCGATAGCCTACTATTGGCCCATGATTTTAGTTGTGGGTAAATTTTACCCAAACCGTTAAAACGGTTAAAAATAGATGCATAGTTGACTTTTTTACCTACCCACAGCTAAAGCAGTGGGCTGATAATAAAAACGCTTCTCCTATCAACTACTTCATAAACTGCCCTACATTCTGTTGCGTAACTAATTGAAACGGAATGAGCGTCTCTTTTTCGTAGGGTTGGCCTTTTGCCAGCTTCTCAGCGGTTTCGATGGCTTTGGCCCCCTGCTGTTCGGCATTCTGGAAAACAGTGGCATCAAGGTTTCCCTTTTTCACGGCTTGTAACGCATCGGGAATCGCGTCGATACTGACCACAATGACTTTGGCTTTCAGGCCCGCATCGTCCAGCGCTTTCACGGCGCCTAACCCCATTTCGTCATTCTGCGCGAATACGGCATTGATTTGTGAACCAAACGATTGAATCCAGTTTTCCATCAGTGACATAGATTTGGCCCGGTCCCATTCGCCGGTTTGGTGCGCCAGGAGTTTCAGGCCGGGGTATTGCTTCAGAATTTCCCGGGCACCCTGCTCTCGTTTGATCTGGGCAGCCTGCCCCATATAGCCGTGCATCATGACCACATTCCCTTTACCGCCGAGTTTTTCCGCAATAAATTTCATGGCAATCCGGGCCGACTCCACATCATCCGATCCCACAAAGGCCGAAGGCTTTATGCTGGTTTCGGAGTTGACATTGATGATAGGAATTTTTGCAGCCAGGGCCTTCGTAATGGCGGGCGAACTGGCCTCGACCTCGCAGGGATTCATGATAATGGCATCGACGTTCTGAGCAATGAAGCTTTCTACCTGCTCGACCTGTTTCAGCGCCGACCGCTCGGCATCAACGGTGATTAACTCAACGCCATCGGCTTCTGCTTTCTTCGCCATTTCGTCATGCACATTCACGATGAACTCATTCTGCATACTGAGCATCGTGGCGCCAATAACCAATTTTTTATTTTCACCTGCCTGACTTTTCTCGTTGCTCGTCGATTGACTACAGCCCGTGAGTAGGGCGAGGAGGATAAAAAAATGCGTTGAGCGGAGGCATCTGTAGTTCATGCTGTGTTGCGGGAATGGTTAGGAACTTCACAAGCTTACCAACCACGAAGAATGGGTTCGCTAAAAAATACTGATTTAACCTCTCATACGGGCTGAATCAATGGGAAACTCACCACAAATGTCTCATTCGTTTCTTCTACTTTTGGCTCGGTCTGCCCCAGTAATCGGTACTTGTTGATCAGATTCAGTAATCCCTTTTGCGTGGAATTGATGCGGTTGACGGGCTTGCGCTGTAAGGTGTTGCTCACGCTGAACCAGTTGTCGGGGCTGGTGGTGAGCTGAATATTTAGCGGCTGATCTGCCGATAGAATGTTGTGCTTAACGGCGTTTTCGAGCAGGACCTGCAATGTGAGAGGAGGAAGTTTGTAGGCCAGTAATGGGTCGCTGATGGCTTTTGTTAGGGTGATTCCCGAGCCATATCGGGTTTTGAGCAGATGGTAGTACGAGTCGATAAAGGCCAGCTCATTCTGAAGTGTGGTAAGTTCATAATCGTTGGTGCGTAGCAGATACCGGTATACAGACGACATCTCATCCACGAACTGCTCAGCCCGGGCAGGGTCTTCGGCAATGAGTGAGGAAAGCGAGTTAAGGCTGTTGAACAGAAAGTGCGGGTTTAACTGCGTTTGCAGCGCCATCATCTGCACCGCCGATATCTGCTGCTGTAATTTTTCGGTAACTAATTCGGCTTCGACCTGCTCGCGGTGGTGCTGTTCGCGTTCGCGGGCGAGTTTCTGCTCGACAATGGCGTTCCGAATGGCCCCCCGGCGTTGGCGGTAGCCCAGCACTAAAGTAAAACAGATTAGTTCGGCCAGAATACCAAACATGAAATAGGTAAGCGGAGCGGCCAGAAAGGAGGTCGATACTGCCGGTACCAAACCAGTCAGTACCATCGACAAAACGCCCCCGATCAACAGAAAAAATGACCCTAACGCGACATAACGTGGTACCACACCATTAAGCCGATTGATTTTCCAGACACCATATACCGCCAGCGCGACCATCAGCAGGCGCATAACCGTATGGGCAGTGTTGTAAAGGAACTCATTCCAGGGTATCAGCTCGAAACACAGGACAGCCATAAACCCGACATAGGCCAGGATGAGTAGTTGGGTAAAACGGAAGAGCCGGAGCAGGCCGGGCAATCGGTCACGCAACCGGATGAGCTGATCGGCAAAATCGAAATAGATAAAATAGGCCAGCATAGGAACAGCTACCTTCACGAAGTACCAGGTGTTGCCCGAAACAGGCTGGTAGATTTCCGGGATACGAAGACTGAAATAAATGAGCCAGGCCAGCAGATACAGCGTGTACAGGCCGTAAATGCGTTCGCGGTAAATGCCCCACTGCACCAGATTAAGGAGTAGAATGGAACCAATCATCCCGGTAAAGAATATATCCCAGGTCGCGAACGTCATGAAAGTATCTCTTAGTCAGGTAAAATACGGCAAAAATGGCACCGATAGCGCATTAGCCAAAGAACCCGTTCAATGAAACGGAAAAAGCCCCCAATGAAGCGTCATTCGGGGGCAATGAACTTGATTTCGGATTTGAGATGTCGGATTTCGGATTTACTGCTGTCGCATCACTTCTATCTTGCGTCAGCCAAATCCGCAATCCGACATCCTGTTACCGTCTGTTTACACTGTCCAGCACGACAGCCCCAATAATAATGATGCCCATAACTACCTGCTGATAATAGGAGGTTACGTTCATCAAGTCCAGCCCATTACTGATTACGCCGATCAGGAGAGCGCCCAACAGCGTGCCGGTCATGGTGCCGGTACCACCCGACGTGCTGGTGCCGCCAATGATGGCTGCCGCAATCGCATCGAGTTCAAAACCCGCCCCGGCATTCGGCTGGCCGGTGGTGATGCGAGATGTTAGCAGAATGCCCGCCAGTGCCGCCAATCCTCCGCACAGGGTATAAACGACCATTTTTACGGTGCTCAACGAAATCCCCGACGCACGGGCAGCCTGTTCGTTCCCGCCGACAGCATACATGTACCGTCCAATAACGGTCTTGCTTAGCAGCACCGAACAGGCGATGAACAGTACAATCAGGATGATAATCAACATCGGTATGCCGAGCAGTTTTCCGCCCCCGATGAAGTTGAACGAATCCGACAGGTTGGATATGGGTCGGCCTTTGCTCAGAATCAGGGCTAAGCCCCGGCCAATGGTCATGGTGCCCAGCGTGACAATAAAGGGCGGCACGTTGCTGCGGGTAATGACGAATCCGTTGAACGCGCCAAACAGCAAACCCGCCAGCAGACCCGCGCCTATGGGAACGATCACCGGGTACGTATCAGGATGGGCGAACGAAGCCGCTACCACGCCCGTTACGGCCACCATTGACCCAATGGACAGGTCGATGCCGCCCGTGATGATGACAAACGTAACGCCAAACGCCAGCAGGGCATTGATGGATACCTGCGTAACGATAATCATCAGATTCTGAACGGTCAGAAAGGTTGGGGTTATGGCCGAAAGAACGATGCAAATGATTACGAAGGCCATTAAAAGCCCGTATTGGCCCAGTCGGCGAATGCGTGTTTTATAAGAATCGTTACCTTTTTTGAAGTAGGTATTTTCCATTAATATTGGTAGAGGTAAGCAATAAAAAATTACTTCTCGTGTCTATATCTTCACAGACATGGGGCCAGTAGCTGCTCTCCAAATTCTCTGTGAGTCTCTTTTAGTCTCCGTGAATCCGCTCCGGCGGCCCGGTCTGTGTCTCAACCTTTTCCTATGGCGTATCGCATGATGGTTTCCTGAGTGGCTTCAGTTGCCACTAATTCGGCAGTTTGGGTTCCTTTAGCCAGCACAATAATCCGATCACTTAGGCCCAGTAGTTCAGGGAGTTCGGACGAGATTAACAGAATGGCTGTTCCGGCGGTTTTAAGCTGATGAATTAGTTTATAAATCTCCGCCTTTGCGCCGATGTCGATGCCGCGTGTGGGTTCGTCGAGGATAACCAGCGATGGCGATGAAAGCAGGACCTTGCCAATTACTACTTTCTGCTGATTGCCGCCACTGAGGTACATCACCGATTGGTTGGGGCTGGCTGCCTTTATAGTCAGGTTCGTCATCATTCTGGCCGTTGCCGCCGACTCGCTACTGGTCCGAACGAATCCCTGTTTCGCTAATTTCGACAAATTTGACAGGGTGATATTCTCCCGGACAGACAATTGGGGAATGAAGCCAAAGCGTTTTCGGTCTTCGCTTACATAGCCGATTCCCAGCCGAATAGCCTCCCGTGGGGAGTTAATATCGACCTTTGTGCCCCTAAGAGAAATTTCACCTCCATCCGGTCGATCCAGACCGAAAATGGTGCGGGCAATCTCGGTGCGTCCGGCTCCCATCAACCCGGCCATGCCCAATACTTCGCCTGCATGAACGACGAAATTAATGTTAGCGAAACTGTCTCGTCGGGTTAGCTGCTTTACTGCCAAAATCTCCTGACCTGGGTGAGTTTTCGATGGTGGGAACAGGCTATCGATCTGGCGACCTACCATCATGGTAATCAGCGTGTTTTCGTCGAGTTCGGAGGCCGGTTTGGTGTCGATGTAGTGACCATCCCGAAGCACCGTAATGGTATCAGCGATGGCGAATATCTCCTCCATCTTGTGGGAGATGTAAATGATAGCCACGCCTTTTTTCTTCAACTCGCGGATAAGGCCAAACAGCGTTGCCACTTCCCTGTCGGACAGAGCCGAAGTAGGCTCGTCCATACTAATGACCCGAGCCTCGTTTGAAATGGCTTTAGCAATTTCAACCATTTGCATTTCGGCCACGCTCAGGTGCTTCATTTTGGCATCGGGGCGAATCGCTACGCCCATCTGCTGTAGAAACTGGCCCGCCTGTTCGCTTAGACTCCGGTCGTTTAACCACCCGAACAACCTGCCGTTCGACTCCCGGCCGAGAAAAATGTTCTGAGCGACCGTCAATTCAGGCACCACCAGCATTTCCTGATGAATCATAGAGATGCCCTTCTTCATGGCATCCCTGACATGACCGACCGCCAAATCACGTCCATCAAAGAGAATTTCGCCGGAATCGGGTGTTTCAAGCCCAATCAGGATCTTCATCAGGGTCGATTTTCCGGCCCCATTTTCGCCCATCAGCGCATGGACTTCCCCGCGTCGCACAGCCAATTGAACGTTATCCAGCGCCTTTACGCCCGAAAACGTTTTCGTCAGGTTACGTATCTGGAGGATGTAATCGGGGGAATTAGGCATGGGTAGAGATATCAGCCCACAAATTCATCTGTGGGTTCCCGAAAAACGGTCAAACATCAACGACAACGGTTTCAACCGTTTTCCGGGGCGCCCCAATGAACAAGCAGATAATGTCGTTAAAACGACAAACGAAAATTGGCATGTCCGTCTGGTGTCCCACAAATAAATTTATGGGCTGATACCCGCCTTTATGCCTCTGACCAATCAACACCCGTGTCTTTCCAACTACGAGAATTGGCTGAATTAATCACCGCTTCGCAGACTTTCTGGGTTTCCAGCGCGTCTTTGAAGGTGGGCGCACAAGGTTCGCCGGTTTCTAAGCTTTTGAAGAAATCGGCTGCCTGGTGTACAAACGTATGTTCGTACCCAATGATAGTTCCGGGTATCCACCAGCGTTTCATGTAGGGTTGGTCACCGTCTGTAACTAAAATGGAACGCCAGCCCCGCACGATTGACTCATCGCCATGATCGAAATACTCTAAGCGGTTCATATCGTGCAAATCCCACCGGATGGACGCATGTTCGCCGTTGATTTCCAGCGTGTACAGGGCCTTATGCCCCCGGGCATAACGCGTTGCTTCAAAAAGACCCAGCGAACCATTGCCGAAATGACAATGGAACAGACAGGCATCATCAATGCCCACTTTCTGAACGTTGCCGGTCAACTGATGCACACGCTCTTTAATGAAGGTTTCCGTAACCGCCGACACATCCGTAATGGGTCCATTCAACCACATGGCCGTGTCGATGCAGTGCGCCAGCAGGTCGCCCGTCACACCCGACCCGGCGGCATCGACATCGAGCCGCCACAGGGCCGCACCACCCTGCGGAAGATCGGCGCTGATGGTCCAGTCCTGCAAAAAGTTGGCCCGGTAATGGAAAATCTTCCCCAGTTTACCGGAGTCGATAATCTGTTTGGCTAACGTAACGGCCGGAACCCGGCGGTAGTTATACCAGACCGTATTCTGAACGCCGGCCTTCTCGACAGCGTCCACCATTTTCTGGCCCTCGGCCACCGTCCGGGCAAGCGGTTTTTCGCATAGAATCATTTTTCCGGCTTCGGCAGCCGCAATCGCAATTTCGGCGTGGGTATCGTTGGGCGTACAAATATCGACGGCATCAATATCGTCGCGGGCGATGAGCGCTCTCCAGTCGGTTTCAATGGATTCATAGCCCCATTGGTCGGCGAATTTCCGCACGTTTTCTTCGTTGCGCGAGCAAACCGCTTTTAACACCGGGCGATACTCCAGTTCAGGAAAGAAGTCGCCGATGCGCTTATAGGCGTTGGAGTGGGTTCGGCCCATTAAACCGGCACCAATCAGGCCGATGCGTATTTCTTTTTTGTTTGGCATATATAGTTTAGTAGTTATTAGTCGACAGTCATTAGTCGTTAGTAGCTGGCGCATGTGAGGATTGCTTTCGCACGGTCCGTTAGTAGCTGACTGTACTAACGGCTAATGACTGTCGACTGTCGACTATTGTTCATACCAGCCGTGCGCCTGGCGGACTTTAATCATGGTGGACAGAATATCGTTCCAGGTTTGCTGCTTCGTCATCACGTCGTTGGGGAACATGCATCCATCCCAGCAGATATGCCGGAAGGCCTTGGTGAGTTGTCCGTTTTCGTCGCGGAGCCAGTAACCCGCATCGTGTACAATATCGAGTTTACCGTTGGGGTCCAGCGCCTGGCAGTGCCGCCCGGTTTTATCGTGCGAACCCGAGCCGAACACCGTTCCGTCATTTTGAGCCACGTGGAAGTCGATGGTCCAGGGACGCAGGGAAGCGGTAACTTTTTTGAGGGCTTCCGATAGCGCAGCCCGGTCGCTCCAGTCGAAGTCGGGGGGCAGAATTCGGTCTTCCGGGCTATTATAACCTAATGTATAGAGCAGCGTATGAGCCATGTCTGCCTGGAAACCCATGTTCGGGCGATTAACGGCCACGAGCGTATCCACCATTGCTTTCCAGCTATGCATTCCACCCCAGCAGATTTCACCTTCGGCAGCTAATTTTTCGCCGTAATCGGCTGCCACGTCGCAGGCTTCCTGAAAGGTCTGCACAATCAGTTTATTGTTGCCCACGGGGTCAACGGCCCAATCGTGTGGCGAACTGGCCGAGTCGATCCGCACCACGCCACTGGGCCGAATGCCGAGTTCAGTTAATTTCTGACCGATGTGACAGGATTTCTTCACCATCTCGACAAATTGGGCGCGTTGCTCCTTCGTACCCATCGCCGGACCGCCCCAGATAGGCGCTACCAACGAGCCGATTTTCAGATTGTAGTCCCCCACTTTATCAGCTAATTTTTTGATGTCGTCATCCGACAGGTTAACATCAATGTGCTCAAAGAGCGCCAGATCGACGCCATCGAATTTCACGCCATCGACCTCTGCGGCTGCCGTCAGTTCCAGCATCGTATCTAACCCAATGACAGGTTCGGAGTCGGGGCCTTTACCAACAACGCCCGGCCACATGGCGTTGTGGAGTTTAGGATAATTATTCTCGTTCATGAAGATGTATGGTTTAAGGTTTTGGATGTGGTTGTGACACAGAGATGCACGGAGGAGCACAGAGATTCACAGAGATTTTATTATTTTCTCTGTGTATCTCCGTGCGTCTTTGTGCATCTCTGTGTCACAACTTTTATAGTACTAAATCTGGGTTTTTGGGGCCGAAGTGCTTCAACATAACAATCGGGTCGGTTGTGGACTGGTTGGTAATAGTAACCCCTTCCATTGCCGCTTTTTCGCTCACGAAAAATTCATCGTTGGTGAGTTGTCCATAGCGAATCATGGTCGGCGTTTCAATATGCCAGTCGCCCATTTTGCCATGTCCCTGCATCATAATCAGGCCATAGGCGGCACTGTCTTTAATGGTCACAGTTTGGCCGGGAAATACGGTTAACTCCTTGGCACTGAAGGCATCCGATAAATAACAAACCCAGACTTCGCTGTACCCTTCCGATTTTATATTCTCATGCACGGGTTTTGGGCGCATAAATCGGTTGGCCATCATCTGCGGGTCAGTATTCAACTCCCAGTCGATGGCTTCCATTAACTGGTCGTAATCACCGATGCGGTCTTTCGGCGTACCATTCCAGAGTAGTTCTTCGGGAATAATGGCCTCATTCACCAATGACTGATACATAGCGAACACGTCCGACGCTTTTTGCGGCTCATAGGTACACAGGCTGCCAGGTGCGTGCAGGAGACCGGGGGGCACGTCCCAGCCCGTACCGGGTTCGAGCCGGTAGGCCGAGGAATAATTGGTGATTTTGTTATCGCCTTTGGTGAAGTTCATCAGGCACTCTTTTATCTGCTCCTTCGTGGTGCCGGGCGCAATACCAAAAAACGTGTAGGGAAAGTCGCCCCCGTGGTTATTCACCTGCGGAGGGAAATAATAAGCTTCGGGCTTGCCCAACTGCCCAATCAGCGCGGCCTGTTCGTCGTTGTGGTGCAGGTGATGCGGCAGCGGCCCCATATTGTCGAAAAACTTGGAGTACATCGGCCAGCCCTGGTACTCATTCCACAAGCGGTCGCCAATCAGTTCGCCTTTGAGTTCATCGACTGCGTCGCGTAATAAAAACTGAATTTCCTGCCCATCTTCATCGGTAAAAACGATGTGGCTAAGTCCTTCATTCTCGCCTGTCAGCGGACCGTTTTTGGCAGGTGTAGTCGACGAGAACCAGCGTTCGTCGATGCCGCCCCGCTCACCGCCCAGCACATAATAATCATCGGGATGGAGTTTGATGCGTCGGCCGGGTACGCAGAAGGATCGGGGTACCCAGGTAGGGGTGAGCCGTAAAATTCCTTTTCCGGCTTCCAACGCTTTTTTTGCTACAGATACTGCTGAGGTTGTTTCCATTAACGCTACTGTTTAATCGGTTTATGCTGACTGATTTAGGAATTGATTAATCTGTTCCGGGGCGCTCAGAACTTCGATTTCTACGTCATACCTTCGGCTTTCGCCTGGTTCTAAAAACAGGAGAGATTTTTGCTCGCGCGCGTTGGCCTGCCCAATCGGGGGATGCGTACCCGGTTCAATGCCCGTCACGTATTCGCCTTTTCCCCAATGCTGCCAGTTGGTCAGCCAGGGCAATTGCGCTTTCTGAAACCGCATCGCCACTGAAAAACCAAGCTTGGGGTTGTATAGACCGGCAGTACATTGACCCGAGTTATTGGGCGTAGGATTGATAAACGCAACGGCCTCGCCCGTGCCGCTATGAGCATCTAACGGAGCCGGGCAGGTGTAGAAATCGTACCCTTCCCGGAAAATGTCGCCGTTTATACCCCCTTCCCGAGCCTGCCACTTGCCCTGCCAGATCAGTTTCGTGCCTTCGTCAACCAACGGCCAGCCGAAGTTGAAATGATAAAGCAGCATGTGCGGAGCGGGTGTGTTGGCCCGGTTAATCACCTCATCGTGAATCCGAATGACGGGTTGTCCAAGCGTTCCTGAAATCGTTCGCTTTAACTCTAAGCTGGGGCCAAATACTTTCGTTTCCCGCATTCGCCCGGTAATGCTCATGTCTAATTTCCCTGTCATCGGGTCGGGCTGGATGATGGACTCAATTTCAGCCGGAATATTGCTGATTTGCCCGTGCAGACCCCGTTCGCTGTAAGCATCCTGTTCAGGACCACCTACGTGTGTGAGGCCGCAGGTCGTCAGCAGTCCGCCGTTAAATGTTCTGAGCCAGTCGAGACCGCGTTCGGTGAACGGTTCCGGCGAGGTGATGCCCGAATGACTCAACCAGGCCAGACTATGCTGATTATAAAACGCATCGGCAATATCCAGCGCCCGGTCGAGGACAACTTTATAACGTAGGCCTGTTCCGGTATTGATCCAGGCAATGCGCGTACCGCGACCTGCCCCGTTATCGAGCACGGCGGTTTCGATACCGCCAAGCTGGGCCGGGTGGGAGAGTTTGTTATACCAGGGTTGTGGTGTCAAGATTAGGATTGGATTTGTAACGCGGACATCCTGTCCGCTGTATTAGCTTAAACACTGCGGATAGGATGTCCGCGTTACAATTGCTTCAGCATCAAATTCCGGTACTGGACTTTCATGGGGGGGCCTACGTGTACCTGAACACCAAGCAGCCCTTTCGATTTTCCGTTAACGGTATCGTTGTCAATCACCTCACTCATCAGCACATTGTTGATGTAATGTTGCAGGTGATTGCCTTTCACGACTAACCGAAACGTGTTCCAGTCTTCGGGTTTGATAAAGGTCTTCAGTGAGTCGGAACTGCCCAGCGAACCCGTGACCGTCATACCCGTCCAGGCGTTTCTGGAAACTTTCGCCCGGATGGCTTCGGGCGTGTTTTCGCCTTCGTATGGGCCTATGGTTGTTTTCTGTCCGCGATAGGCCAGTGTGGTTCGTTTGCGCTCTTCATAATTCTGACCCGTGTACCGGATTTTTCCGTCGATGTCGGCCTGATAACCGCGCAGGGCAAAGGGCACGTCGGTCAGTTGGTCGCTGCGATAATTGATGCCGGAGTTGCCGTCCTGCGTAATGTTGAACTCGCCCTTGAATTCAAAATCGCCCGGTTCGCCACCGCGCCAGATAATAAACGAGTTGGTTTTCAGCAGGGTCGTTGGGGTTATTTCGCCCACCAGATTGCCGTTTTCGACGCGCCAGTACGTAGGGTCTCCATCCCATCCTTTAAGCGTTTTGCCATCGAATATCTGGACGAAGCCGTCTTTGTCGGCTTTCGTTTTCTGCGCCAGGCAAGCTGTTTCCAGACTGGTCATTACGGCTGTCAATAGCAACCAATAGGATAGATAATTAACTGATTTTCTGCTTCTTGTCATGATATTAGCTTTTGATAGTGATGCTTTGCCACCGGCACCGGCCGCCCGGCCCAACCCTCTCCTGAAAGCAGGAGGGGGCTAATAGGAAACTTGTTTCTACACGTTCAACTTATTTGTGAGGAAACAAGGCTGGCTTGGAAAAGCCCCCTCCTGGTTTGAGGAGGGGGTTGGGGGTGGTAAGAACCAATTTTACTTCCCTTTCGACGGGGTGCCGGTCGTACCTGCTTTATACACGTCGCTGTCTGGCTTGCCGCCCGATTTCAGGTAAGCGATCAGGTCTTTCAGTTCGCCCGGATTCAGGCTGTTTATCAGGCCCGGAAACATAATCGACTCCGGCGAATACCGCTTCGACGTAACATCTTTCTTCGGGATTTTTCGAAGGTCATTGGCCGCGAACGGGTTCTGGGAAATAGCGTAATTCACTTTATCCTCGTTCACTAACCGCCCCACAACCGACTGACCATTTTTTAGGTAAAAAATCGTTGACGCGTATTGGTCAGAAACGGCTTTGTTGGGGTTAATGATGGCTTCCAGAATGTCTTTGTTCGAGAAGCGGGTGCCTAACTGGGTCAGATCGGGGCCGATGTCTCCGCCAGAACCCTGCATGGCGTGGCAGCTACTGCACAAAATGGCTCCATAAATCTTCCTGCCCGTCTCAAAATTCAGGGCCGTTTTGACAGTGTCAACGGCTGTCACTGCATTTTCCAGTGTCCAGCGCCGACCCGGCCCTTTCGGCGTATAATCGCTTTTGACAATATCATTGCCGGAACTGGTCAGTATATCGGCCCCCGACAGTTTATTGAATTTGTCGAACTGATCTTTGGGTACGTGGTTCAGCGCCAGTTTCCGGGCGCGGTCGATAAACCCGACGTAGCTCCGTCCACCTTCGTATTTAAACGCATCGCCAAACCAGGTAAAATACGTTGTTCGCGATTCGGGTGTCCAGCCGTTTTCGGCACGGCTCAACATCACAGCATAATAAGTCTGCTGAAGGGGCGGCACTTTCGCCAGCATCTTTGCAATGTCCATACCATACTGAGGATTCCGCAGAATAAGGTCGCTCGATGCGGTGGTTGGGTCAAGATTCAGGGCCTGCATACCTGGCTCGTCTTTCAGGGCCATCTGCGCCAGCGTTTTATCAATGACACCGGGCGCTTCCAGGTAAATCAGCACTTTGCTCAGACCTCGATTCAAGAGCGCAGATTTGGTCGGATATTTCGGATTTAGATACGCAATAATCTTTTCTTTATCAGCCGCTTCGGGTGCACCCATACGCAGGAAAATCAGCTCGAAGGCACGTGTTAAATCAAACTGCTGCGATTCAGGCAACTTGTCGTAGTTGATTTTCAGGAGCGAATTGATGGCTCTGCTTTTGAGGTCGGCGCTCCCCTGTCGGGCCAGCGCAACAATGGCCTGCGTAGAGCGCTGTGGATCGGTTTCGGCTAAGGCTTTTTCCTGCCATTGGGTAACGGGCTGGTGTTCAACGGCAATTCGGGCAGCATACCGAACAAAACGGTCGGGATGGTTCAGATTGGGCCAGGCAGCGTCCAGGGCGGCTGGATTCGCTCCCTGATGGTATTGCTCTAATTGGGTTCTGAGCTGGTGCTCTTTGGTTAGAACGGGCGCGTTCGCAACGGGCGTTACGGATTCGGTGCCTGTGTAGGTAACCCGGTAAAGATCGGACTCTAACCGACGACCGCCGGTCAGGAAATACAGCGCCCCATCGGGACCGAACATGCCATCGGTGAGTGGGAGGGGTGATCCCGAAATAAACTCTTCCCGTTCGGCTTCATAGGTGGAGCCTTTGGGTTTCAGGTAGATCGAATAAATAATCCCGAAGCTCCAGTCGAAGGCGAATAAAGACTGACGATACCGTTGTGGGAAGCGGGCGTTGTCGCCATAAACCAGGTTTGTGGGCGATCCCTGCCCGATGTTCAGCACGGGCGGCAGGTTGTCGGGGTTGCCGGGCAGCCATTTGCTGTTGCCCGTGCGCCAGCCAAACTCAGCACCACTGGTAACGTGGCAAATACGGGTTGGCCGATACCAGGGCAGGCCAAAATCCCATTCCATGTCTGAATCATAGGCAAACATATCGCCCGCTTCGTTGAAGGCAACATCAAAGGCGTTTCTGAAACCAGCGCCCATCAGTTCCCAGCGTTTTCCTTCCGGGTCAACATTGGCAATCCAGCCGCCGGGGGCCATTCGGTCGTTGGCATGACCGCGTGGGTCTTTGATTAATGGAAACAGGTTATCCTCTTTCCAGTTCGACGGTAACCGATAGGCATCCATCGTTGGCACATCAGTATGGTTTCCTGAAATGACATACAGGGACTTCTTATCGGGCGAGAGCTTGATGCTGTGCGGCCCATGTTCACCTTCGCCTTTGAGTGCTTTTAGCAATGTTACCGTTTCAAATTGGTCGTCGCCGTTGGTGTCCTGAAGCCGATACAGCCCGCTTCCTTTGCCGAAATTTTTGTTCTCCCGGTTATTCACCATCACATACAAGCTATTAAAGGCATACAACAGGCCCTGGGCATACCCCATACCCACCGTGGTATCGCCCGGTTGAAGATTGCCCACGTTCAGCTTCTCAATTTTGGGTTGCTGGGCACCTGAACCGATGGGCGGCAACTCCAGCCGGTACAAAAAGCCATATTGGTCTGAGGTAATCATCCGTCCTTTATCATCGAAGGTCATGGCTACCCATGAGCCTTGTTTGTTATCGGAGGGGCTGTATAAGTGCTCTGCCTTGAAACCGGGTAATAGTTTCAGTTTATCGGCTTTGGAGTCGTCCAGAATAGGTCTAATGGATGCGGCTTCCTGCATACTAATCCAGGAGGTGCCGATCAGGACGAGTGCTGAAATCACTAATCCGAGTTTGGCTACGTTGAATTGAGAAAACATAGTAAGTCGTAGATAAAGGTTTTCCAAAGAGTGTTCTGACACTGGTTTGGCTGAGCTAAGCCAGTATCGGATTCAGGGGTGTATTCGGGTAATAAGAGACGATAGCGGGCTATATTCTACTGGTTTTGCTGGTGACTGATTTACCACCGGCCGCCCGGCCCACCCCCTCCTAAAACAGGAGGGGGGTAGTGAATGTCTAAGTAAACTTTAATCAGAAATAAGGCGTAAGGGCCGACTCAACCGCTGGCAAACCGTAATAATCATCCAGCACGGTAAAGGCATTCGGTGGCGGAACGGCGCTTTTGGGGAAATAATAATCCAGTGGATTGGCTTTAACCCGTGCCCCATATGCACCGATGATTTCCTTCACGCGGCCTGTTCTGACCAAATCAAACCAGCGTTTGTTTTCAAAAGCCAGTTCAACCCGCCGTTCTTTAAAAATAGCTTCGCGCATGGTAGCCTGCGAGGTCGCTGTTGTTGCGCCTAAGCCTGCACGAGTCCGAATCTGGTTCAGGTACGTAGCCGCTTCGGCCGTTTTGCCCTGCTCATTTAAGGCTTCTGCCATGAACAGCAGTACTTCAGCATAACGATATACGTGCCAGTTGGTGCCGGTGTTCTGATGCAGCGCGTGCGGACGGGCAAACTTTTTGATATAGGGATACACTTTGTTATCCCGTGCGCTCTGGCTTAAGGTAACGGTGCCGATGGAAATGTCTTTCCGTTTGTCGCCCGGTTCGTAGGCTGCAATGATATCCGGCGTTGGAATATTATTATTCTCGCCAGAGAGTGCCTGCGGATTCGATGTACCCGTAATTGGGGCTAACTCGGCAGCCGTGATAGGGGTGGGTACAATCCGGTAGATGAGGTTGCCGTTATAACCAGCCGCTCCTTCCTGATACTGAACCTCAAATACCGACTCCTGGTTGTTCTTATTACTTGTCGAGAACGAAAAGGCGTTGTTATAATCGGGCGTTAGTATATAGCCATCGTTGGTTATAACGTCCTTCGCCAGCGTTTCGACCTGTGCCCATTTTTTCTGCACCAGATAGAGGTTTGCCAACAGGGTTTTAGCCGCCCCCGACGTAGCCCGTCCTGGTTCCTGTTTGGCCTTATTCAGCAACAGTGTACTGGCCTCCTTCGCGTCTTTTTCTATCTGAGCATAGAGTTCCTCAGTTGTTGCCAGTGGTAGAGCCGCGTCTTCCCGACCCGTGACCGGCACTAAGTGCAGCGGAACCTTGCCGAAATAACGCACTAACTCAAAGTAAGCAAAAGCTCTTAGAAACAGCGCCTGGCCTTTTAAGTTGTTTTTGACTTCGGCCGTGCTAAACGGTATGCCAGCACCATCTATCACCGCCAGAATCTGGTTAGCGCGGGCGATGATCTGATAGTCATACCGATACTGTTGTAGTACGTTGTCATTGGCCGTTACTCCATTGGCTGTCGGAACGGCAAAATCGGCGATATTTTCCGTGGGGTCGACCGCACCGAAGAGGATATTTCGGGCGTAATACGTATTGTCGGAGTGCATTTCGCCCAGAATCCAGGCCCGTTCATTAAAAATAGGCCGGAGCGGTACATAAGCTCCATTGACGGCCTGCTGAAAGTCGGCTTCTGATTTGAAGAATATTCCCGAACTCAGCGCCGTTTCAGGGAGTACAGTCAAAAAATCTTTCTGACAACCGGTTAGACAAATGCCTAATAGACAGGTAAATATGAGTTTGCGTTTCATTGGTTTCGGAATGAGTTTGGGCGTCATTAAACGGTCATTTATATCAGAAACAATCAATGACTACTTAATGACAATGAATTAGAAATTCAGATTAATACCCACCGTGTAAGTACGTGGAACCGGGTAGTTTGAAAAGTCTACCCCCTGGCTTAAGTTACCACCATCGCCGTTCCCGTTGCCCTGGGCGCTGGTTTCCGGGTTTGGACCACCCCAGTATTTCGTGAATACATACACCTGCTGCACCGAGCCATACAAACGGGCCGACTTAAAGAACTTAGCCAGCGTCCCGAAGGTGTAGCCAATGGTTATATTTTTGATGGTGAAAAACGACGCATCGGCCAGAAATTGGGTGCTGTTCCAGTCCCGCTCGATACCGGTGTAATTACCGCCATTATTGGTAGCGCCAAACTGACCCGCCCCCGGTGTTATGACGGTGGTAGCGACGCCAGTACCGTTAACAATAACATTTTTAACCCGGAAGCGATCTTTTACGCCCTCCACCATATTAAATACCGCATCTAAGTTGGCTGTACTGTACAAATGGCGAACCCAAAGCTGGTTTCCATACGAACCGGACCCCTGAATGGAGAAATCGAAGTTGCCGTAGTTCAGGTTATTCGTAATCCCATAGGTGAATTTGGGGAAAGGGTTGCCGATAATCGTGCGGTCGTCCGCGTCGCCCCCATACGTGATCACTCCGTCGCCGTTCACATCCCGCAGTTTGATCGTGCCAATAGCCGAACGTCCCGGAATGATGGGCGAATTTTTGAGTTCTTCGGCGTTTTGGTAGTAGCCATCTTTAATCATGCCATAGAACTGACCAAAAGGCTTGCCCACCTGCGTGATGTGGAACGTACCATACACCCGGTCGATGCCCGGCGCCAGCGCTACGACCAGATTCCGGTTAAAGGAAATGTTCGCGTTGGTTGTCCATCTCAGCTTACCCGTCGTGTTTTTGGTGGTCAGTGAGAACTCATGACCCCAGAATTTAATCTCGCCGATGTTGTCGTTAAAGTTGGTAAAACCGGCTTCCTGCGGAATCTGCACCGCGTAGAGCAGGTTTGTGGTCCGTTTCGTATAGAAATCGTAAATGAACTGAATCCGGTCATTGAACAAACCCAGGTCAAGCCCCACATCAAACTGCTTCGTTGTTTCCCAGCCTAAATTTGGGTTTGCCAATGAGGTTACCACTGCACCCGTAGCGACGTTATTGCCAAATACGGCGTTCACCGTGTTATTAACTAACGCATACGACGTGTAATTACCAATGTTGTTATTACCAATGATGCCGTAACTCGCTCTTAGTTTGGCAAATGATATTTGTGAGTAATTCTTCAGGAAGTTTTCGTCTGACATAACCCAGCCTGCCGAAACCGATGGGAATGTACCAAACTGATTATTGGCCCCAAACCGCGACGAACCATCACTCCGAATGGCGGCCGTAAACAGATACTTCCCTTTATAATTGTAGGTTAACCGCGACAGATAGGAGGTCAGTGTCCATTGATTGATGGCATTACCCGTGTTTGCCGGAACGTCTACGTTCGACCCAACGGGCGTAGTCGCAGCGGCCCGGTCGATATTAACGGCCCCCTGAATGGTAGGCAGCCGGTCGTCGGCATAAGTATTACCCTGAATTCGGGTGACTTCCTGCCGGAACTTCTGGTTGGTGAAACCAGCCAGAAGCTCAACGTTATGATCGCCGAAACTACGAGCATACGTCGCTAAGTTTTCGTTCAGCCAGGAAACGTTTTCCGTATTCTGCCGAATCGAAACGGCCGTAGTTGGGATCGGTACGTTTATGAAATTGGTAGCCGTCGATGGGTTGAAGAAAAAGAACTTGGAGCTCAGATATTCAACGTTAATCGACGACCGGAGGGTCAGTCCATTGATGGGCCGGTATTGCACGTAGGCGTTCGCCAGCAGGTTAGTATTTTTGGTTTCATTGACCAATTCCTGCGCGGCCCGCACCCAGTTCGGGTACTGAAAAATATTACCCGTGTTACCTGGAAGCGTATTGAATTTAGTCAGTTCACCATTGGCATCGTAAATAGGCATAACCGGCCAGGTATGCAGCGCATTGAACAGAATACCCGTTCCGCGGTCGCCATCCGTTCGGGGCGTATTATCGAACACATACGAAGGCGCAGCGTTAAACCCAACAGCCACCCGGTCGGATATGTTATATGTCGAGTTCATTCGCAGAGAATACCGCTTGTAGGCATTGTTCAAAACAACCCCCTGCTGATTAAAATAACCAGCAACTAGTGATGTGCTTGACCGTTCTCGGTTTGAGGAAACCGTCAGATTGTAGCTTTGTATGGGCGCGGTGCGGAGCAGTGCATCATACCAGTCGTTGTTTTTCCCTTCATATTGAGCCGGGTTTTGAAATATGTCTGGTACAGGCTGATTCTGGTCTTCGTAGTAATCTTTCTTGAATTGAGCGAATTGAACGGCGTCGAGCATTTTTACCCGGCCTTTCATGGGCACTTTTTGCAGGCCCACATAGGTGTTAAAGCTGACATTAGTCTGACCGGGTCGGCCTTTTCGGGTGGTAATCAGCACCACCCCGTTGGCCGCCCGCGATCCATAGAGTGAGGTCGACGCAGCATCTTTCAGAATCGAAATGTCTTCAATTTCGTCGGGATTCATCTGACTAATCGGGCTAAGCTGCCCCGTACCGTTCGAAATGGGAAAGCCATCGATAACGTATAACGGATCGCTACCGGCGGAAACCGACACCTGCCCACGAATACGGATATTGATACCCTGGCCGGGCTTACCTGTCGTTTGGTTAATCTGAACCCCTGCCAACCGGCCCTGTAGCTTCTGGCCGATCTGCGAAACAGGCAGGTCTTTGATTTCCTGAGCGCTCACCGTTTGCACGGCACCGGTAATTTCCTTTTTCAACTGACTACCGTAGCCCACCACCACCACTTCATTCAGGGTCTGGTCGTCGGGGCTCAGGGTCACATTAACAGTCGTTTTGCCGCCTACCGCGATCTCCTGCCGACCGTAGCCCACGAAGCTGAAAACCAGCGTAGCATTGGCGTTTGGCGCCGTTATTCGATAGCTGCCCGTTCCGTCGGTGGTGGTGCCCTGCGTTGTTCCTTTCACCACAACGCTCACACCCGGCAACCCGGACCCTTTTTCGTCGCTTACCTTACCCGACACAACAATGTCAGCCATCGGGCTGCTCATGTCTGGTCGTTCCAGCGTTGGCCTGTGCATAGTTAGGAGTTGACCTTCCTGGGGCAGCGAACTGCCCGTCTGTTGAGAAAGAGCGGAACTCACCGGATAACTGGTCAGCACGCTCAACGTAACTAACTGATAGAGTATTTTCATCGCGGTTGGTTGGGAAAAGGTTATAGAAGAGAGGCCACTAAAAAGACAATTCACTAAGCGAATATTACCAATGAGGAAGGCTTGACTTTCCCACACTTACCTATTTTTAGAAGAATTTGATTAATAAATTATAATTTTCTATTGTAGATGGCGTACACCAACTTCAATTGACTATGCAATGGGAGATATTGGGTCATGACTCTACGTCCAGTCCAAATCTTGGAGCCGCGCAACAGTATTTATGTCGGCGAAAACTGTTTATAAACAGGCAGGCACAGTGGGAAACCAATTCAATACGGTATGCTCAATCACATCAAAATCAATAATTACTCCAGCACCCCTAAGTATCAGCAGATTTATCAGTCTATTATTGAAGGGATTGAAAATGGGGACGTTCTTCCCGGCGACAAACTCCCGTCGATCCATGAGGTGTGTGCCGAATTCGACGTATCGAAAGGAACCGTAGAGCGGGCCTACGAACTGTTGAAGGAAAAAGAAATAATCGGGGGCGTAAAGGGGAAAGGGTTTTATATCAACTACACCAAAACCGGCTATAATTTAAAAATACTGCTGTTATTCAATAAGTTAAGCGTACATAAGAAAATTATCTATGACTCATTCGTTGAGAGTGTTGGACCGGGTGTGGTCATTGATTTCTTTATTTACAACAACGATTTCCGGTTGTTTCGGGAGATTATACAAACGCAGACTCGCAACCACACGCACTTTGTTATTATCGGCCATTTCTACGAAGGGGGCGACAAAGCCCACGAACTAATCAACAGCCTACCCAAGCACAAACTGATTATTTTGGATAAACTGCTGGAAGGGGTGTCGGGTAATTATGCGGCTGTATTCCAGAATTTTGAGAAGGATATGTATCAGGCGCTGACTGATGCGCTGCCCTTATTAAAGAAGTACACAACCCTGAACATTCTCTTTCCTAAATACACTTACCACCCCAAAGCGATTCTGAACGGATTCTATAAATTTTGCTACCAGCACAACTTTACCGCTCGGGTTATTCAGGATATTGGGCAGGAGACTATTCGGCCCAAAAACGTCTATATCAATTTAATGGAGGAAGACTTAGTCGAGCTGATTAAGCGAATCAAACTTACGCCTTACGTTATCGGACAGGAAGTGGGCGTTTTATCCTACAACGAAACACCGCTGAAAGAAATCCTTCTGGAAGGCATTACCGTTATGTCTACCGATTTTGCCCAGATGGGCCGAACAGCAGCTCAGTTGGTGCTGAATAGTGATCTGGAACATATCGAAAACACCTTCCGGCTGATTATCCGTAATTCGCTCTAAGTGGGCATAGAAAAAGCCACTTAAAAGTTTAAATCTTCTAAGTGGCTACAATCCTTGTGCACTCGTAGGGATTCGAACCCCAAACCTCCTGATCCGTAGTCAGGTGCTCTATCCAATTGAGCTACGAATGCGAATTATTCCGTTTCCCGTTGATTGGGAGTGCAAAAGTAGGGAGAAAAAGCGGGCCTGTCAATCTATTTCCCCGAAAAATTTGCTTTTCGCTTCATCAGAAACGCGCCAATGCCTTCAGCCGCGTCCGCCGAACGACCCAATATATCTTGATTATCAGCTTCCTGTTCCAACTGATGGTCGAGGTCGGAATAGAGCGATTGATTCAGAACTTGTTTCATGGCTCCGATAGCGCGGGTAGGAGCAGAGGCATAATACGCCACCACTTCATCAACCGCACTATCCAGTTCAATTGTCGGAACTGACCGACTCACCAGGCCAACATGGGCGGCTTCTATACCATACACCCGCCGACCCGTACTGCATAGCTCGAACGCCCGTTGGGGACCAATGAGCCGGGGCAGAAAAAACGTTGAACCGGCATCGGGCATCAGGCCGATGTTAACAAATATCTGGCTAAAATAGGCTTCGTCCGCGCAGATGACCACATCGCAGGCTAAGGCCAGCGAGCAGCCCGCACCTGCCGCCACACCATTCACCCGCCCGATAACCGGCTTCGGCAGGTTACGAATGGCCCGAATCATAGGGTGGTAGGTCGTTCGGAGAGAATCGCCGAGGGCGAGTTGACCACCCGACGATAGGGCCGCTGTCATGCCTTCTTTCAAATCGGCACCCGACGAAAAGGCTTTGTCGCCCGCGCCGGTAATGACTACGACCCGCACCTGCTCATCGGCTCCGGCGGCTTCAATGGCGGCCGTAATATCCTGAATCAGGCCGGGACTGAGGGCATTATAAACCTGGGGACGGTTGAGGGTAATCCAGCAAACCGAGCCATTTATTTCGTATAAAAGATTGTCGTACATAGAAGAGTCGATAGTCATCCGTAGTCTTATACTAACCAGAATACTGTTCCTAAACTGACAAGTAGTCCCAGCGCTAAGCCAGCACCAACCTGAGCCGGGGTATGGGCGTTGAGTTTAAGCCGGGCGCTGGCAATAAATCCTGTGAGCAACACCAGCAGCAGCAACGGGAAAAATAAGTCCGTCAGGCTGAATTTAAGCATTAGGCTGCTAATCGCCCCCACCACGCCCCCAATGCCTACGCCATGGGCGCTGATTTGCCACGACAAACTAATCATAGCTACCAGCAAAATCGACAGGGCAATGCTGCTGATGAGAATCGCAATTTCGGGCGCAAGAGTCGAGATGCCCTGCATCCGAAACGCAAATAAATAAGCGACTCCTATATAGACAAAGGCCGTTAGAAAATAAGGGAGCCTGCGGTCAGAGAGGTTCGTTAACTGCAAATTCTGAATATAGCCCGCCCGATATAGGTAGAAAATCAATACCGAAGGCACCATAAACGTGCCAACAAAAATCAAAACCAGCAGACTAAATCGTAATGACGGCGTAAAAGCATCCAGCCCCAGCACAGCGGGGACCTGAAACAGCAACAGCCCGAACAACAGCGTCGGCATCAGCAACGGATGAAGAACAACGGAAAGGAAACGAGCAAACGAGGTTGTCAATGATGGATGATGAATTATAAATGATGAATGCATTATCAGGCGTCAACCGTCTATTTTGCAAAGTTAACGTACTGATGCGCTGTCATTCATCATTTATCATTCATAATTCATAATTCTTAAAGCTGTTTCCGCAGTCTCGCCACTGGAATGTTGAGCTGTTCGCGGTATTTGGCTACCGTTCGGCGGGCGATGTTGTAGCCCCGGTCGTTCAGGATTTTTTCGAGCTTATCGTCCGACAAAGGATGGAGCTTGGGTTCGGCATCGATCAGGTCTTTCAGAATATTCTTCACCTCGCGGCTACTCACATCCTCGCCCGTGTCGGTTGAAATACCTTCCGAGAAGAAATATTTAAGCGGGTAAATGCCAAACTCGGTCTGAACGGTTTTACTATTCGCCACCCGCGACACCGTCGAAACGTCCATGTCGATGAGCGTGGCAATGTCTTTCAGAATCATCGGCCGCAGCTTGGACTCGTCGCCCGACAGAAAGAAGTCATACTGGTACCGAACGATAGCGTTCATCGTTTTGAGCAGCGTTTGCTGGCGTTGCTTAATGGCGTCGATAAACCACTTGGCCGCGTCTAATTTCTGTTTAACGAACGAGACCGTTTCTTTGAGGTTTTTATTCTGCTTTTTGCTCTTGTCGTAGGTGTCGAGCATATCGGCAAACGAGCGGCTGATGCGGAGTTCGGGCGCATTTTTGGCATTCAGTGTCAGTTCGAGTTTGCCGTTGTTATTGGTCAGAATAAAGTCAGGAATCAGGTACTGCACGTTTCCCTCTTCGTTCTCCATCGAGCCGGGTTTGGGATTCAGCCGGATGATGATGTCGATGACTTTCTTGAGCGAGTCGTCGCTGATGTTGAGCCGACGCTGAATTTTATCGTAATGTTTCTTGGAGAATTCGTCGAAGAATTCATCAATAATTCGGGTAGCCAGAATGACATACGGGTCTGACTGGTCTTTGCGACGGAGTTGTAGCAGCAGGCACTCGGGCAGGGAGCGGGCGGCAATACCCGGCGGGTCGAACGACTGGATTTTTTGCAGTACTTCTTCCACTTCCTCCGCATCGGTAAATACGTTTTGCGAGAAAGCCAGGTCATTCACAATGGCCTGAAGCGACCGCCGAATGTAGCCATCGGCTTCAATGCTGCCGATGAGTTGCAGACCCACAATACGCTGGGTCTCGCTGAGTTGCAGATAGCCAAACTGTTGCATCAGCGAGTCGATCAGGCTTGAACTGGTTGCCAGGGGCATGTCCCGGTCGTCTTCGGCGTAATTACCATCGCCCTGCATTTTGTAGCCGGCATAATCCTCATCCTGAATATAACTGTCGATGTCTAAATCATCATCGCGCTCTTTGTAATCGTCGGCTTCATCGAACGAGTCGTCCTCTTTCTGGTCATACTCTTCGTCCATGCCTTCTTCCAGAGCCGGGTTTATTTCCAGTTCTTCTTCAATGCGGGTGTCTAATTCAGCCGTGGGTATCTGCAGCAATTTAATAAACTGGATCTGCTGGGGCGACAGCTTCTGCTGAAGGGATTGGGAAAGGCTTAATTTCTGCATGGGTAGTCCTGCAAGCTATAGGTTAGGGGGTTACGTTGAGCGGATACGTGTTCAGCAAAAGTGGCCCTCACAATTATTGAGCCAAATTAATTAAAAAATGTTTTTCTCTGCATGAATTTTCTGTGAAGTTCCTGCATACTACCTTCGCAGTATATGACAAATAAACTTTACGACACGTCGCTGAGCCTGCTCACAGACCTGTATCAGGTAACGATGGCGTATGGTTACTGGAAAACCAAAACATCAGAAAAAGAGGCCGTCTTTAATCTTTATTTTCGGAAAAATCCCTTTAACGGAGGCTTCACGATTGCCTGTGGTCTGGCCAACGTAATCGGCTACATCGAGAACTTCGGGTTCTCAAAAAAAGATTTGCGCTACCTTCAAACCCTCACCGGCAACGATGGGCAACCGCTGTTTGAGGAAGAGTTTATTACCTACTTAGCCAACCTTAAACTAACCTGCGACATTGAGGCCATTCCAGAGGGAACAGTAGTGTTCCCGAACGAGCCGCTACTTCGGGTGCGGGGACCTATTCTGCAATGCCAGTTGCTGGAAACACCCCTGCTGAACCTCATTAATTTTGAGTCGCTGATTGCTACCAAAGCGGCCCGGCTTCGGTTAGTGGTTGAGAAGGATATATTGCTGGAGTTTGGCCTGCGCCGGGCACAGGGTATTGATGGCGGCATGACCGCCAGCCGGGCCGCTTATATTGGCGGCTGCGATGCTACCTCTAATGTCCTGGCCGGGAAACTCTACGACATTCCGGTGAAGGGAACGCACGCCCACAGTTGGGTGATGTCCTTCGCCGATGAGCAGCAGGCATTTGATGCTTATGCTGAGGTGCTGCCCAATAACGTAACCCTGCTTGTGGATACCTACGACAGTTTGCAGGGCGTTCGTCATGCCATCGAAACGGGCCGGAAGTTACAGCAACGCGGCCATAAATTAGCCGCCATCCGGCTCGATTCAGGTGATTTGGCTTATCTGAGTATCGAAGCCCGTAAACTGCTGGACGAAGCCGGTTTTAAGGACACGGCTATTCTGGCCAGTAACGACCTCGACGAAACCATCATTGCCAGTTTGCGGCAGCAGGGGGCGAAAATAACCATGTGGGGGGTCGGTACGAAGCTCGTTACGGCCTTCGATCAGCCTGCTCTGGGTGGAGTCTACAAATTAGCGGCCTTGCGGAACGAACAGGGTACCTGGGAGTATAAAATGAAACTATCCGAACAGGCCATAAAAATTTCGACGCCGGGCATTCAGCAGGTGCGCCGGTTTCGGGATGAGCGGGGTTTCATCGCCGATATGATTTATGACCTGGAAAGCATGAACAGCCAGCTCGGTAAGCCCACCACCATGATTGACCCACTGGACCTCACCAAACGGCGGCATTTCGATAGCAAGCAGCCGTATGAAGATTTATTAGCTCCTGTTTTTCAGTCGGGGAAACGAGTTTATGACCTACCGGATATTCATGCTGTTCGGGCGCGGGTACAGTCGCAATTGGCCTGTCTGCAACCGGGTGTGAAACGATTTGTGAATCCGCACCTGTATGCGGTCGGTCTGGAGAAAGGACTCCACGACCTGAAAACCAATCTGATTCTGGCACTTCGGGAGGGCCAAACGCAGTTTTGGCGGTGTATGGCGGGATGTTAACCAATGAAAAAAGTCTTAATCCTCTCGGGCCTGAGTGGGAGCGGCAAATCGACATTTGCCCGGCAATTCTGCACTCAAAACTCTAATTGGCTTCGCGTGAACCGCGACGATCTCCGGCGGAGTTTATTGGCTGTATCGCTTCCTGACTATTATACGTGGCCTGAGCGGGAAAGAAATCGGGTCGAAACCGTCGTGAATGAATTGCAAAAAAACACTATTCTGGAAAGCTTAAGGCTCGGTTGGTACGTAGTAATCGATAATACAAACCTAAAACTGAGTTATCTCAATCAATTCCGTAAACTGCTGGCTGGTCATTTTGATGAAGTAGAAATTCTGTATGTATTGATTGATACGCCATTAGACGAGTGCATCCGGCGTGACCGAGAACGCCCTGATTCCGTAGGGGAGGCCGTAATACGGAAGCAGGCCGGGCAACTTGCCGTGCTGAAAAAGAATTTTAAATTCCAGACCGAAAATCTGACGCGCAACCCCGCTTTCCAAAGCGTGCAGGACGAAACGCTGCCGCGCTGTGTGCTGGTCGACATTGACGGCACGGTGGCCGATAAAGGCAATCGCTCCCCGTTTGACTGGCATCGCGTGGGCGAGGATACACCCAAATGGCCGATCATTAATTTGGTGAAAGCCATGCGAGCGTCGGGCTATGCCATCGTCTTCTTTTCTGGCCGTGATGCCGTTTGTCGCCCGCACACCATCGCCTGGCTAAATACGCATTTCGGCTGGCAGGAGTCCAACTATGAATTGTTTATGCGCCCCGAGAAAGACAACCGCAAAGATTCAATCGTGAAGCATGAACTGTTTGAGCGCCACATCCTGGGCCGTTACTACGTCGAATTCGTCGTGGACGACCGCCAGCAGGTCGTAGACATGTGGCGACGCACGCTGGGGATAACCTGTGTGCAGGTCGATTATGGGGATTTTTAGTTAGCCATTCGGCAAATCTATTTTCGCCCCATCTTTGTTATCCTTACAAAATCATAGTTCATGCAGTATTGAGGTTTGAGAAGCCAATAGGCAACTCGTCTATTCACTCATTCACTTATTCGCTCATTCAAAATTGTCCATGAAACTCCTGAAAGTAGCCGCCGGTGTGCTTAACCAAACCCCGCTTGCGTGGGAACACAACAAACAAAATATTATCAACGCCATTGAAGAGGCTCAGCGGCAGAACGTTAGCCTGCTCTGTCTGCCCGAACTGTGTATTTCGGGCTATGGCTGCGAAGATGCCTTTTTTGCTCAGAATACTATTGACCAGTCCATAGCATCGCTGATGGATATTGTCCCCCACACCAACGACATTGCCGTAGCCGTTGGGTTGCCGCTTCGCCACAACAACCGCACGTTTGACGTGGCCTGCCTGATTGCCAACAAGCGGATTCTGGGTTTTGCCGTAAAGCAGTACTTAGCCAACAACGGGGTTCATTACGAAACGCGCTGGTTTCAAGCCTGGCAGCCGTTCCTGCGCGATGATATCAAAATTGGCGATTTCAGCTATCCGTTCGGCGATATAGTGTTCGAGTTGTCGGGGGTTCGGGTTGGGTTCGAGATTTGCGAAGATGCCTGGATTGCTAATCGGCCCGGACGTAATCTCTATGAACGGGGCATCGACGTGATATTGAATCCATCGGCCAGTCATTTTGCCTTCCTCAAATCGCAAACGCGCGAACGGTTCGTAGTCGATGGGTCGCGGGCGTTTGGCGTGAGTTACATTTATACTAATATGCTGGGCAACGAAGCGGGCCGGATTATTTTCGACGGCGATGCGATGGTGGCTTCCAATGGCGAATTGCTGGTGTCGGGAGCACGGCTGAGTTATGAAGATTTTGTGATCGTGCCTGCCGTTGTTGATGTTGACGCCACCCGACTGGCGCAGGTGCAGAACCGGGGAAACCTGGCGCTGGCCTACCCAAATCTGCGCGTTACCGAACGATTCGACTGGCCCGACATTGTGCCCGTTCTACAAAAAGCTGAACTCGAAGCCTGGGAGCGGGGTGGTTATCTGAAAGAAGAAGAATTTGCCCGGGCTGTGGCACTGGGGTTATTCGATTACCTGCGTAAAAGTCGCTCGCAGGGCTACGTGCTCTCGCTGAGTGGTGGCGCCGATTCGTCGGCTATTGCGGCATTAGTGTTTTTGATGATTCGGATGGCGGTGGAAAATATTGGCATCGATGGGGTGAAGAAAAAGCTGAGCTACATCAAAGCTGTTCAGGCTTGTAAAACGCCGGAGGAAATCGTTAGTAAACTCCTGACGGTCATGTATCAGGGCACCGAAAACTCGTCGGATGATACGTTCAATTCGGCCAAAACCTTATCCGACGACATTGGGGCTACCTTCCTCAATATCAACATCAACGGTTTAGTCGAGACGTATCGCGGATTGATTGAAGAACAATTAGGCCGCAAACTCTCGTGGGATACCGACGATGTGGCTCTGCAAAATATTCAGGCGCGGGTGCGGGCACCGGGCATCTGGATGCTGGCCAACGTTAACAACGCGCTGTTGCTCAGTACGTCTAATCGCTCCGAAGCGGCCGTGGGTTATGCCACGATGGATGGCGACACAGCGGGCAGTATTTCGCCCATTACGGGCATCGACAAGCATTTTCTGCGCGGCTGGCTGCGATGGCTTCAGACCGTTGGCCTGAACGTGAAAAACGAGTGGACTCCTGCCGACCGAACGGGCGCCGTATCGGGCCCAACCGCATCCGATCAGTTAATTAAAGTGCAGGGTCTGAGTGCGGTTAATGGTCTGCAACCCACCGCCGAACTCCGGCCGTTAGACAAAAAACAAACCGACGAAGACGACCTGATGCCCTACGACGTGCTGAACTCCATCGAAGAAGGAGCCATCCGCGACAAACAGCCACCCGTTGAGGTGCTCAAGCAGGTGGAGGTACGTTATGCGGGCGTTCATGATCGTGAAAAGCTGCTGCTGTGGGTCGAGCGGTTTTTCAAACTCTGGAGCCGCAACCAGTGGAAGCGCGAACGCTATGCCCCGAGTTTTCACTTAGACGACCACAACCTCGATCCTCGTTCGTGGTGCCGCTTCCCGATTCTGTCGGGTGGTTTCGAGAAAGAACTCGCCGACATGCGCGACTGGGCCGCCGAGCAGAAGCCCAATGGGCGGAAGGGCAAGATTGGGTTTTAGGGTATATTTGCCGAAAAAAAGGTTATGATTGATGTAAAATGGCAGGATTACATCACTGCTGATCCGGCCATCATGGTCGGAAAGCCCATTATCAAAGGCACCCGGATTACAGTAGAACTCATCGTTGAGAAATTAGGCTACGGGGAAACTGTTGACGAAATTATGGAAGACTACCCTCATCTGAGCCGCGAACAGATATATGCTTATCTGCGGCTCATACAGTCCATAGCAAACGAAGCCGCAAATTAGTGGCATGATTCAGATATTGGCTGACGAAAATGTAAAAGGGCGGGTAATTCGCTTAGTACGTTCAGAAGGATATACCGTAACGTCGATTCAGGAAACACAAGGTGGCGTGGCTAATGAAAAGGTGCTGGAAACAGCCGTTTCGTTAGCCACTGTTTTGTTGACTGGCGATAGTAATTTTGGGAAATTGCATTTCCAGAAAGGACATATTCATAGCGGTATAGTATTCTACCGATTGCCCAAAACGACCACTGAAGAGAAAGGGCAAATTATTCTGAAAGCAATACGCGAGTATAGTGATCAATTGGTTAATGCCTTCACGGTTATTTCAGCAAAGAAAGTACGTATTCGTAAATTGTAATTGTGCGTCAACTCCTCCCCGGTCTTCTCTTTGCGGCCCTATGGGCCTCGGCATCGGTCGCTACTAAGTTTGGGGTGCAGTCGGTGCATCCGCTGATTTTGGCGAATGTCCGGTTTTTCATTGCCGGGAGCGGGATGCTGCTGTTTGCGTATGGCGTACAGCGAACCCCAAATGCCTGGCCTACCCGCACCGAGTGGAAGCAGCTAACCATCTTCGCGTTGCTCAATACGACCATTTATCTGGGTGCGTTTGTGCTGGCACTCAAGCAGGTGTCGGCGGGTATTGGAAGTTTATCGACGGCTACCAATCCGTTGTTCATTGCGTTGTTATCGGCCTTGTGGCTGCGCCGAATGCCACGCTGGAACGAAATAGGCGGGTTAGTCTTGGGTCTAACGGGCGTGGGTATTGCAACGTATCCGCTGCTTCAAAACAGCTATGCTACCGTTGAGGGGTTGGTGATTTTGCTGATCGGTATGGTTTCCGTCTCAGCCGCAACCGTCTATTATGCCGACATTAACTGGCGATTGCCAAACCTCGTCATTAATGGCTGGCAGGTAATGCTGGGTGGTTTGTTGCTTTTACCCTTCACGCTCTTCACCGCAGATTTCAGCGCATCGCAGTACGACACGCGCTTCTGGACGTCGGTGTTCTGGCTGATTCTGCCCGTATCGGTAGCGGCTTTGCAACTATGGTTCTACCTTGTTCGGCAAGACCCGATTCGGGCTTCATTATGGCTGTTTCTATGCCCTCTGTTCGGCTTTGCCTACTCCTACCTGCTCATGGGCGAACCCATCACACTGTACACGGTTGTGGGTACGGTGCTGGTCATTGGAGGGCTGTGGCTGGGGCGAAAACCGTAGAGACGCAAGATGTTGCGTCTCTACGGTTTCACCACAATCATTTCCACCCGCCGATTCAACTGCCGGGTATTTTCCTTGTTATTATTGGCAATGGGTCGGGTAGGGCCGTAGCCGCGTGTGCTGATGCGATTGGCCGCGATGCCATTTTTCACCAAATAGTCTTTCACTACATCGACACGCTGTTTTGACAGGCGTAGATTTTCATCGAAATCACCCTGATTGTCGGTGTGGCCCGCCAGTTCGATTTCGACAGTGGGTTTGTCGCGCAAAAAGGTCAGCAGTTGTTCTAAAGCAGGGGTGGCATCGGGGAGCAGTTCGGCTTTGCTCTGCACGAATTGAATGGCGCGTAACTGCGTTGTTTTGCCCGGAGCCGCCACAATGAGCGGGGGCGTGTAAATAACCTTAGCATCGAGCGTTTTAGGTGGCGTCACGCGTGGCCCACTGGCTACGGGTGACGAAGTGGCTGCACCCGATGGACGGGTAGCAACGGCGGTTGCTGTGACGGGAGGAAGTGCTACGGGAGCCGATGTAACGGAGGTTGAGACAGTCGGGGCCGATTTGGGCGCGTCTTTGAACAGGCGAATAATTTTGCCGTACAAGCGATTGGTGCTTCCCGACGTAAACGTTAATTGTTCATTAAGGGTAACGTAGCCTTCTGCACTCGTCGTAATAAAGAAAAGTAGCTTAGGGTCCAGCATAAGTTGGTAGGCTCCTGTAGCACTGGTTGCCTGTTGCGCCCGAACAATTCCGTCCTGCGTTTTTGCCAGTACAATGGCCCCGGCAATTGGTTTTTTGGTGTTGCCGTCCTGTACAGTCCCTTCCATTGAGGCCATTCCCTCTGTTGGTGTCACCTGGTTCTTTGGTTGGGTCTGGCCCCTTGCCGATACTAAGTTGTTGAGATACAGGCACCCGACAATCACGCTATACTTTATCCACTTCATACTGTAAGACCAACGTTGAAAAGAAGCCCAAAAGTACATCGAAACGGGCAAAAGTGAGGTATAAACCGACTGGTCAACAGGTGGTTTTCAGGTAGTTTTTTGTTATCCTGAAAAAGAAGCTTAAATCATTGATTTTCAGAGCAGTTAATACCTGAAAATACTTGCAAAAAAACGAACGTTGGAAGCATTTTTTTCGTTAATAAATTATGACACAGATAACCAACGTGACGATGCATTCCCCGAACGCTCAGGCATCTCCTGCACCCACTTCAGCGGGTAATTTGCCGCTCGACGATACCTGGCGGAAATCTATTCCGGCGCAGGTATTTCTGAACCATTTTTTTGCGATGGACTATCACATCCATCACCAGAACGACCTCTTCGATCTCGCTAAATTTCCCATATTTAAACAATTTTATGGGCGCGTGACCGACGAGAGCCGGAAGGCATTGGAAAAACTTTTATTGAATAGCTGGAGTGCTGAATATGCGTTGCGTATTACGCCTGTTGTCAATGATGAGCAGTATCTGCAAAGCTCACTGCACTGGACGTTTCCGCAGGCGTATTATAGCGCGCTGTTTAGCGCACGGGCCTTTTTGGCTGTGCAGGGCGTTAATGTCAGCAACGAAGAATTGATTCGGAAACGAATTGGCAATATGGTCGTGCGGGGGTATTACCCAGCTTCCATTGGTTATTATGCTCTGGGGCCTATCAACAACTATCGCATCCAGCGGTTGCCAATGGCTAAACGGTTCAGCGTGGCGGCTAAAACCGATTTGCTCCTTCCCTCGCGGGCGGCTTCGGCGCAGGCTGAGTTGGCACAGTTCATTAAAACCACTCGCGACCAGCGGGTGCGGGCGTTGCGTAATGCCATTCAGAATAATCCGAAAACGGCTCTACGCAGCCCGAAAACGGGTGAGATTCTGCAAAAGTTCAGCCTTGAACAGTACAAGCAATTGGCAAAGCAAATTGGCTACACGACTTACTTTGATATGTTGAGTCGTTTACGTATTTCATCGACTAACCGGGAGATTGAACGGTTTGTCGATTCGGAGATTGACGTGAAATTATTCCACCAGAGTTTAGTGAACATTGTGGCGCATGTGAACTCGGTGCATGAGGCTTATATCGCCAAAGCGCTTGGCATTAATGCGTATCGACAATTAGTAGCCAAGTTGCCTGCCTATTTGCAGGAAAGCTTCGTGCGCGAACGGATGAACACCATTATTGCGCCCATGCTGGAGCAGCCGCAGAGCGATCAGGAATCATATCTGCCAATGGCAGCTTAAGTTGCCGAACTATAAGGTTTACAAATAGCCCGATACTCTATTGTGTGTCGGGCTATTTTAGTTGAGGTGAGCCAACCGAAAAATGAAGGTATCGCCTGAGCGACTCAAAATCGCTCATACCAGTCAAAGCACTGCTGAATAATCGCTTCTTTCGTTGCCTGAAGATAGGTCAAATAGGCCTGAGCTACCGGCGAGAACTGTTTGTCTTTGTGCCAGATGAGCATCCATGTCGTTTGCCGGGGTAAGCCCTGTACAGGAATAATCTGTAGGTCGTTATTCATCAGTTCGCTTTTTAGCCCAATCAATGGCATGATGGAATACCCTAAACCCGCCAGAACAGCCTGTTTTACGGCTTCGTTTGAGGTCAGTTCCAATCGTTTTTTGACCACAAGCTGGTGTTCGGCAATAAACTTTTCCATCATCGACCGGGTGCCCGAACCCGCTTCCCGGTAAATAAGGGGGAGGTTTTCCAGCAAAGTAGCATTGTTGGTTAGCAGGCTCGTTTCGGGCAGACTATTGCCAATTAAGTAGAGTTTGTTAGGCATTAATTCCAGGTGATTGACGGGGAGTTGCTGCGGCAAAATGGACACCAGCGAAAAATCGACTTCGTTGTTGGCCACACTATCGACCACCTTTTGTCGGTTGGTTACGTCCATAGCCAACTCAATTCCGGCATGTTGTCTCATGAAGCCTGCTAAAAAGTAGGGCATTACGTATTTGCCCGTCGAAACAACCGACAAGGTGAGCTTACCATACAGCAATCCTTTGTGAGCCAGTGTTTTATTGTTGATAGCCTGGGTTTCATTCAATACTTTTTCGGCCGCCCGCGCAATGTCCCGCCCAAAATCGGTTAGGTAAATCCGTCGGCTGATGACCTCCGTGAGCGGAATATCGAACTGATCCTGAAAGTTTTTCAACTGAATCGAGACGGCGGGCTGAGTCAGATGCAATTCCTCAGCGGCCCGGGTGATGCTTAGGGTCCGGGATATTTTGACAAACACTTGTAACTGATGTAAGGTATAGTTCATAAAAAATACTTATGCTAATCATCAAATATATAAATTTTCACTTATAATAAACCGCATAGACCTTTGCTGCACATTCTTCACTAATCTAACAGATGACACGAATTACTGTAGCTAAGGGCGACGGAATCGGCCCAGAGATTATGAATGCTACGCTGTCTATCATACGGGCGGCTGGCGCACAAATTGAGTTCGATGAGATTGAGGTGGGCGAACAGGTCTACTTAGGCGGGAATATGTCGGGTATTGCCACCGAATCCTGGGACATCATTCGGCGCAACAAGGTGTTTCTGAAAGCGCCCATTACTACCCCGCAGGGGGGCGGTTACAAGAGCCTTAATGTTACGATTCGGAAAATGCTGGGTCTGTATGCCAATGTTCGGCCCTGCATCAGTCTGCATCCGTTCGTTAAAACAAAGCATCCGGGCATGGATGTGGTCATCATCCGTGAGAACGAAGAAGATTTGTATGCAGGCATTGAACACCAGCAAACCGACGAAGTGGTTCAGTGCCTCAAACTGATTAGCCGCCCTGGCTGCGAAAAAATTGTGCAGTATGCCTTTGCCTATGCCCGCCAGTATGGGCGTAAAAAAATCACCTGCTTCACCAAAGATAACATCATGAAACAGACGGATGGCCTGTTTCACCGGGTATTTGACGAGATAGCCCCCGCTTATCCCGACATTCAGAATGAACACTGGATTGTCGATATCGGGGCTGCTAAACTGGCCGATACGCCCGAGGTCTTCGATATGATTGTGATGCCCAACCTATACGGCGATATACTCTCGGACGTAGCGGCTCAGATTGCCGGGTCGGTAGGGTTAGCTGGGTCGGCTAATATTGGGCAGGAGTGCGCTATGTTCGAGGCCATTCACGGGTCGGCTCCCCGACGTGCCGGACAGAATTTAGCCAATCCGTCGGGGTTGCTCCAGGGGGCCGTTATGATGCTCAACCACATTGGGCAGACCGGGGTGGCCGAGCGGGTTCAGAATGCCTGGCTTAAAACCATCGAAGACGGTATTCATACTTATGATATCTACAAGGAAGGAATCAGTCAGCAGAAGGTTGGCACACAGGAGTTTGCCCAAGCCGTTATTGCCCGGTTAGGCCAACAGCCTACAACGCTAAAGGCAGTATCTTACACCAACACGCCCGTCCTTAACCTGCCTGCCTATCAGCGCAAACCGGCGGCCCGAAAAGACTTGCTTGGTATCGATGTATTTGTTCAGTGGCCGGGCAGCAATCCCGCTCAACTGGCTGAACTGATCTGTAAACTGACAACCCGCGAACTGCCGCTGAGCATGATTACCAACCGGGGGATAAAAGTATGGCCCAATGGCTTCAGCGAAACCTTTTGCACAGATCACTGGCGGTGTCGTTTTCTGCCAACGCACGGGCAACCTATAGATAAAATAGCGACTATCAACCTCTTGTCAAAAGCGCATTCGAATGGTATCGACACCATCAAAACCGAAAATCTATACGCGTTCGATGGCAAACCCGCCTTTTCGATGGGTCAGGGTCAGTAGCGCTGGCTGCCCGGCATTGACCCGGTAGCTTCTCGTGACGTATTGTCTATCATTAAACTAATCTTCTTATGAAACTTCAGTTAATTAATGGGCATTTTAGCCCGCAGGATGCCTTGGATATTCTGACAAAAATGACGCAGGTCAAAGTGAGTTATCACGAACACCAGATAAGCACTTCTGATCATGAAGAAGACGTTAAATCCCGCGAGAAGCGTATTAAAGCCTTACAGCAGAACCTGCAGGAGGCCCGGCAGTTTATCGCCGAAAACGGCCAGGATGGGGTAAGATTACAAGCGGATATTGTTTTAACGGTACTGGCTGGGGCGTAACATCAGTAAGGCTTACGTTTCGTACTATAAAAACATTATCCGCAGATGACCGTTATTAACTATGAAGCTGTTTAAACGTTCAGGAATCAGGGAGCCGATGGCGGGCTTCCGAAACGGTCAGCCTAACAAGATCAGTCTTTGAACGGAAGTTTAAACAGTCTCTATGCCATGCAGTTGCAGAATGCTACTGATAAGTGAAGATTTAACCTGTTGCAGCGTATATACTTGTGTAGATATGTGACAATAAAATTTACCTTATCCGTCTTTCGTACTGTATCTGCCGTAATAAAAAAGCCCGCTATCTCAAACCGAGAAGCGGGTTTTTGTTTAGTTCTCATGCTGACCTGATTACGCCGTTTTCACCAGATCGGCCAGGGTCTCAATCCAGATGGGACTATCATTCAGGCTTTCGACCAACTGCCAGTGTTGCCCGCCTGCCTGCTCGAACAGCTCTTTGTATTCGACGCCTACTTCAATGGTAGTCTCTAAACAATCGGCGACAAAGGCGGGCGAAAACGCCAGTACGCTCTTGATGCCCCTACCCGGCAATTCCTTAATGACCTCGTCGGTATAAGGCTTAATCCAGGGATCGCTACCTAACCGCGACTGAAAAGAAGTTGTGTAGTTACCTTCTGGTATGTCGAGTGCTTTTACCAACAGGCGTGTTGTTTCAAAACACTGCGCCCGGTAGCAATGCTGATTCATGGGTTGAAGTGAGCCGCAACATTCGCCAAATCGACAGACGCTTTTCGTGACATCCCCCTTTTTAATCTGGCTTTCGGGCAGGCCGTGGTAGCTGAACAGAAAATGGTCGTAGTCGTAAGCTGCCATGTACTTCCGGGCAGTTTGGGCAAACCCCTCAATGAATTTTGGATGTTCCAGAAACCGATTGACAAAGCGAATGGCCGGAATCACCTGCCAGTTTTTTACAATGTCCATCACCTTTTCATAGACCGAACCGGTTGAGGCTGAGGCATATTGCGGGAAAAATGGAATAACAATAATCTCCGTTAATCCTTGCTGTTGAAAGGCCGTTAATCCCGATTCAATGCTGGGACTTTGGTAGCGCATGGCTAATTTAACCACATAAGCATCGCCCAGCATGGTTTGCAGTTTGCGTTCGACAACCTGGCCATAGTATTTCAGGGGCGACCCTGTTTCTGTCCAGAGCTGCTTATAAATCTTAGCCGATTTGGGTGCCCGAAACGGGGCAATAATGCCGTTGACAAGAAACGAACGGGGAATGAGCGGAATGTCGATAACCCGGCCATCCATCAAAAACTCGCGCAGGTATTTCCGCACGTCGGGTACGGCGGGGCTGTCGGGCGTGCCAAGATTCACGAGTAAAACCCCCGTTTTGCCATACGATTTTTTAGCGGTAACGGGTAATTGCAACGCAGAAACATTCATAGTGAGTGTAAACCCATCCGGTTTTAAAAACCGGATGGGTTTGATTAGGGAGACCTTCTACAAAAATACGACAATAGCGGCTTTGTCGCGCTTTATATGATTTAGATTTGCATAGATTTTATTGATGTATGACACTCACCCAACTTGAGTATATCGTTGCGGTTGACACCTACCGCCATTTTGCCACAGCCGCCGAAGCCTGCCATGTAACCCAGCCAACGCTGAGTATGCAGATTCAGAAGTTAGAAGACGAACTGGGCATTCTGGTCTTTGATCGTTCCAAACAACCCGTTGTGCCCACCGAAACGGGGCAAACTATTCTGGCTCAGGCACGGGAGGTGTTACGGGCGGCCCGGCGCATTCCCGAAATCGTGAGCGAGTCGAAAGAAGATTTTCGGGGCGATTTTCGGGTGGGCATTATTCCTACACTGGCCCCATATCTGCTGCCGTATTTTATTGGCGAGTTTATGGCAAAATATCCCGCCGTATCGGTGCAGATTCAGGAGTTAGTGACCGAACAGGTAATCGAAAAACTCCGAAATGGGCTGATCGATGTGGGCTTAGTGGTTACGCCCTTAGCCGAGAATGGGATCACCGAAATGCCGTTGTTTCAGGAACCATTTGTGGTCTATGCCGCCGAATCGAACCCATTACTGACCAAATCGATACTTGCCCCAACTGATCTGCCCACCGATGGGCTTTGGCTGCTGACCGAAGGACATTGTTTTCGCACGCAGGTGATGAACCTGTGTGGTGCCGACCGACAGCCCCATTGCCGGACGCCCCTGCGTTATGAGACTGGTTCGCTCGAAACGCTCATTAAACTGATTGATAAACAGGACGGTTTTACACTGCTGCCTTATTTAGCTACGCTCGACATGGACGCATCGCGCCGGTTGCGGCTGCGCCCGTTTGGTGGTCCTGCGCCCGTGCGGGAAGTCAGTTTGGTCATGCACCGCAGTTTTTTAAAACGACAGATTATCAACGCATTTCGGCAGGAAATTCTGGCGCATCTACCCACCGAACTACTAAACGAAATGAAGCGGGAACAGGTCGTCAGTGTGAAATAGAATCATGTCTATCTCTACCGTTTACGCAGTAATTGGTGGGATATAGGTAGTAGAAAGGCAAAAAAACTATATTTGTTTGGTATGGTTTATTCATGACATCTAACCCTACCTGAATGAATACGATATGGCACCCTGTTGCCAGATTTGGCTCTCTGCTCAGGAATTTGCTATTCATTGCCGGATTGTTGGGTTATGCTGATGCACTGGCCCAGCAAGCCATTGACACACAGCCTTTATCGGTTACGTCTATCTGTGCCGGGGCGCAAATTGATGTGCCGGGCCTGCGGAGTTCCTTTAGTGAGAGCGTCGCCGTAGAACTCTCAGACGGCGGAAATACCTACAGCGAAATTCCGTCAGTATTGCTTTCGGCGTCAGGTCGTTACGAAATTACATACCGGGCCACCATCCCCGCCAGCACACCCGCCGGAACGAATTATCGCATTCGTCTCGTGGCGAAAAACCCATCGGCGGCCGGAACACCCAGCCCAACCGTTCTAAGTATAAAGGCAAAACCTGCTCCGCCAACCGTTGCCGTTGCTTCGTTATCTGTTTGCCAGGGACAGGTAACCGCTTCGTTAAGTGCCACCAAACTTGATACCAGTGCATCTCTGATTTGGTACGGCACGAATGCAACGGGCGGAACTGGGACAGCCGTAGCACCAAAACCTGCCACCGATGCAACGGGCACAGTCAAGTATTATGTGGCTCAGAAAGTGAAGGATTGCGAGAGTGAACGTGCCGAAATTGTGGTCGATGTCAAGCCTTCATCACCGGCTTCGGCAACTTTTAGCGGTAATCAGTCCATTTATCAGGGGCAAACGGCCAGTTTATCCATTGCTTTTTCGGGGTATAGCCCCTGGGAATTTTCCTATCGCGACAGTACGGCTGGGTCTGGAGCAGGAACAACTCAACCCGTAATTACCAGTACCAGTCCCTATACGTTTACGGTTAGCCCACAGAAAACAACGGCTTATATTCTAACCTCAATCAGCAACGTGTGCGGCCCCGGTACGATGACTAACCGCTTAGTTGTGGTTACCGTAACGCCCTTGTTAGCCACCGATGACCCCGCCTTAGCCGACGCTGTAGAAGTCTATCCCGTGCCTGCTACCACAACCCTGACGGTGCACATCAAGGGGGTAAGTGCTAAAGAATCAGCCTGGATCGAGTTGCTGGATGCGTCGGGCAGGCGGTTGGGCAGACAGCAAGCGCATCAACCCACCTCATGGCTTCAACTTGATGGCTTTCCGCCGGGTACCTATCTCCTGCACATTCGGCAGGGCGACCGAGCCGCTACGAAACGAGTTGTGAAATACTGATGTAGCACCGACCGTCCTGGTCGGGCGTATACTCATTCCTCACCCGACCGGGACGGTCGGTACTACGTAATTACCGTTTTCGTTTTTCCCGCTCCAGTTGCCTGTATGTTTCGTTAAACTCGTTTCCCGTCGCTACGGCATCGGCCAGTGCCGGAACGCTCTCCCGTCCGACTATTGCCAACCAGCGGGATACTTCTTCGGCAGCAGTTTGGTAAGCCAGCATCGTGTGCGTGTAGTCGCCCCCGAAAAAATCGCGGGTAGTTTCCAGATCGGCCAGTTTTAGCATCGGGTGTTGCGAATGGCCCATCCATATGGGTTCGTCGGTAAAGGAATTGGCTTCTGCCGACGAGTCGGGGTGCTCCCAAACGGCTGGGTTGCTGAATCGATAATCGACCAGCAGGGCCAGCCCTTCATTGAACCACTGCGGAATCTGGCGCTTCACCCGCCACCAGCCAAGGCGCGTAAAGAGTTCGTCGTGGCAAACTTCATGGGCAATCACATCCACATTATTACCATCTGGCCCCAGCACGACATACGATTGGCCCCAGGGCAGGCCCACGCTGCATCCGGCTCCTTCGCCACCGGCGCAATACTGTTCATAATCGGCCTGCAACGGGCAGTAAATGAGAATGGCCCGCCCGCGTTGGCTACCCCAGAAACGCCGGATGCGATTCCGAGCCAGACGGCTATTTTGTTGAAACGCTGCCTGCTGTTTTGTCGTCGCTTTTCGGCTAATATACTCCTCATTTATATCAGTAATCCGGTGGAAATCCGGCGACTGCCTGATGAGTATGCATTGAATTGGCTCTGGATACAGCCAAAATAAACCAATTGGTAAGGCAATTAGCAGGAATAGAACCGAGCGAAGAAAAGGACTGTCGGGCATGAAAAAAGAAACGAAGCCGCTAAACGAATTATTGACTGATGGCTACCCGCTTACCTACGCCAACCGGGGTCGGGCTGTTTATTAGCCGCAAACCGATAAAGGTAAGGCGCCTTGTGTGCTCCTCCGCTGTACTGTTTTTCCAACCGCTCCAGAATAGCAAGACTAAGCATTTTTCGCTGAAACGCCGACCGGTGCAGCTTTTGGCCTAAGATAGTTTCATAAAGGTTTTGGATGTCAGCCATGGTGAACGTTTCGCCTAATAAATTGAAGCCAATGAGTTTACGGTCAAGGTCGGTGCGTAAGGTGTCGAGCGCTTTCTTCACAATCTGCTGGTGATCCTGCATAAGCGGGGGTAGGTTTGCTAAATCATACCAGTCGCAACGGTCGGAGAGTAGGTCAGGAATGGGAACGACCTTCGTAAAATCAACCAGGGCGTAATAACCCACCGAAACAAACCGGCGCAAAAGCCAGTGCGAATCATCGGGGGTTAGTCCTTTCGCTTCCATGATGGCCCGCATGGGTGCCGGGTCGAATCGGTCGAAGTCGCCAAACACATAAAACTGCTCTAAATAAATATTGTGCAAACTCGTTCGTTCGGCCAGCACCCGGCGGGCGGCATCGTTCAGGTTTTCAGCCGACTGCACAAAGCCACCGGGTAAGGCCAGTAACTCCGTATTATGGTATTCCAGCAGCAACACCTTCAGTTGACTTTGATGAAACCCGAAGATGACTGCATCAATAGCGAGACCCGGCAGAAAATCTGCCCAGTTTGGATTGATTTCTTCCGGTTTTGACCGATCAGGCATACAAGTAAAATTTAGCCGCAAGTAACAAAAATTTGTCAGTTACGAATTCATCTTTTATTATTGTAACAAATTGAGACAATAATACGAATGCTTGTTTGTCTTCTGTCTCTGACAGCTTTCTCCCAACTTCTTTTTTTACATGAACATGCTAACCGTATAGCTATGAAAACTCTTTTTATGGTTGCAATTGTGGCGGCTCAGTCGGTCAATCTGGCAATGGCCCAGTCACCCCAAGTTAAAACCGCCAATGGTGTAGTCGAAGGCGTTACCGAAGCGAGTGGCGTTCGGGCCTTCAAAGGCATTCCGTTTGCCGCCCCGCCGGTTGGCGATTTGCGCTGGAAGGAGCCGCAACCCGTTAAAAACTGGCAGGGCGTTCGGAAAGCCGATCACTTTGGCCCCCGTGCCATGCAACGGGCTATCTTTGGGGACATGGGCTTCCGGTCGGATGGCATGAGCGAAGACTGCCTGTATCTGAACGTCTGGACACCTGCTAAATCGGCCAACGAAAAACTGCCAGTGCTGGTGTATTTCTATGGTGGTGGCTTCGTGGCGGGTGATGGTTCCGAATCCCGGTATGATGGCGAAAGCATGGCCCAAAAAGGCATTGTGGCGCTTACGGTCAATTATCGGCTTGGTTTATTTGGCTTCATGGCCCACCCCGAACTGACCAAAGAATCGCCCCACCACTCGTCCAGTAACTATGGTTATTTAGACCAGAGTGCCGCGCTGCGCTGGGTTCAGCAGAACATTGCCGCCTTTGGTGGTGATCCCAAACGCGTAACGATTGCGGGTGAGTCGGCGGGGTCGGTTTCGGTGAGCGCGCAAATGATGTCGCCCCTGTCGAAAGACCTGATTGCCGGGGCCATTGGTGAAAGTGGTTCACTGCTGGGTACACTGCCGCCGTCGCCGTTGAACAAGGCCGAGGAGATGGGCGTAAAGTTCGCCGAAGCGGTAGGCGCGAAGTCGCTGGCTGAGTTGCGGGCGATGTCGGCCGAATCGCTGCTTGAAGCCACCGCCAAACCGGGTATTCCCTGGTTTACCTCGGCACTGGACGGTTATTTCTTCCCGAAAAATCCGGTAGATATTTACACGGCAGGTGAACAGGCGCATGTGCCCCTGCTGGTGGGCTGGAACTCCGAAGAGATGAATGGCCGTGCTATACTGGGGCAGGAAAAACCCACGCCCGAAGGGTATACCAATGCTGTAAAAAAACTCTATGGCGACCGCGCCGAGGAAGTGCTGAAACTATATCCATCGGGTACTACTGAAGAGCAAATTATGCAGTCGGCTACGGAACTGGCGGGCGACCGGTTCATTGGTTTCAGCACCTGGCGTTGGGCTGATATTCAGGCAAAAACCGGTGGCAAACCCGTTTACCGATACCTGTACTCGCGCCCACGCCCAGCCATGACGGCCGCTATGGGTAATGCCGCGCCCGGTCTGGCAGGTGGCGTCGTGAAAAGCACCGATGCGTCGGCCATGAAAATAGCACCGGCTCGTGGAGCGGTTCACTCCGCCGAAATCGAGTATGCAATGGGTAATCTGGCCGGTAACAAGGTGTATGCCTGGACGCCCGACGACTACAAGGTGTCGGAAATTATGCAGAACTATTTTGCCAACTTCATTAAAACTGGTAATCCGAACGGTCCCGGCCTACCTAAATGGTCAGCCATTCAGGGCGATAAAGACGTTCCATACATGCAGATTGACGTGGACACCCGCCCCCAAACCGAGCAAAACCGCGCCCGGTATCTGTTCTTAGAGCAGGCCAGCACGAAGCAATAGAAGAATGAATAATGTAAAATGATTGAACGCGCTGGCAGGTTCATTAGAAGTTGTTTGAGTTAGCGCTTTAAACAAGCCGTGCTACTTTTGACCACCCCCAACCCCCTCCTAAAACAGGAGGGGGTTGGGGGTGGTCGCAACTAACTCAAACAGCTTCCTATACATTATTCATTCACACCAGCAATCATTTCTGCTACCTCACGTCCAGTCTGCATGGCGGCATTGAGCGACGGATAGGCTGACTGATCGCCACATTGATATACCCCTTCGGCTAATCGGAGCGGTTGGCGATGGGCGTCTGTTCCCGCCTGTTCAGGTGTATAAGCAGGTAGTGCCTGTGGAATATGATAAGTACGCAGGTGCCGCCATTGCTGCACGTCGCTTCCAAACCAGCCACTGAGTTCGGCCCTAATCTGTTTCGTTAATTCGGCTTCGTTGAACATCACCAAACTCTGCGTGCTCACCGAAATCAGCGTCTGGTCGGCTGGCGCGTAGGTCGGGGCTATATCGCTCAGGATGGCTACATTATGCACCGCCGAACTCCGGTGTGTATTGAGCAGCAATAGTTTTTCCTGCGATGGGCGTTGCGTAAACTGGCCCGGTTCAGCCGAAAAATAGGTGCAGGTGGTATGATTAAACGCCTGTTCGGGCGGGAGTGGGCGACCCGTGAGCCGGGCGGCCTGTGCCGCGTCGACGGCCAGTACAACGGCCCGGCCTGTTAGTGTTTCGCCTGAGTCGAGGTAAACCGTATTGCCGTCAATCTGCTTAACAGTCGTTTGCAAGCGAATCTGATTAGGCGATAGCCGATTGGCTAACTGATTCGGGATGGCGGCAATCCCCTGCGCGGGAATGGCAGCTCCGCCCACAAAAAACATCCGAAAGCAGAATTCAAAGAAATTGCTGGATGTAACAAGCGCATCTTCCAAAAAGACACCACCAAAAAAAGGCCGAAAGAACCGCTCAATAATCTGCTCCGAAAAGTCCATTTCGCGCAGGAAATCCAGCGTAGTGGTTGGTGTTTGCCGAAATAACTCGCTGATGGGCAGGCTTTGTGTTCGGCGGAGGAGTTCAACAATACGCAGTTTGTCGCCGAGTGTTCCCACCGACGATGCCAGCGTTTGAAATACCGAAAGCGGCTCCTGAAATGGATTTATCAAGGTAATCCAATGTGAATCAGGCAATTGGTGTCGAATCAGCGCTCCCGACCGAAATGACTGTAAATTGAGGGCCGAATAATCTAAGAGCCGCTGGGCTTCAGGGTAGGCCGTTAACAGAATCTGAAACCCCCGGTCGAGCCGGAAACCATCTACTACGTCGGTTCTGACACGCCCGCCTACGCCATCAGCGGCTTCCAGAACAAGCGCTGGAATACCCGCCTGTTTCAGGTATACGGCGCAGGTTAAACCGGCCATACCGGCACCAACAATAAGCACGGGGGCATCGGTTGCACTAACAGGCCCCGTAGGCGACTCCATAGGCATATCGAAACAACTTGGGTTCGTGAATTAACGCCAAATTTAAACGCTATCCCTACCAATCAATGAAAGGTACCCAACTCATGTAGTACTTTTTTTATAAAAATTGAATATTTCAACTATATTATCAAATTAATATGCTGATTATCAGTGTATGTATTTTATAAATAATTGCTTTTTTTGAGAAAATATTAATTTTGCCGTACTGAATGACGTTATAGCGGTATGAATGTGCTGGTGATTGATAACTTCGATTCATTTACCTACATGCTGGTCGATTACCTGCAACAGGCGGGGGCTACCTGCCGCGTTGTGCGGAATGATGCCCCGTGGAGCCGCCTGACCGAAGCGCCGGTTGATGCTGTTGTGCTGTCGCCGGGGCCGGGCACACCCAGTCAGGCTGGCCATTTATTGGATGTGATTGCGTATTATTACCACCAAGTGCCCATGCTGGGCGTTTGTCTGGGTCATCAGGCGTTGGGCGAATTTTTTGGGGCGAAGGTAACGCAGGCCAAACAGCCTAAGCACGGTAAGGTATCGTTAATTCATACACAAACCGACGATGTGCTTTGGGAGGGCATACCTTCCGGGTTCAACGTGACGCGCTATCATTCGCTCGTCTTAACGGAACTGCCGGACCAACTGACCGGCACAGCCGTGACGGAACAGGGCGAAATCATGGCGATGCGGCACCAAACGCTGCCGCTGTGGGGGGTTCAGTTTCACCCCGAAGCGACTCTAACTCAGTATGGCCTGCGACTTATCGAAAACTGGATTGATTTTGTCTTGTTTAATAGTAAAAATAATCATTCTACCACATCCTTAACCGCACAGTACGCATGAAGTATCAAATTCGGGAAGAAGCGGGTTTTCGTTATGTAGATGAAGGTCAGGGTGAAGTGCTGCTTCTACTGCATGGGTTGTTTGGCGCACTGAGTAACTGGGACAGTGTGATCAATACCTTTTCAGGTCGGTATCGGGTCGTAATTCCGCTATTACCTATCTACGAGATGCCGCTTCGTCAGGCCAGTTTAGAAGGATTGGTGGCGTTCATCGAAAAATTTGTGGCGCAGAAATCGCTGCATGAGATGACCCTGCTGGGTAACTCGCTGGGTGGTCATTTAGCTATTCTGTATACCTTTAAGAATCCAGAGCAGGTTCGCCGGTTGGTGCTGACGGGCAGTTCGGGACTGTTTGAAAACGGGATGGGTGGTTCGTTTCCCAAGCGCGGAAGTTATGAGTACATCGCCGAGCGCGTGGCCTACACGTTCTACGAACCGAAGGTAGCTACGAAGGAACTGATCGACGAGGTATTTGAGATTACCAGTAGTATTCCTAAATGCATGAGCATTGTGGCTATTGCCAAATCGGCTCAACGGAATAACGTTGCCAAAGACCTGCACCAGATTCAGGTGCCCACACTATTAGTATGGGGGTTGAATGATACTATTACTCCGGCCGAAGTAGGGTATGAATTTAATCGCCTGATTGCCGGTTCAGAATTGTATTTTATTGATAAGTGCTGCCACGCGCCCATGATGGAACGCCCCGACCGGTTTAACGAATTGCTCGAAAGCTGGCTGGCCCGGACAATTTACAGTGAACAGTTAACAGTGAGCAGTTAACAAAAATTTATGATGGGCTTTTCTGTTCACTGGTAACTGCTTACTGTTAACCGGTCACTGATTTTGAAAGTATGCCGGAATTTGTGTAGTTTTCTGGCAAACTGGTTCTGTTTACCATACGACTCTTTTAAGCTATGCTGGCTGCCGAACTTATAGATCCCATGCTTCCGGCGCTAAAGTCAACCGACCAGGTCGGGCAGGCTTTAACGTGGATGGAGGAGCACCGAATCGGTCAACTGGTACTTACCGACCAGGGTGAGTACCGGGGTATCGTGAGCGAAGAACTGTTAATGGACGTTGCCGACGAAGATCGGCCGGTAGCGGATGTCATGCGCCTGTTCGAGCAAACGTATGTGTATGAACATCAGCACCTGTTCGAGGTGCTAAGCTTGGCCGTTCAGCATCAGATGGACGTGGTGGCCGTGCTCAGCGAAGGACGGGAGTTTATCGGAACCATCTCGGTGAGCGAATTGCTCAAACAGTTTGCTCAGGAACTGGGTATCCAGGAAACAGGCGCTATTCTGATCCTGAATCTCAGCGAACGCGATTACTCAATGGCCGAAATCAGCCGACTCATTGAGTCCAATAACGTTAAAATTATCAGCAGCTATTATGCCAGTGCGGCCTATGGCATGCCCGACCGCTCACGGCTAACGCTTAAACTTAACCGACGCGATATCACCCCCGTTATTTCGACGCTCGAACGCTTCGGCTACAAGATTGAAGCCGCCTTTGCCAACGCGCCCGTCGAAAGCATTGATCAGGAGCGGCTCGATTCGCTGCTTCGTTATTTAAATACATGAAATAGTTGGTCAGTCGGTGAGTCGGTAAGTCAATCAGTGGCTGACGCCAACGGCGGACCGTGCGAAAGCAATACATTGGCGTCAGCCACTGATTGACTTACCGACTCACCGACTGACCAACTGACTTATTTATGAAAATCGCCATTCACGGGCGCAACTTTCCCGAATCGGCCCGGCCGTACATCCAGTCGATGTTTGAGGAACTGTCCAAACGGCAGACTGAGCTGATTATCTCGAAAACCTACCGGGAGTATCTGGACAACGCCAGCGTGGCTCATTATAGTCAGGCTACCTATACGGTGGAGGAGGGCGTTACGGATGCCGACTATATTTTCAGTTTGGGGGGCGATGGCACCCTGCTCGACGCGGTCACGCACGTTGGCCCCCGGCAAATTCCAATCGTTGGAATTAATATTGGTCGGCTGGGCTTTCTGGCAACAGTGGCCCCGGCCTCAGTCCGGCTTATGATTGATGCGCTGTTTAACGGGCAGTACACCATCGACGAGCGAAGTTTGGTTAGTGTGCGGTCGAGTCAGGATATTTTCGGGAAACTGCCGTTTGGCCTGAACGATTTCACCATTACGCGCACCCAGACATCATCCATGATTACGGTACATTCGTATCTGGACGGCGAATTTTTAAACTCCTACTGGGCCGATGGCCTGATTATTTCAACCCCCTCTGGATCTACAGGCTATTCGCTCAGTTGCGGAGGGCCAGTATTGCTGCCCCAAACCGAGAGTTTTATCATTACGCCCATCAGCCCGCACAATCTCAACGTTCGGCCAATGGTCGTGATGGACACCTGCCAGTTGGCGTTTGAGGTAGAAAGTCGGAGCGGTAATTTCCTGGCCGCGTTGGATTCCCGCTCGTTCACCGTCGATACATCGGTCAGAATCAGCGTTCAGAAAGAATCGTTCAAGGCACGTCTGCTTAAACTCAGCGACGATAATTTCCTCAATACCCTCCGCAGCAAACTCAACTGGGGCTGGGATATTCGTAACTGAAACCGGTTCTGTCGATTGTATTTTTCCCTGATGAACAGGTTTCTATTCGCTCTCCATACATTTATGGCATAATTTTTATGGCCTCTTGCCAATAAAAGGGGCATCCGGGCCGTTTCGGAATTGGACTGGCCTTATGGCCTGTTGTGGTTGATTCACTATTTCACAAGTATGACAAAAGTTAAGCAGGTAGTAATAGGCGCTGCGGCAATCTGTTTGCTGGCAGGTTTGGCTACGGAGAGTTCGGCGCAGCGACGACTGAACGCAAAATTCGTACCCTATTCGTCGGTTACGTTTGGTGGAGGTACATCCACTTATTTTGGCGACCTGGCTGGCTATCGGCAAGCGTTTAAAGCCCTGACTACCCTGCCACGCTGGAATGTCGGGCTGGGCTATACGCGCCAGTTTACACCCAATTTTGCGGCTCGGGCCATGTTCACCTGGGCACGCATTACGGGCGATGACTACACGTTCAATAAAAACAACATTGAGGGTAACCTCATTCAGTATGCCCGCAATCTGCATTTCAGGAACGATCTGAAAGAATTTGCCGTCACGGGGATTTATAATTTCGTTGCCGATGGACGAAATTCAAATGTGCGGGCAAAAATTACACCCTATGTATTTGGTGGAGTTGCACTGGTTGCTCATAGCCCGGAAGCCCGCACACCCGTGGGTGAAGCGGCTAATCCCTACGAAGCGCAAAAATGGGTTAAACTCCAGCCATTGCATACCGAAGGGCAGGGCCAGCCCGAACGGGATAAGCCTTATTCGCTCGTGACCGTAGCCATTCCGGTTGGATTTGGAGTGCGGTACAAATTGAACGATTATTTTAACATCGGGGCTGAAATTGGCTATCGGTACTCATTTACAGACTACCTCGACGACGTAGGGGGGGGCGCGTATGCAGACCCGGCTACGTTGCAGGGCGTAGCCTCCGTTATGTCGGATCGGCGGCAGCGTGAACGGTTTGCGGCTCGCTATCTGAAGAACCCACCCGACCGCTATACGGTTTTGGAAGATTTGTACAAGAATCGCCAGGATTTACAGGCCTCGATTGCTGATGCGCTTAATACGCCTTTACGGGGCGGAGACGGTGTGCTTAAAGATGGGTATTTGCTTACCAATTTCTCCATCCAGTATGTCATACCGGGTAAAATTAAGTGTCCACCCATCAAATAAGGCGTTACCAGACAAAATCAACGGTGGTTTTGCCGCCTGATTTATGCATCAATACCAACTAAACACGGCCCGGCTGATCATAGCCGGGCTTTTTATCAGCCTGAATATCCAGGCCCAGAAAATTGAAATCGGGGGCGGATTAGGCGGAATGCTCTACAAAGGCGATGTATCTCCGGCGCTCAATCCCCGGTTCTATCGTCCGGCAGGCGGGCTATTTTTTCGTTATAACGCCAGTCGGTCGTTTTCCATGCGTGCCAGTGGTACTATTGGCGGCATTCGGGCCGAGGATCAGGCCAGCCGCGACCCGCTTCAGCAGGCCCGTAATTATTCGTTTCGGTCTGGCATCACCGAAGCCATGATTGACTTTGAATACAACTTTTTGAATTACAAACCCCTGCCTAAAGCCAAAAACTGGACACCCTACATCTTTGGCGGAATTGGTTTGTGTCGATTTACGAACAATATTATTCGGGTAGGCGGGATGGTTACGTATCCACTGGGAATAGGGATTAAATACGAAATAAAACGCCCGTGGAGCGTGGGGGTGGAATTTGGAACCCGGTTTGCCCGAAATGATTATTTGGATGGTCTGGCCGATGGCACCTTCGGGCTAACAACCAATAAAACAAAGCAGGATAACCCCGCCCTGAGTGATAGTTATACCTACACCACCCTGACGATCAGCTATACGTTCTATAAAATTGTTTGTCCATAATAGGTTTGTAGCTTGAACCGGCCGCCGGTTCAAGCTACAAACGGTTCCTACACCAGCGCGAACAAATCCTGAACCCCCAGCATTCGTTTGCTGATAAACCCCTCGCCGAATTCTACACCAATCATATGGCCGTGTTCGCGGGTGCGGGATTCGAGAAATTTCATGAACGGTTCGCCTGAAATATAACTCTGTGGCTCGGTGCTGTCTGGGTTAAAAAACTGACTTTTATAGGCTTTTATAGCATCCAGCTTGCCCTCCCAATACGGTGTCACGTCTACTATAAAATCTGGTTTCAGTGAGCGATCCTGAATGAAGTGATACACGTAAATGGGCCGATGAGCTTCCTGCGGCTGACCATCCTTCCCCACCGTTTTTATTTGCCGCAGCCCTGCATAAAAACAGGCTTCGACCACAAGTTGAGCGGCCCGGCCGTGGTCGGGATGGCGGTCGTCGGGTGTGTTGGTTAACACAATAGTGGGTCTATAGTGACGAATGATGGGAATCAGCGCCAGTTGATGGGCTTCATCATTTCGGAAGAAGCCATCGCGAAACCCCATATTCTCACGGGCTGATAAATGCATAATCCGTGCCCCTTCGGCAGCCTCCTGCGCCCGGATTTCGGGGGTGCCACGTGTGCCCAACTCGCCCCGCGTCAGGTCAACGCCCGCTACGGTTTTCCCCTGGGCAATCAGCGACAGAATCGTACCGCCACAGGTCATTTCAATATCATCGGGGTGGGCCGCAATGGCCAGTACATCAACGGTCATGTAGGTGTGCTTAACGGATGGTTTTACTAACTGGATAAGCATCGGGTCATCGCCCGACATGTATTTAATCAAACAGACCCGGAATTTGTTCCAGATGGCCCGAAAGGTCAAATGGCGGTTTTTTCACCTTAAATCCTTTATTTTGGAAAACCTAACCGTTACGACTACCTAAACTACCTATGTCCTATAAAGCGCTTGCTCTCCAACTAACCTGCCAAACCGTTAACACCTGCCAAACCCGCGATGAAGCCGAAACCGTAATCCTCCAGTCCATCGAGCGTATCGAACGCCAGATGGCTGCCTCCATTGGACATATCGGACGCGACACACTGCTGGTTGTGGCACCGGAGTTTTTTCTAACCGGCCCTCCCGTCGATGAAAACGTGGATCAATGGCGCGAGAAAGCGGCCCTCGACATCGACGGGCGCATTTACGAAGCCTTGAGTGCAATGGTCCAGCGCCAGCAGATTTATTTCTCTGGAAATGCGTATGAACAGGACCCGTTTTTCCCGGAGCTTTACTTTCAGACCAGTTTTATCATTGGCCCAAATGGCGACGTACTTCTGCGCTATCGGCGGCTGAACGCACTGTTAACACCCACGCCCCACGATGTCTGGGAATTATATTTAGATGCTTACGGCTACGACTCGCTGTTTCCGGTAGTCAAAACCAACATCGGCACGCTGGCCTGTATAGCTTCAGAGGAGATTTTGTTTCCAGAAGTGGCCCGCTGTTTATCGCTGCGTGGGGCCGAGGTACTGCTTCATTCGACTTCGGAGAGTGGCAGCCCATTACTGACCCAGAAAAATATTGCCAAACAGGCCCGGGCTATCGAAAATATGGCCTATGTCGTATCGGCTAATTCGGCTGGCGTGGTCGGTGGTTCGTTGCCGTCCAGTACGACCGATGGCGGATCGAAAATTATTGATCCGAAAGGGATAATACTGGCTGAAGCTGCCTATGGCGAAAGCATTGTAGCCAACGCCGACGTTGACCTGGCCGCTCTGCGTGAATTCCGGCAGCGACCCGCCATGAGCAATTTACTGGCCCGCCAGCGGCTGGAACTTTACGCCGAAAGCTATGCCAAATACAGCGTTTACCCACCCGACACCCTGCTCAGCCAACCCGCCGAGCGTGCTCATTTCATGCGGACGCAACAGGAAGTGATCAAGAAGTTGTATAGTTAACCGAATACCCCAACCATTCCTACTCGATCACCTCAGCCTTAACTTTCCGTCTCCGCCGGGGCAGACGAAACAAATTGCTGCCCGCTTCTTCGGGAGTTTGGTCGCCCAGCAACACACCCCAGGGGCGCAGACTATCCACACGGTCGAAAATTACTTTCAGGATCGCAATAACCGGGATGGATAGAAACATGCCCGATACGCCCGCCAGCGCTCCGCCAATCAATACCCCAACAATCGAAACAAGGGCGTTAATGCGGACTTTAGAGGCCACAATGAGCGGCACAAAAACATTGTTATCAATAAACTGCACGAGCAGAAAAATACCGATCACACCCAGAATGACCGATAGTTCCGGGTTATTGCTGAACGTGACCAGCACAGTTAATAAGGTGGCTACCAGTCCGCCGATATATGGAATCAGATTCAGAATAGCGGCCATAATACCCAGCAAAATAGCATATTGAACATTCAGGATGAGCAGCCCAATGGAGTTGAGTGCAGCTACACAGCTTGTTTCGATGAGTAAGCCGACCATGTAACTCTGAATCACAGATTTAACTTCGCCCATCACTTCACGTACCCGTTCGGTATGCCTTTCTGGAAAAAGCACGATAACGAAGTGAAGCAACATGGTACGGTAATAGAGCAACAGAAAAACGTAGATTGGAATCAGCGTGAGGGTGCCGAGTGGTCCCGTAATAATGCCCAGCGTGTTAGTAGGGTCTTGCAGAGAATCGAGCGTTTGCGCCTGGGCCTTCTGAATATATTTATCCTGCTGCCTGTAGCTAACGTTGTATTCGCGCCGGACCCACCGCTTGGCATCGGCGAAAAAATCATTTAAGTTCTGGCGAATTTTAGGAAGGTCGTCCGTAAAATCTGACACCTGCATCGAAATCAGAATCGCCACCCCCGACACCATAATAATAGCGAGTAACAACGCCAGACTAATGGCAATTACTTTATGCATACCCAGCCGAATCAGCCGGTTCTCTATTGGGCGCAACAACACGGCAACCAGCCCCGATAGGGCAAGGGGAACCAGAATATCCTGCCCTAAATAAATAGCGACAGTCAAAATGGCTAAGGAAAGCAGCGAGTGTGAAAATTGATGGTAATGTGGTCGTAACGGTTCAGCAGGCATGGGAATAAACGAAGTTCGTAAGCGTGTAATGGCTGAATGGAAAGATTAACGCACAATTTTGGACAATCAGAGTGACAACATTCCAGGTTGGGTTTTGTTTGGCGTTGTCTGTTGAGACGGGTCATCTTTCACGCTACCGACCGGCTTTCGCGAAACTTAGCGTATTTTTGCGGCTACGATTTTTTATGATACCATCTATCCGCGATATCGCTTATCAACTTCGTCAGGGAAAGCTCATTGCCCTGGCCGACGAAACAGGCTGGTCAGTAGCGGCTGATCCCGTTAACGACGCGGCTGTTCGGCAACTGCTGACGTTACGGACGGTTATGCCCACTCACTTACAACCAACGGTGCTGATCCAGAATGCCGATCAATTGGGTTTATATGTGGCGAAAATGCCGGACGTAGCCTACGATCTGGTTGAGTTTGCTGATAACCCGTTGGTTGTTATCTATGATCAGGGGAAAAACCTGTCGCCGGTTCTGTGGCAAACCACCGAAACAGGCACGTCAGCAGTAGACCAACCGGCAGGTGGAGTAGCGGTTCGGCGGTCGTTAGCGGCCGACGTGCAGCAATTAATGGGCAGTTTTGGGCGCGGCCTGCTTACGATTCCGTTTGAATCACTAACGCTGCCACCCGCAGCCGAATCCCTTATTACAGACCGATTTGGAACCCTTCCCGGAATGCCTAAATGGCCGCGAATTATGCGATTAGGCGTAAACGGAGAGGTTAGTTTTATTAGAAAATAAGTCGTTAGTCAATACCGGGCCGCCGGAGCGGTCGTCAGTCGAGAGTGGTTGCCGTAAAAGTAATGAACTGTACTAACGGATAGCGACCGCTCCGGCGGCCCGGTATTGACTAACGACTATTGATTCTTACATGAATTTCAGCGACACCTTACAGAAAAATCCGGTTTTTGATGTAGTTGCCCGCCAGGCTGATGCGCTCGGTGTGCAGGCTTACGTCATCGGTGGATTCGTGCGCGATCTGGTTATGGGTCGTCCGTCAAAAGATATTGATATTGTTTGTATCGGCAGTGGCATTGCCCTGGCCGAAGCCGTTGGGAGGGCGTTACAGACAAACGTATCGGTTTTCCCCAATTTCGGTACGGCTATGTTGCGGGCTATACAGCCGGGGCAGGGTTCAGAGCGCGTGGAATGGGAGGTTGAGTTTGTGGGTGCCCGGAAAGAATCGTACCGGAGCGAATCGCGCAAGCCAATAGTGGAGGATGGCACGCTCGAAGACGACCAGAATCGGCGGGATTTTACCATTAATGCAATGGGAATCAGCCTGAACCGAACTGACTTTGGCGAACTGCTCGACCCCTTCGATGGCTTGAAAGATATCAAACGAAAACTTATTCGTACCCCGCTCAACCGAATCCACGGCGGTCCTGATATTACCTTTTCCGACGACCCTCTGCGAATGATGCGGGCCATTCGGTTCGCGTCGCAGTTAGGTTTTGATATTGAGCCGGATACCTTCGATGCCATCGTTCGGATGAACGAGCGTATCGGCATCGTTTCGCGGGAGCGCGTCACCGACGAGTTGAATAAAATTGTTCTGTCGCCCACGCCTTCCTATGGATTTAAATTGCTCTATCATGCCGGACTGCTGGAGCGGATTTTCCCGGAACTGGTTGCGCTGAGGGGCGTTGAAACCATTGAGGGAAAAGGCCATAAAGACAATTTTTACCACACCCTGCAAGTGCTGGATAACATTGCGAACCGCGCTCAATCGGCTGATGAAATCGTTAGCCCGGAAAATGAACTCTGGCTGCGATGGGCGGCTTTGCTACACGACATCGCCAAACCCGCCACCAAACGATTCGACGCCAAAGTGGGCTGGACATTCCACGGACACGAAGATTTGGGCGCTCGATGGGTACCAGGCATTTTTCGGACCATGAAACTGCCGATGAACGAACACATGCGCTACGTCCAGAAACTGGTTCGGCTCCACCTGCGCCCCATTGCCCTGACGAAAGAACAAATCACCGACTCGGCCCTGCGCCGGTTGCTGGTCGATGCGGGCGAGGACCTGGAAGGCTTGATGGCTCTCTGCCGCGCCGACATCACGTCCAAAAACTACGAGCGTGTGCAGAAGCACCTCCGTAACTTCGACCGGGTTGAGCGGAAACTGCATGACCTTGAAGAACGCGATAAACTTCGTAGTTTTCAGCCGGTTATTACGGGCGAGTTAATTATGGAAACGTTCGGGATTTCTCCTTCGAAAGAAGTAGGAGAGTTGAAATCCGTGCTGCGCGAAGCTATTTTAGACGGGCTGGTTCCCAACACACTCGAAGCCGCTTACCCTCTATTACTTGAAGAAGGCCGCAAACGCGGTTTAACAGTTAAACCAATGGATAATGGATAATGAATAATGGATAATGCTATTCAGCGCAATCATTATCCATTATTCATTATCCATTATCCATTACCTAATTTATGGAGAATAATAACACCAATTTTCGGCGCTTTTTTGGCGCATCGCTTACCATCATTGGCGTAGTCGTGGTTTTGTTTGCCTTAGTGGCGTTCCTGTCCGACGGTAAAGCCGTTATGGGAATGAGCATATCCAAGGCTGAATCAGCCGCCCCCTTTATTGTCGGTATGATTTTCTTAGTTACCGGCGTGAATCTGGTTAGAGAATCGTAAATGATGTATGATATAAGATGTATGATATAGCTGGCGTAAGAACATACATCTTATATCATACATCATTTAGACAGTTTTGCCGTTAGTAGCCACTCATATGGATTTAGGGGCTGGGGAAGTCCGTTCGGCTGAATTTGTAGGTACATCAGATGCAGGTGCGTTGGCGAGCGGCTTTTGTAGGCATTAAACCCCGTTCGGCCCATTTCGGCGAGTTTTTGCCCGGCCTTTACCCATTGACCCGGCAACACATCGACTTCGCTATTGTGGGCGTAATAAAACAGTCCGTGCAGGGTAGGGTCATATACCCAAATCCAGTTGCCTCCCCGGTATTCGGAGCCGGGTCTCCAGCCGGTTTCAATGCCCAGCACCAAACCAGGACTCATGGCCAGAATATCGACGGGTTTGCCCGTTCGGTCGTCGACAACATCTTGATTGCGGTCGCTGATGAAAATATCCTGTGCGGGGTGGCTACCCCGTACTTTATAGTCGAATAGGTCGAAACCCGTTCCCCGGTAGCCTTCGCCATGTGTACCGCCAATGGCGCTGGTTGAATAGCCGCGTAGCGGGAAATTGAAATACAGTCCTGTCCGGCGGAGGCTGTCGCGCTGGAGCGAATCCTGACGATAGCTCTCCATGCTGCGAAACCGGGCTTGTAGCCCGTGCATAATCTGACTGAACTGAAGACGGGCTGAGTCGGGTGTAACCGTCTGCTCCCGAATCTGGGTGTATAGAGTCTGAAACTGCTGGCAATAGGAGTAAAGCGTCGGGTCGTCGGAGTTGCTGATAACCACCTGCGACGAAGCCGCATTGAGCCCCCCAAGTAACAATGCCCCCAAAATACCCATTATTCGCATGAACGAAGTTACGTCAATCTTCACCACAGGTTGTAATCAAGTAAGGGGCAAAAATACATAAAGTAGCGAAACGGCCCTAAAACAGTCCTTTGGGGTTGGTAACCGGGAGTTGACCGGGAATTAGTTACTGCTCCAGGAAAATATTTCTACATTTATCGGGTAAAAAGATAAATAGATTTGGAAATCAATTTTATTGTGTCGTTATTCGCCCAAATTTAAAACAAACAATGCAAACAGGAACTGTAAAATTCTTTAATGAAACCAAAGGGTTTGGCTTCATTAAACCCGATGACGGTGGCGAAGACATCTTTGTACACGCTTCCGGTCTCATCGACCAAATCCGTGAAAACGACAAAGTTAAATTCAATGTCGAGCGCGGTAAAAAAGGCTTAAATGCCGTAAACGTCGAAATGGCTTAATCGTAAGATATACCAAGACAACCGTTGTAAAAAACATGCCGACTGGCATGTTTTTTTTTGCTTATATGTGTAGCGTGGTCTTCTGGTCCACGCTACATCATAGCATCTTAAATCAATGATCTCATCACTTGAACAGCGTACCGCTGCCCGGCTTGGCCTGAACGCCCGGTCATTAGCAGCCACCATCGAATTACTCAACAGCGGAGCTACGGTGCCATTTATCGCCCGTTACCGCAAAGAAGCCACGGCATCAGCCAATCAGGGCCCGCTCGATGAAGTACAGATCGGGCAGATCCGGGATACGTACCAGAAATTGCTTGATCTCGACAAACGCCGGGATGCCATCCTCAAATCCATTGATGAGCAGGGAAAACTCACGCCCGACCTGCGCCGGAAAATCGAAGCGACCGACTCGCTCACCGATCTGGAAGACTTGTATTTGCCCTTTCGTCAGAAACGAAAAACCCGGGCTACAATAGCCATTGAACGCGGTCTGGAGCCGTTAGCGAACGTGATTTTCGCCCAGCGTGAAACCGCTCCTGAGCGAGTCGCGCAGCGGTATCTGTCGGACGCGGTGCCAACCGTTGACGACGCCCTACAAGGTGCGCGCGATATTCTCGCCGAGCGAATCAGTGAAGATGCCGATGCCCGGCAGCGCATCCGCAACCTGTTCGAGCGCGAGGCCATCATTCAGGCAGTTGTTAAAAAAGGGAAAGAGGCTGAAGGCATTAAGTTTAAAGATTACTTTTCATTTGCCGAGCCCCTCCGGCGCGTACCCTCCCATCGTTTACTGGCGCTGCGCCGGGGCGAAGCCGAAGGGGTTCTGTCGGTGAGTATTGGCCCCGATGAAACCGTTGCCCTTGAGCGGCTCGAACGCCAGTTTGTGGCCGACTGTTCGGGAACGCCAGCTTGTAAAGAGCAACTCTCGCTGGCGATTCGCGACGGTTACAAACGTCTGCTCAAACCGTCGCTCGAAACGGAATTTGCCAATCAGTCAAAAGAAAAGGCAGACGCCGAAGCGATTCAGATTTTCGCCGATAACCTGCGTCAACTCCTGCTGAGTCCGCCCCTCGGTCAGCAGCGCGTTCTGGCTATCGATCCCGGCTATCGAACGGGTTGCAAAACGGTTTGCTTAGATGCTCAGGGCAATTTGCTGGCTGACACTGTTCTGTATTTGGCTCAGTCTGAGGCACAGCGGCAGCAGGCAGCGCAGACGGTTCAGAAATGGATTGGTCAGTATGCCATCGACGCTATTGCCATTGGGAACGGCACTGCCGGGCGCGAAACCGAAGAGTTTGTCCAATCGTTGCAACTCCACAAACCAGTATTTATGGTCAGCGAACAGGGTGCGTCGATTTACTCGGCCTCGGAAGTTGCCCGCGAAGAATTCCCCGACCGCGATGTAACGGTTCGTGGGGCGGTGAGCATCGGACGGCGACTGATGGACCCACTGGCTGAATTAGTGAAGATTGACCCTAAATCCATTGGGGTAGGGCAATACCAGCACGACGTAGATCAGCCTGCTTTGAAAAATAGTCTCGACACGGTGGTGGAAAGCTGCGTGAATCAAGTGGGCGTTTCACTCAATACCGCCAGCGCGTACTTGCTCCGGTATGTATCTGGGTTAGGGCCACAATTAGCGGGTAATATTGTGGCGTTCCGGGCCGAAAATGGAGCCTTCACCTCCCGCGACCAACTTAAAAAAGTACCCCGGCTTGGCCCAAAAGCCTTTGAGCAGTGCGCGGGATTCCTACGCATTGAAGGCGGAAAGAATCCATTGGACAACAGCGCCGTTCACCCCGAACGTTATGCCCTTGTTGAACGCATGGCCGCCGATGCCCGGAGCACGGTTGCTGACCTGATTAGTTTGCCCGAACTACGCCAGCAAATCAATCTCGACCGCTACGTGAGCGATACGGTTGGCCTGCCCACCCTCCGCGATATTCTGGCCGAACTCGCCAAGCCGGGCCGTGATCCGCGTGAGCAGCTTTCCGTGTTCGATTACGATGCGCGTGTGCGAACGATTGATGATTTACACGAGGGTATGGTGTTGCCCGGCGTGGTGACCAACATCACGGCCTTTGGGGCGTTTGTGGACATTGGCGTGAAGCAGGATGGGCTGGTCCACGTTTCGCAAATGGCGAATCACTATGTATCCGACCCTAAAACAGTGGTGAAGGTGTACCAGAAAGTAAAAGTTAAGGTCATGGAGGTCGATAAGGCCCGCAAACGGATTGCATTATCCATGAAAACAACGTAGGTTGCACTAATCTTATGGGCCAATGCGTTACAATTTGGCCTATACTGACCTTAACCCAACCCCTATGCAACTACGCTGGTCTCGGGACATCCTGCGTCCCGTACTGCTGAGTGCCTGCCTGCTCTCACTGCTCACTGCCTGCGAAGCGCTCCGTTCTTCTGGCCCGTCTGTTAGTCGTCGTTCGTCCTCATCGAGGCCCGTTGCCCGCCGAACCCCAACCGGGAAAACGCCGGTTCGTCCGCCGTCTGTACCCGCCAAACCAACGGGTAAAGTGGTGGACAGCCGCACGTATGAAGACCGTTATGTACCCGAAGTCGTGAAAATTGCCCGAACCTATACGGGTACGCCGTATAGGTCGGGGGGAAATACGGCTGATGGTATTGATTGCTCAGGGCTGGTTTACGCCGTGTTTAATACCGTAGGGCTGCGAATGCCCCGCATCTCCTGGCAGCAATCGGAAGTAGGGCGTGAGGTGGAAGTAAATGATATTCTACCCGGCGATTTGATTTTCTTCGTGCCCGACAAGGGGCAGGCGGGGTATGTGTCGCACACGGGCATTGTGACGGAGGTAAATGGCGAGCAGAACATTCGCTTCATTCATGCGTCCTCATCGCGGGGCGTTCGGGAAGACAACCTCTACGCCGATTATTTCAAAGGTCGTTTCGTGAAGGCATTGCGACCATTTTGATGGGTAATGAGTTGTATAAGGTTTTGATAAGCGTGTTTTTGTCATTCCGACGGAGGAGGAATCTTAAATAGCCCTTCACAGGGGGTTAGGGAAGATTAAGATTCCTCCTTCGTCGGAATGACAAAAACACGCTTCAAATAAAGCCGTAGAGAATTTCAAGTGTAGAAAACAAAAAAGGCTCGCCAAGCGAGCCTTTTTTGGTAAACGATATGATTAAAGCGCTGGTTGGGCGTTGTTGATTAGTTCTTCCCAATAGCTCCGTTCTTTTTTCTTTAATCTCATTTCTAAGCTCAGCGCTTCGTTGCGGGTGGCAAACGACTGCGTGAATTTCACTTCCCAGGGCTTTCCGTTGGCCGTTGCCGGGTTAGTTTTGGCATTATGCTGCCACAAAGTTATTCTCAAATCTTTCGTCTGGCCAATATAGTACTGGTCGGTGGTGGGACTGTAGATGATATAGACGGTATGCATGGGTAACGGAAGTATTACCAAAACTACACAATTGATAATACAAAACAAACATTGTCTGAGGGAATGGGAAAGTTCACCGACCCGGATAAAAAAATTGGATGTGCGTTTTGGCTAAACTGATTTTTTACTCATCTTTGCACCCACAAAACGCAGAAACGCGGTTTGACGGGGGATTAGCTCAGTTGGCTAGAGCGCTACAATGGCATTGTAGAGGCCATCGGTTCGAATCCGATATTCTCCACAACGGTAATGCAGAAGCTTGATAGTTAGGCACATACAGCCTACTATCATGTATGCATACCAAAAGTTAACACAGAAATTAACAAATACCTTGATGGAGTTGCCTAAAAACAACTCTCAATCAATATTCCCCTTCCGCCCCTGTAAACTCTATCACTTCGATTACGATACCTCTAAAAAATGGCTTCTGGTATTCTATCAATGGAATATCAAGACCCAATTGTTAGAGCGTCGTTACTTTAGCAAATTCAATAAGCTAAAGGATGCAAAAGCCCGGCTGATAGAAGCCCAAAAGTGGGAACGCTTCATAAACCAACAACTCGAAAACGGCGCGGTTTACAATCCTGATTTAAAACCGGGTATTAAAAAACCTTTATCTATAGTAAAAGCAGATGCCCCGTTACTGTTGGCTGATTTACAAGCTTACCTTAGTAATAAACAGGCTACGCTTGGTTCCGACGAATCGTATAAGGTTTACCGTAATTTCGGCTACAAGATAACGGCCTTTGTTGAAGCTAATCAATTACAGCAGATTGCAACAAAGGACTTCACGCCTGAATGGTGTGAGAAGTGACGCAGTGTATCCACTGCAACTGCACACTTATCCGACAAATACACGATCTGTGCCTGGAAATATACTGAGCATATTAAGGCCAGACGCTTAGGGATTCATCCTAAGAAACTGCAACTCCAAAACGGCTTTACCGAATACAAGACTATGGAAATCTACACCCGTAGGCTTGCCGCTTTTGCCGATGATGAGATATATGAAAAGTTTGTTTAACCGTTAAAACCCCTGTTAATTATGAAGTACCTATTTTCCTTATGTGTAATGCTGTTTACCCTATCCGGCTGTAAGAAAGAAGCAGACCCAACCCCATTAGAAACTATTGCAGGTGAATACAACCTCACTGCAACAGTAATCGCTACTGTAGACGGTAAAACCACTGTTCAAACCGGAACGGGGACACTTTCCGTATTTAAAGGCAATACCCCTGGCACATATTATTTTTTAGAAAAGTACCCATCCTACCAAATTAGCTATATGACTAACCACGATGGAAAAGCTTTCAAGATGGAGCAAACAGTTGATATGGTACGGTATGGGAATATAGAATACTATGGCTATCAGAATGGTACTGGCAATACCGACATTAACAAAATCACCATTAACAAAGTCACTAATGCCGGTACGGGTGTCATACGCAATCAACAGGGATTAGAGGAATACGTAACTAAGGCAATAACAAGGAGCGTTTCAATAGTGGCAACGAAATAACCTCTAACCGACTCAATCAAAAAGCCCGGCCAATAGTCGGGCTTTTCTATATAAAATTAATGCAAAATTGCGTCTGCTATTCATAATGACCATAACACGAAGCAACTTCTACCCGCTCGTCATTGACCCGGTAGATAAGTCGGTGTTCCTGCGTAATTCGGCGAGACCAGTACCCGGCATAATTCCCCTTTAGCGGTTCGGGTTTGCCTTTTCCCTCAAACGGCGTTCGGGCACATTCCGTCAATAATTCGCGAATTTTTTGAGCTACTTTCTTATCCTCTCGGTGCCATTCGGAAAACTCAGCGAATGCCTGAGACGAAAAATCAATTCGTCGGGCCATCGGTTGCAAACTGGTTTAGCTCTTCCAGGGAAAAACTGCGGCTGTAGCCGGTTGCAAAGTCAATTTCTGATGACTGTATAACCGCATCTAAAGAAGATAACTTTCCCTTACTAAGTGGTTCCAGTACCGGACGATAACGCCCCAGCCGGTTGGCTACATTGTGTAACGCTTTTGCCACGATAGGGGGCATTAGACCAAACGGATTAGGCGCAATAGGTTCAGCTACAAACGATTCGGCAATGCCCAACAGAAACAGAATAGCGCGGGCTTCGTCGGCAGTTAGTTCGCCCCAGCTAATAACAAATTCGTTTTCGGCTATTTCTGTAAAAGTCTGTATTCCCTCGGGCGAAAACAAAAGGGCAAGCATAGCCACCATTTCACTACGGGCTTGCAGAAGCGTTGGAGGAATTTTTAATGTCCGGTTGCTCATGGTTGCTGTTTGAACAATAACACAGCAAAGAAACGCAAAGTTTACCGCTTTCCGTTACAAAAAAGCCCGGCCAATGGTCGGGCTTTTTGATTGTACCAGATCAATAACGCTTACTGTTGCGCCTGTTGCTCATTCAACTTGTTAAAGTCAACGGGCAACGTTGTTGATATTATTCCGGCAACAGTAGTAACGATAGCAGGGAGCTCAACCAAGGACGCTACAACTGTGTTATTTACTCATAAAAAATCCGACACCTTCAAAGCGCCGGGATTTTTTATGGGTAATCGAACGGATGTTTACTGAGCTATCATCTCCGCATCGGCCAGAATGTAGTTCAGTTCGTAGATATTATCGGCGTTTAGTTTGAGCGTTCCCCGGAAGGTACGTCGCTCGTCGGTTTTGAATTTCTTGTCCGTTTTTTTAAACTTCAGCGAGACTACCGATTCAGGTCCGGCTCCTCCGCAGAAGAAACAGGCGCTGTATGGAAACGCCGATAGTACATAGGTGTTCGACTCTAAGTCAACGGGAAGTACATAGCCCGTTAGTTCAACCGTTTTGCCGTTCAGTTTCTGAATACTTTGCCCAAAGGTAGGGTAGAGCATATAGACCGATTCTTCGGCATACCATTTTTTCTTGAAGGTAACGTCGCGCAGAACCTCCCACGATAGTTTTACCGGCTCAGCACCAACAGAGGCCACAGCCGTTGAGTTTACTCGGGTAGTAGCTGGGAGCGCCGGACGAAAAGCCGGGGCAATGAAGCAGACGAGCAATAGGGCAATCAGGAAACGAGTCATGACGTTGGCTGAAGTAAACGATATGAATTACTGGTAAAACTACAAAAAAGATTACTTTTACTAACTCACTTTGGCACCCATATTGGCAATCTGTGTCTGACGCACTCAATGATAACGCAAAAGATGGCGCGGTAATTCCCGTTCGGTTTACCCAGCTTTACCTGACCATGCTGGTTATTCTGGCCATTCTGCTCACTGTAGGACAGGGCCTGACCCAATGGCGGCTTCGGGCCGTTCAGGATGAATTGTGGATTATTCGTTACACCGCCCTGCAACGCCACCAGAGTCAGCAGATTGTAAAGCAGGTTCTTCAGTTAGCCGACGAAAACGAGCAGGAGAATTTTTCGGCCAACGTAGCGGAGTTGCGGCAGGTCTTTCCGGTTTTTGAGCGGTATCATCTGGAAAGCAGACAAGGGCGGGCCGACAATCCTAAAGTAATTATCGAGAATTCCGACACCGTTCAGCGGATGTATGAAGGCATTCGCCCGGAGTTTGAAGCCTTTTCGCGGAGTACGAAGCAGTTGATGCGCCTGCAACGCTTCGATGACATAAACAAGCCTGCTGTGCAGGCCAGCATAAAGCTGCTGCTGGCGAATGAAAAGCCATTTTTAGAAAAAATTGATGGCATCGTTCGGGAATATACCGGCGAACTACGAGGTAAACTGACACTCCTGCAAACCATTGAGTTTTACCTGTATTTGTTTACCATTCTGGCGCTTATTGCCATCGGGCTATTGATTTTCAGGCCCGCAGCCCGGAAACTCAAGCAGACCTTCGCGCAGTTGGTGGAGGCCGAAAGCCAGACAACGGCCATTAATAAAAAGCTTTTGACGGCCAATAAATCGTTGAAAGAAACTCGCCAGAAATTGTTTGAAGCTACCAGGCAGCAATACCAGCAAGAGATTGATGAACAGAAGCTCCGAACGTCGTATCTAATCGCCGGGCAGGAGGAAGAACGCAAGCGCCTGTCGCGCGATTTGCACGACGGACTTGGTCAAATGCTAACCGCTATTAAACTTCAGATTGAAGGCTTAGAGGCCAGCATAACGAAAGCGGCTTCTTCCGATCAGGCCAGCGCAACTCCCCATGCGAAAAACCTGCGGACATTAAAAAGTTTGGTGACGCAGACAATTCAGGAAACCCGAACCATTTCTAACAACCTGATGCCCAGCGTGCTTAGTGATTTTGGCGTAGTACCCGCCATTAAATTACTGGCTGAGCAAGACCGCAGCGAAACACTTGACGTTACATTTGAAACGAATTTTACGCTCGATATGCCCCGGTTGAATAAGAACGTGGAAATTATGCTGTATCGAATCACACAGGAGGCCGTAAGCAATGCCGTTCGGCACGCCAACCCGTCGCATATTCATATAGAGCTAAACGGAAATGGCAACGCGCTCCAATTGGTGGTTACCGACGATGGGCAGGGGTTCAGGTTGCCGCGAAAAAAGCAGGATAATGGGTCCGTACAAACCAGCTTGCCACTCAACGGTAATAAGCCCCAGGGGGCCGAACTACGACCGCCTTCGCAGGGTTTACAGAACATACAGGAACGCACCAAGCTGCTTAACGGCAAGTTCAAAATTCAGTCAACGCCTGGCAAAGGCACCAAAATTCAGGTAAACATCCCCTATAAAACGCACTCAGCGCATCATGACACCTACTAAATTAATGCTGGTGGACGACCACTCTATCGTTCGCGATGGCATTCGGCTTCTACTCGAACAGGCAGATGGCTTGGAAATTATCGACGAAGCAAACGACGGCGAGGAAGCGCTCGATAAATTGAAAGCCATCCAGACCGAAGCAGCCCAATTACCCGATTTAGTGCTGATGGATATTTCCCTGCCGGGCATGTCGGGTATTCAAACAACGCAGATTATCAGCCGGTTATATAAACATGTGCGGGTGTTGATGCTGTCGATGCATAATAACGAAGATTATATCCTAAGATCGGTTGAAGCGGGTGCTTATGGGTACATTCTGAAAGATTCGTCGTCCGATGAAATGATAAAAGCCATTCGCACCATTGCTACCGGCGAAAAATATTACAGCTCGCCCGTAGCGTCGATTATCCTGAATGGCTACATGCAACAGTTAAAAAAAGGAGATCGACATGGCCGGGCAGAACGACAGTCCAAGCTGTCGAACAAAGAGAAAGAGATTCTGCAATTTTTGGTCGATGGCATGAGCAGCCGCGAAATCGCTGAAAAACTCCAGCTCAGCGTGCGAACGGTGGATAATCACCGGGCCAACATGATGCGACGGCTTCAGGTACGAAATGCCGCCGAATTAGTCAGAATGGCGGTGGAAGATAAGTTAATCTGAAAAGGTTACGTGTCCTGAAAAGACACCTGTTGCGAACTCGATAACTATTTTTTAGGTTTGCCCATCAAACCGGCTCGATGCCGGTTTTCCATTCAATTGCTACTATATAAAGTAGATAGATTTTGACAACTAAAACCACTTGCTACTATGTCACTTCGCTTAGGAGATATTGCTCCCGATTTTGAGGCCAATACCACGCAGGGTCACATCCGTTTTCACGAATGGTTAGGTGATTCATGGGGTATGCTATTCTCGCACCCTGCCGATTTTACGCCTGTCTGCACCACCGAACTGGGCCGGACAGCGCTGCTGAAAGATGAGTTTGGCAAGCGTAACGTAAAAGTGATTGCGGTATCGGTCGATGACCTGGATTCGCACAACCGCTGGACGCCCGATATTAAGGACGTGACCGGCTCAGAAGTTAACTTCCCGATTATTGCCGACCCGGACCGGAACGTGGCCGAACTCTACGACATGATTCACCCCAACGCCAGCGAAAAAGCAACGGTTCGTTCGGTGTTTGTGATCGGCCCTGACAAAAAAATCAAGCTGACCCTGACTTATCCGGCTTCGACGGGGCGGAATTTCAATGAGCTTTTGCGGGTCATCGATTCATTGCAACTGACCGCCGATTACCAGGTGGCTACCCCGGCCGACTGGCAGAACGGCGAGGATGTTATTGTTACGCCCGCTGTACCGAACGATCAGTTGGAAGCCAAATTTCCAAAGGGTGTAACGTTCGTAAAACCGTATTTGCGGACAACTCCCCAGCCGAATCAATAGTGAGTTTTGCAGGCGGTGTTCTGGTGTGAAACAGGGTTGGTAGTTTGCTAAGGTGAGACCGTTTCCCAGTCGATAGGGGCATTTCAAAACCTTACGCTTATTCGACGGGTTAAGTGCTTTGACAACAACAAAAACAATTTAGCGTTATGGCAAAGCACAAAAACAACAATCCAGAGCACGAAGAAGGCCCCGTAGCAACAGCTATTGAAGAACAAACCGCCAAACTGCCCTCTGATATTTTCCTGTGGGCGTCTTTGGGGTCAATGGCCGTTTCGCTGTATTTGCAGTCAACAGGCGATAAAGAACGGAGTTTATTTGTTGGCCAATGGGCGGCTCCATTTCTATTGCTTGGGTTATACAACAAGCTGGTTAAACTGGAGGGGCATGATTAGGCCTACCTGTCATCGAGTTATATAAAAAAGCCCTTCGTTATAACGAAGGGCTTTTTTATGTTCGGGATGTTCGGCGCTAAAGCCGTAATTTTGTGGTGGCAAGTACCCATCCACATGAAAATCCGCGTTCTTTTTAAACTCATTACCCGGCGATATGGCCTGTGGATAGCCGCTTTACTGATTATACTGATCACGTTTTGGGTCGTTCGCTCAAGACGACCCGACGAACTGAACTGGCAGTTTGTGCGAGCATTCGGCATACGATTACCCATGCGATATGGCATTCATGGCATCGACGTGTCGCGGCACAACGACCGCATCAACTGGGAGCGCGTTCGGCAGATGGAAGCCGATGGGGTTAAACTCCAGTTTGTCTTTATCAAAGCTACTGAAGGAGCCACTCTATCTGACAAACATTTTACCAAAAACTGGCGGGAAGCCAAAAAATCAGCGATGCGTCGGGGCGCTTATCATTTCTACCACCCCACCCGCGATCCGCTGAAGCAGGCCAATAATTTTATTCGGCAGGTGGAGTTAAGCGAAGGCGATTTTGCCCCCGTTGTCGATTTTGAGGTCGTAAACGGACAGTCCGACGAAACCATCGTGAATGGGTTGCGGCTGTGGCTTGACACCGTTGAAAAACATTACCAGGCCCGGCCCATTATCTACACCAACGGAAGTCTGTATCGGCGATATATAAAAGGAAACTTAGACGATTATCCGCTCTGGATTGCCGATTATTCAGCTAAGCACCTGCGTAGTTACGACGCCGATAAGCTCTATCTCTGGCAGCATAATCAGAGCGGCTGGGTGCAGGGCATTCGGGGGCAGGTGGACTTTAACGTGTTTGTGATGGACGAAAACCGGCTTCAGGAAATTTGTCTTTGAGTATTTACTCTTGTCTGAGTAAAACATGTTCAGATTTATACATTCACTTTCGTTAATTCTGCCGGACCGGCCAGCCAGGCTTTAGCACGTTCGCCAAACGCTTTCATATGCGGCATCTGGCTATGCGTTTGCAGGCCTGCTTCGTCGTCCCAACGTTCGTGCATAATGAATCGCTCGGGATGTTCGGTGCTCTCATACAATTCATAAAGCTGGCAGGCTGCTTCTGTTCGCACGTCGGTAACCAGTTCGCGCAACGCATTTTTTAGATGGGTTTCGGCACCGGGCCTGGCGGTAATGGTGGCAAAAACTAAGAGTGGCATAGGAGTAGAGGGTTATAACAGAAAAAAGAATTCATCAGAAATTACTGTTGCCAGATTTCCCAGGCTTTTTCGGCCTGAAGTTCCAGCATACGTAGCCCATTATGCGTGGCGGCTCCCTGTGCCTGACCAAGCTGCATAAACTTCGTTTCGGCTGGATTATAAACCAGGTCATAAAGTAAATGCTCCTTCGTAAACAGATGATAGGGTAGGTTGGGAGCCTCATCTACACGCGGATAGGTGCCCACCGGCGAACCATTAATAATCAGTTGGTAATGGCTAATCACACCGGCTATGTCTGAATAAGCCAGCGTATTGGCCGTTTTATTGCGCGAAACATACATATACGAAATTCCCAGGTCGGAAAGCGCAACGGTTACGGCTTTTGAAGCTCCGCCCGTGCCGAGTACTAAGGCGCGCAAACCGGCGGGTTTACGGTGGAGAGCAGTTAGCCAATCGATCAGCGATTGCCGAAAGCCATAATAATCGGAATTGTAGCCGGTTCGTGAGCCGTCGGTTTCGAGTTTAATGACATTGACGGCGCCAATTTTTTCTGCCGAAACATCCAATTGGTCGAGATAGGGGAGTACAGCCTGTTTGTGCGGGATGGTCACGTTCAATCCACGCAGCCCGGGCAGCGCGAATAAATCGGGCAGGGCCGCCAGGTCGGGCATTTCAAATAAGTCGTACTGACTGTCGGCAATGCCTTCGCGACGAAATTTCTCGCTAAAATACCGTTGCGAAAATGAATGGGTAAGCGGAAAACCAATTAGGCCGTAGCGAGTCATGGGTATAGGTGTAAAACACGTTATGCCCCTTTTTGGAGGAGCATAGCGTGAATCTAAAAGTCAATCAATTATCAAACGCTTTGTCGCGACCGCTTCTTGATGAACTCAGTTAGAATGGGCAGCACCGACAAGCCAACGATACCAAACACAACTAACTCAAAGTTTTTCTGAACGATAGGGAAATTACCAAAGAAGTAACCCAGCAACGAAATGCTTGTCACCCATAGAATGGCCCCCATAATGCAGAATTTAATGTAGGTGCCGTAATTCATGCTGCCCGCTCCGGCTACAAAGGGTGCAATGGTGCGTACAATCGGAATAAACCGGGCGATAATAACCGTGCGACCGCCATATTTTTCATAGAACTTCTCGGTCTCCGTAATGTATTCGCGTTTGAAAAACAGGATTCGCTCCCGCGATTTTATTTGTGTTCCCAAAAACCGACCGACAAAATAATTCACATTATCGCCCAGTAAGGCAGCGCCTATCAGCAAAGGAATAATCACCCAGACGCTTAACTCATTGGTAGGACGGGCCGCCAACGCGCCAGCAGCAAACAGCAGCGAATCGCCGGGCAGCAGCGGCATAACGATCAGCCCCGTTTCGGTAAAAATAATCAGGAAAAGGATGGCGTATAGGAGTACACCGTATTCATTCGCCCACAAATCGAGATAACGATCAAGGTGTAGCAGAAAATCAAGTAACGATTTGAGTAAGTCCATGAAAATAAGTCGTTAGTCAATACCGGGCCGCCGGAGCGGTCGTCAGTCGATAGTGGCTGGCGCATCCAACCTTCTTACGCGTCAGCCACTATCGACTAACGACTACCGTCTATTTATCTAAAAAATGCGTAAACGTATCACCCCGGAGTCCTAACCGGATGGTTTCTAAGGGAATTACTTCGTGAGGGGCAATATTGCCGAGATTCACATTGGCTCCGAGGAGTTTTACAAACCAGACCTGTTGTTCTTTCTGGGGGGCTTCCCATAAAATGCTCTCAAAGGGAACCTGGGTTAAAATTTCTTCTACTAACCCCTGCCGAACTTCGCCACTCGACCGGAACAACCCAACTGTACCCCCTTCGCGTGCCTCACCAATCACTTTCCAGGCCCCTGCCTGTAACTCAGCCTTCATCAACTGAATCCATTTGTAGGGTGGAATAATTTTAGCTTCGTCTTTAGAACCCACCTCCGACAGCACCGTTACCTGCGTAGTCAACTGACGAATGTACTCGCATTTGTCGTCCTGCGTCATATCAATCGAGCCATCTGAAACTTCGGCATGTTCCATTCCGTAGGTGTCTAACAGTTTACGGTACTCATCAAACTGATTGCGTACCACGAAAGCCTCGAATAGGGTACCGCCAAAATAAACCGGAATGCCTGCCTGGCGATAGATGGCTAATTTTTCTTTCAGGTTGGGCGTAACAAACGACGTTGCCCAACCCAGCTTAACAATGTCTGTATAGTCAGCAGAAGTAGATAAAAAGTCCTCTACTTCGCGCAGGCTTAACCCTTTATCCATGACCATTGTCAGGCCGCTTTGTCGAGGTTTAGTCGTGCGGTCGGGTATCTGCGTAAGTGTATAATTCATGCGGAGAAACTACGTATGCGTATAAAAAAACGCCCAAAAGTAGCATAAGTCTTGAAAAACTCCCAAGAAAGTACATAAATAATAGCGTCATACGGGGGTATAACTTAGTTAAATGCTATTTTTGCCGCCTATGGACAATTCTACAAATTCCCGACTTGATTTTTTTCGCTCCTTAATCGGGCGCAACATGAGCAGTAGTCCGTCGCCATTTGGTCGCTGGCTGGGTGGTACAATTCGAGCGGCTTATTATGGTCGGCTGGTCGCTGATTTTATAGTGCGGCCTGAAATGACTAATCCAGCCGGTGTTCTGCATGGCGGAGCAGCAGCCTCCATTCTGGACGACCTGATTGGAGCCATGGTGTTTGCCCTTGGGCGTGAATATGCCTATACGTCTATTAATCTAACAATTGATTTTTTACACGCAGCCCGTGAGAATGAGATGATTACTGCCACCGCCGAATTGATTCGGGAGGGGAAAAATATCATTCATTGCGAGGGGCGTATTGTAGCGGCTGATGGTAAAATTATTGCTAAATGCACCACAAACCTGATTCAGACATCAGTAAAACTGGCTATCTGACAGGACTCCTTATGAATATAAGCGGAATTCATGTATTGTGTGAAAGGAGATAAATCGACTCCCATTAATAATCCCAGTCTAATCTACTGAGCATATGGTATATAATACTAATTCAAGCTTGATTTTACGTAGCATTGATCGAATAAAACGCTGTTAAATAGCCGATTACAAATCCCATACACGCAATTCACAATCCGAAATGGTATAAATTGATTGATTAAATCTGTGTAAACAGGAAATTACAAGCTAAACATTGCCCTGTCATAACGGATTAAATTAGTTGTATACACAGTTAAAATAGAATAAATCAGCGAATAAGTTAAAAAAAGGCAGGAAAATGATATTTGTTGGTTACTGAAGGCCGGAATTATTTTTTTATCCTTCTATTCTTAGTATTATTGACCGTCAATGTAAAGATGAGATAATTTCAAACATAATTCAGACGAGTTGGTAGTACCATTAGTCAGGATTTATCCCGTTACATTGTCATGCGTTTATCCAACCGAATATGTCCCAACCTTATTAGTATGACTAACAGTTTAGACTATATCCCGAAAAAAAAAGTCACAGGATGAATTAATTTTTGCGATTCAGTCTTAACATTGCAAAAAAATGACGGACTGACGGATTATTAGCTGGTAGTAGAAAGGCGATAGTCTATGTGGCTGGTCAATCGAAATTGACCACAATTCAGGCGGGCGAGCAGGTAAATCAGGTAGCTGAACAAGAAAATTTTCTTATCTGAGAAACATTTGCCCGAAAAGTTAGTCATATAGTGCGTAAAGGGTTTGAAAGTAACCCGATGTGACTGAATGATTAGCTAATTGAGCGGTAAATCTATAAGTTTGGTGGATTGTCCGTTCCCTAAATTTTCACAGTCACATTTGGAAGAATAGAAGTTTCGTTACAAACATTGCGTCAAATTAACTCAATAAATATGCGAACATTTATCCAACAACACCCCATGAGGATGCTGGCTGGACTCGTGTTGCTAAGTTTTGCAATACCTTCTCTTAGCCTTGCTCAACAGGCTGATACGGTCCGGGTTCAACCCGCTACAGTAAGTAGTCCATCAACGACGGTTCCCAGTGGGAATTACGAGCGTGAACGAATCTATCGCTTAGGTAAAGGGATTTACACCGATACCTTACGTCGAACTGATTTCAAAGCGCAGGCCAGCGATGTGGCTGAACTGGACGATTGCGACACCACCTTCCAAACTTTCATTTTGGTTAGAAGACTGTCACCCTGGCGAGTAGGTTTGTTTGCGGGCCCTAACTTCGCTTATTGCGGTACCTGGGAAAATACCTTCGGCCCAAATAAGCGGGATCAGACGCTATATAATGGGGCTGGCTTCAACATTACGGGAAATGTTGATTATTTTCTGACACCAGCCACTCGTCGGCTTCGGTTTGGCTTAGGCGCAGCTTTCGGGTATCAGAATTATATCACCCGTAGTGTATATCGGGACTACTTATATTCATTGGCAGCCGCTCGTGGATTCACGAATAGTCAGGTGACTATTCGCCAGCGGGCCTCTGAAGATATGTTCCTGACAGTTGGGCCTGTGCTGACGTTTACACTGGCCCGCAGTCGCCGGAATCCAGATGCAACGACGTTTATTGAGTTAGGGGCACGTGGTGGACTTTTCCGGACTGAAGCGGCTACTATAACCGCCTTCACTCCGTCGACATTAACCTTACCTGCTGTTCCTTCATTCGTGGAAGGTGGTGGACTGATTCGTTCGGTCAATCCCAGCACCCGTCTGTATCATTTGGGCGCATTGGGTTCGGTAGCTGTTTTCTTCCCACTGCGGAATAACTGGAATATTGGTATTCAGGGTCAAGGCTTTATTACCCAACTGAATTATCTGATTATTAACGGTATCGACGATCAACTGTATGAGTTTAAGCGGAAACATGGTGGTTTCAGTGCTGGACTGGCGGTTCGGAAAAGCTTTATCCAGAAAAAGCTTATTCCAAAAGCTCCTGTTAGTTGCCCAACCTGCGAGCAAATTCCTGAGTTAAACGTTCGGTTTAACGGCGCTTCGCTCAAAGGTGCATCGCTCGCTTTTGTTGACAGCACCAATGCCGCGCAGTCGGCTCCGGTTAATACCTCGGCTCCGGCTCCCGTTATTAGCTGGCGCAGTACAACGCCAAACCCAAGAAACGAAACCTTTACGGCTCGTTTGTACTACCGTCCAGATTCTGTTGTAGCAGGCGCTACTGATCAGGTGATCGCTCAGTTGGAAAACACAACTGACACAACCCTGACTTTCCCAACGGCTTACTTCTCGAATGGGCAGTTGAACCCCGGGTTCTACTATGTAACGGTACACAACAAGCAAGTAGCTAAATGTGGTACTTGTATGAGTGAAGTGGCAACGACAAGCTTCGCAAGTATTCGTCCACGGATCACGGTATCTGCTGACTGCAAATACAATCACAAACTGGAGCGCTTAGAAGTCTTCTACCGTACTCCGTACACGCGTGAAGTAGCTAATGTTTGTTACTGTAATGGTACGGTCACCTCGGTTGGTGATACGGTTACCCGCCTGCGCTATCGTGGTCTGAGTACCCGTCTGGCATCTGGCGAAGTTAATTTTGATACCAACACAGTTATCCTGAACCTCCGCGAATTGCCAGGTGGTCTGGCTCAGCAATTCCAGGCTGAAAAAGCTAAAATCGAAAGCGGAAGAGCTATTCGCTTCAAAGGTCGCCGTGTACGTCCGCAGGTTCAATACTACCGCGCTGTGTTCACCGTTACGAAACTGCCATGCAACGGCCAGCCTGAGCAAGTGGTGGGTAGCTTCAACACAACGATCAGTGATGACAGCTTCTCAATTACGGACCTGAAGCCATTGACGGATGCACAAAAGGCTAAACTGCTGGCTCCGCCTGCACCTGCCAAGAAAGCGACTCGTCGTCGGGCTGGTAACAGCGGCCGTCGGTCGGATGTAATGTTCGGTGTTGAATAAATAGACTGATGTATAAACGAAAAAGCCGGAGGCCAACGCTTCCGGCTTTTTCGTTTATAGTTGATATTGCACCCCTACGGGGCTTATATGATTGTAAGATTACTCGTTCCCACAAAGATTAGAGCCCTAGATTCCTAGATTAGCCTCATTTCTCAGCCCTGTAGGGGTCTAATCTTTGTAGGAATGAAATAGGTCCATTGGTTAAGCTCTGAATGGGCGGAATAGCTCATAAAGCGTAATATCAGTTTTATAGGAACGAGGTTCTTTTAACAGGTAAGAAATACTAACTAAGCGGAGTTGCCTGTAGATTATAAACGTTTGGAATCTACTGACTCTATTATTACTCTCCCGTGAAAAATGTGCTGTTCATTTACCGGTCTGTTACGAGCCTTGCTTAGCTTTTAATAACGGTAAATGCAGCAATGCCTTCAAAAGATTTTACGCGTTCCGAACGCGGGCCTTTGGGTTTAGCGAAGATATATAGCGTTGAGTTGCCACGCGCAGAGATAGGCATGGTTAATTGATACAAGCCACTTAATCGCTGAACATTAACGGGCAGATTAGTTGCCACAGCGCCACCCTGCCGCCCTAATGAGCACATAAACTCAATCTCATTATCGTTTTGAAATCTGAGCGTTAACACGTCATTCGTTCGTATGATGCCTTTTTTGGGGAAATCTTCATCGAAACCTAAGCGGAAGTAAGCATCATATACCTTAGGAAACTGGTCGAACTGCGATTTGCTGACCGGCGGATTCAGCAACTGCCAGCGCGTGTCGGCTGGGAAATGATTAGCGGCAAATGCAACGGGTTCCGTTAGAAAAAAGAAATCGTTCGGAATGATTTCTCCATTAGCGCCAGTTTTTGCGGTAGTTTGCGCCCAGGCAATATCGAGCAGATACCAGTCGCCATCTAACCGAACAGCATTCCACTCATGGTCGATTCGCTGGATGGGCTGTCCGGCTTCGCTGTCGTTAGTGCGGGCGTACCCTTTAATATTGGCTACCTCAATCCCAGCCCTGCCCAGCAGGTGTTTGAACAAAAGGGCGAAACCCGTGCAAACTGCTTTTCGGCTCTTTAAAACCCGATTGGCATAATCTATTTCTGAAGAATACTTCTGACCGCTAAACGCTGATTCGTCGTAGCGGACGTGCGACGTAATCCAGGTATATACCGAGCGGGCCTTTGCCAGCTCAGAGCGGGCAGGCGAAGTCAGGTAGTCGCTTAATGTGGTAAGATTGCGGGCTGCCGATTCAGGTGTCTTTCGGGCATAGGTATCAATGGTGGAATAGTCGATTTCAACGAACTTCGACGGGCGGGGAATACCAGGTTCCGGTTGGAACGGTATGATAAAAGCTGTACTATAAAAGCAGAAAAAAAAGGCCAGAACAGGCCGAATTATGTAGTTTCGCATTCCTCGATTCGGTCTCACAATCAGATAACATAGATGCGAAGTTTTTTATTGCTCACTCTATTCCTGAGTTTATTCGTCATGCAACAGGCGCAATCGCAACCTACGAATTCGGTAACTGCCGTTATGTCGGCTCCGATGCATTCTTATTCATTCCGTCTTCGGCCGGGTCAGGATCTACTGAAAGAAATTGAGACTGTTGTTCGACAAGAGCGAATCGAAGCCGGGGCTATATTAACCTGCGTGGGGAGCCTGACCGACGTGAAGTTGCGACTGGCTAATCAGGAAGGGCCAAGCGTTTGGCAGGGGCATTTCGAGATTGTTTCGCTCGTTGGTACGCTCTCTACTAACGGCAGTCATATTCATGTATCAGTGTCGGACTCGGTGGGGCGCACGCTGGGCGGTCATCTGTTGGAAGGCTGTAAAGTCTACACCACCGCCGAACTGGTGATTGGTGTGATGCCTGACCTTGTTTACACGCGGGAACCCGACCCGGCGTTTGGGTATCGCGAGTTGGTTATGCGAAAGAAAAAACGGAAATAACGAAAAAAGCCATCCCTGGAAGGATGGCTTTTCAACTTGATATGACCGATTAATTACGTTTACTCATTTCATCCCGAATTTTAGCGGCTCGTTCATATTCTTCGTTGCCGAGGGCTTCTTCAAGCATGCGCTGCAACTCTTCCGACGAGGCATTCTTCAACTGATCGCCAAATGAGCGTGAGGAAGATGGCCGATTGGAGGAACGCACCAACTCTTCCTGTTCTTCCTCTTCGTCGTTACCACTGGCCGTGATGCCCGCTTCCGACAGAATAGACTCATTGGTATAAATTGGCACGTCGAACCGAATCCCAATGGCAATGGCATCTGACGGCCTTGAATCAATGAACGATTCGCGAACGCCATCAAAACACACAATTTTGGCAAAAAAAATGCCTTCGCGCAGGTCGGAAATCACGATTTCGCGAACCGTAAATTTGAATTGCTCAGCAAACTGCTTGAACAAATCGTGCGTCATAGGCCGATTTGGCACAATCTTTTCAATTTCGATAGCAATGGCCTGCGCTTCAAACATGCCAATGATGATTGGCAGCCGACGGTTGCCATACTCTTCGCCCAAAACCAACGCAAACGAACCTGATTGCGATTGACTGGGCGATAGCCCTAATATTTCCAGCTTAATCTTATCCACGACGCGAATTTAGCAAATTTTAGTCGTCAGTCGTTAGTCAACAGTCGATAGTAATCAGATGTTTTTACTATCGACTGTTGACTAACGACTACAATGCCTTCACCGCATTTGTCAGACGTGGCAATACGTCGAAGACATCGCCGACTACACCATAATCCGCCGATTTGAAAAAGGGTGCATCGGCGTCTTTGTTGATAACAACAATGAACTTAGATGAGTTTACACCCGCTAAATGTTGAATAGCGCCCGAAATACCACAGGCAATGTACAGATTAGGGCTGATTTTAAGACCCGTTTGCCCAACGTGTTCGGAGTGGGGGCGCCAGTCGAGGTCCGATACAGGTTTCGAGCAGGCGGTTGCGGCATGAAGCGCTTTGGCTAAATCTTCGACAATGCCCCAGTTTTCAGGGCCTTTTAACCCACGCCCGGCTGATACGACCAAATCCGCTTCGGGTAGGAGGATGTCGCCCGACGATTTCTCCGTGTTCTTCACCGAAATGACGAAATCAGCATCATTGAGAGCAGGCGTAAACGCTTCCACTGGTGCCGTAGCCTCTTTCTCTTCGGGTGTGATGGTATTTTTTTTGATAGCCAGAATTTTTACATCGGCTTTCAGGTCATTATAAGCAAACGCCTTGCCGGTGTAAATGCTGCTCTTCACATGGAAGCCATTTGATAGGTCGGGTAATTCAATGACATTGGCTGCCAGACCCGCTTTCAATTTACCCGCCAGCCGGGCAGTCATGGCATCGGCCAGCGACGATTTCGCCAGCACAATTACCTTACTGCCTTCCTGCTGAGCAGCGGCTGCCACGACTGTAGCATAAGCCATGCCGTTAGGTTCGTTTAGTTTGGCATCGGTAGCATGCAGTACTTTGGTCGCGCCAAATCGTCCGGCAGAGGCCAGTTCGCTGTCGGCAGCGGGACCAACAATAATGGCGGTCGCCGAGGTACCCGTCATTTCGGCTACCTTAGCCCCGTAAAAAATGGCCTCCTGAGAGGATTTCTTAATCTTACCTTCGTCTAATTCAGCAAATATGAGAACGGACATGTGTTTAGTCGTTATTAGTTAGTGAATAGTCGTCAGTAGAGTCAATTAGCAGGTAATTTATTATCGACTAATGACTCTTGACTGATGACTAAATTACTTTGGCTTCGGTGTGGAGGAGTTGAATGAGGGTCTCGGCCTGGTCGGCGGGAATCATCTTCACAGCTCCGCGTGGGGCCGGGAGTTCGTAGCCTGCCACCGTTGTGAGTTTATCAGTGCCAGTAGGCTCAACCACTTTGAGGGGCTTCGTTCGGGCCGTCATAATACCGCGCATGTTCGGAATTTTCCATTCGGCAATCGGCTCCTGACATCCCAGCACGAGGGGCAATTTGGCTTCTAAGCTTTCTTTACCGCCTTCAATTTCGCGCGTGATTTTCGCTGTATCGCCGTCGATATCCAGCAGCATAACAGGCGAAATCGAAGGCATGCCCAGCATTTCGCCTACGATGCCGTGAACCTGCCCTCCGTTGTAGTCGATGGATTCGCGGCCCATCAGAATCAGGTCGTACTGGTTGTCTTTGGCAATAGCGGCAATTTGTTCGGCTACAAAATAAGCGTCGGTGGGTTCAGCATTGACCCGAATGGCATCATCTGCGCCAATAGCCAGACACTTACGAATAACCGGTTCCGAATCGGCTTCGCCTACGTTGAGCACGGTAACAGTAGCCCCTGTTGTCTCCTTCAGTTCAACCGCCCGCGCCAGTGCATAGTCGTCGTAGGGACCGGTAATAAAGGTAACTCCTGCCTTGTTTAGTTTGGTATTGTTGTCCGTAAAGGCAATTTTGGTGGTGGTGTCGGGCACACTCGTCACACACACTAAAATTTTCATACTGATTGGGGTTTGTAGTTCAGTTAGTCGATAGTCGATAGTCAAAAGTGGCTGACGCGAAATAATATTATACGTCAGCTACTCTCGACTATTGACTAACCGCAACGGCGGACCGTGACTATCGACTATTTTTGCGACTCAAAAGTACAAATAGTCTGAAATAAAAGTATGCATGCATACTAATTTTCTTCCACGTATGAATAACGACCGTATTCAGCAATTGATTCAGTTTATAGAAGAAGAACCCGGCGAGCCGTTCAATGTTTATGCGCTGGCGATGGAATATATGAACAGCCAGCCTGAACAGGCCCGTCTATATTTCGATCAGCTATTGACTCAGCATCCTGATTATCTGCCGACTTATTATCATGCTGCGGCTCTCTATACCGACCTCGATGAGCGGGATAAAGCGGCTGATTTGTATGAAAAAGGAATTGCGCTGGCTCAGGCACAGCGCAACGAGAAAACACTTCAGGAATTGCAGCGGGCGCAACAGGCGTTTGAGGATGACGAAGACGAGTGGTAAGGTATGATATACCGGATTGAAACCCGGTGTATCATTTATTTATGACCTTTCTTTTGGTGCACGAACTCCTGTTTGAAGAGTAGCGGAACACTGGCCTGTTCAGGGATAATGTAGTTGATGGCTAAATAACGTGCGCCGGACACTTTGGGCAAGTACACAAAACCCCGCACCGATTCGCCGGGGGCGACCGTGTTCGTTTTTAGAGCCAGTTCGCGCCAGCGATATTCTTCATAATCATAGCGTTGCATCCGGTCGGCAAAGGTGCTATAGTCGATAGCTCGTTTTACGGCAATGCCTTGATACGCAACGTTATGCGCCACCCGATTGCTGACATATTCGCCATACGACCGGCTCCGGTTCGATGACGATACATCCGACGCAATAGCCGCCACCATTAAAATGGTATTGAAAATTTTTGCCTTCTTCAATCGATTTTGTTCCTGCTTACGCTTTAGGCCCATACGCCCGGCTTCGTAGGTTGGGTCGGCGGCTGAGCGGGTAAGGGCTATGCTGGTGTTGCGCGGGTCGGTGAGTGTATCCTGAGCAGCACCGAGGGCCGTAAAATGAAAATCGGCCGGATTTACTTCAATTGGGTGGTCGGTATGGTTTTTTATTTCCACATCTAATGCCACAAACTCCAGGTCTTCTCGCTCAAAAGATGCTACGACACCTACGCCATTTTGTTCGGCTTTCGTGACCGGTCGCCCTTCAATAGTAGCCACATCGCCTGAAACGGGTGAAAGCTGATAGGTTGATACGGTCGGCGCACAACTACTTAACAGGCCAACCACGAGGCCTATGATAAGCGTAAAATTCAGTGTAGATAAATGATTCATCGTCTGATTGTTATAAGACTAACAGACTTTAATTGATTACTGTAAAGGTACATAATTACCCATGTAGACCCTATTAAAAGGCGATTAGTTCAAGGAGGTTATTACAGTTTAACTACCGTTGGATAAAAACAACGATAAACTGTTGCCAATCAATTAAATATGCTTCGACGATTCCGACCGCATTACGCACCTCGATATTAACTGGAACCACACCAATTTTAGTGAACAGTTATCAGTAACCAGTCATCAGTAAACAGAACCGGCGCTCAAGTATTGGCTGCTCACTGATGACTGGTTACTGAAACGCCAGCCAGACATTCCATAAACCGAGCACAGCCGTCACTAATACCACCAGCCCCATGGCCAAATTCTGCCCCAGCGAGTTGCAATACTGGTTGCCCAGCAGGGTTCGATTGTTGACAGCCGCAAACAGAAAAATCGTGACGAACGGAAGCAGAATGCCATTAATAGCCTGCACAGCCACAATGACCGGAATAGGCGTTACGTTCAGCAACCCAAACGTTAGTCCCGAAGCCATCACTATGAGCCAGATACCTCGGTAGGCCGGTGAGTTTTTTTGAACGCCCAGCAGACTTTGCGCCGTTATTGAAGCGGCCAGTGGAGCCGTTAGGGAGGAAGCGAACCCGGCAGCAAACAACCCAAATGCAAACAGCGAACCGGCCCAGGTGCCGAGCCGGTTGGTGAGAACCTGCGCCATGTGCGGGTAGGAGAAATCGTCGGGGATGAGCAGACCCGCCAGCAAGAGCACGACCGAAATAATGCCGCCCAGAATAACCGCCACCCAGATACCCAGCCGCATTTCGCGCAGCGATTGGCCTGCCGAATCCACGGTGGGAACAATACTCGAACCGAAGAAGAGATTATAAGGCACGATGGTGGTACCAATCAGCCCGTTTACGAGAAGGAGCGAACCAGAAGGGATGCTCGGCGTCACCAACGCTTTGGTTAGGGCGACGGGCGTTACGGGCGCACCGAAGGCTACATATACAAAAGCGCCACCCATCGCAAAAACGATCAGCCCCAGGAAATTAGCCAGACTTTGCGTGGAGCCAATCCACAGCAATACAATACAGACTATTCCAACGCCAATTGTCAGTAAGGGGACCGGCTGGCCCGTGAGCAGCGCCAAACCCGACACCGCTCCCAGAATATTACCGGCCTGATAAGCCGCGCATCCCAGAAAAATAGCCAGAAACAAGGCCCAGGCTATCCAGCGTCCTCGCGTACCTGTGTATGTCTGTGTAATTACCTGTCCCAAATCACGACCTGTGGCAATGGTAATACGGGCGGCTGCTTCCTGCAACCAGACCGTGCCGAGGGTAGCGAAGGTGAGTACCCAAAGCAGTTGAAGCCCATATTTCGACCCGGCAATGGCGCAGGCGGTAACCGAACCGGGACCAATAAACGCGGCTGAAATAACCGACCAGAACAAAACGCTACCAAGACCGGAGCGGAGGGAAAGGGATTTGGGCACGGAAAAGAATGATGAATGATGAATTATAAATGATGAATGTAAGCAATAACAGTCTCATCCATAATTCATCATTCATAATTTATCATTAAGAAAGGTATTTCCGCAGCATCCAGGCCATTGCTTCGTGGGCTTCCATAAGACCCGTCAGGAAATCGGCGGTGCCAGCGTCGTTCAATTCTTCGGTACACTTTTCAACGTCGTCGCGGAGTTCGCGGACAATCTGCTCGTGGTCGGCCAGCAGATTTTTGAACATTTCCGGGGTGCCTTTTGGCGTGCCGGTGTCTTCTTTCAGGCTGGTGTTGTGCAGAAATTCGCCCATAGTGGCTAAGGGAACACCGCCCAACTGCCGGATGCGTTCGGCTACTTCGTCTATCTCCGCTTCAATAGCTTTGTACTGCTTCTCAAAGAATTTGTGATACTCCATGAAGTTCGGCCCAGCCACATTCCAGTGATACTTACGGGTTTTGATATACAAAACGTGGAGGTCGGACAGAAAATCGTTTAGCAGTGAGTTGTCCTGTTTGAGGACATCTTTTTCGAGACCAATATTGGGTTGCATGATACTAACGTGAGTTTATGTGGTTACGAAGGGCCTTATGCTCTTCCCAAAGAATAACCCACGATCAGGCCGTTTGTTTGGCTATCCGATTAATCCGGCAAAAACGTCTTTGGCATATACCAAATCCTGTTTGTGGGCTTCAACCGGCCCCATTGTGTTGGGTGACCCTTTTTCCAGACACTGCTCCAGTACCAGATTGGGCCGGATATTCAGCGTTTTCAGGTCGGCGGCTAAACGTCGGTAGTCAATGTCGCCATCGCCAAAGGTCTCCTGCCAGATGCCGTCTTTCGACTGCCGGATATGCACCTCAACAATTCGTTTGCCATATAATTTAACGACATCGAACAACGCCACCTGCGAGTTGCCCGACCCCCGATAAACCCAGTGGGCGTCTAAACAAAGCGATACGTTTTTGGGGTCGGTAGCCAGCAGCATGTGGTGAAACTCACGGGCGGCCTGCCGATGTTCGGGCGCGTGGGTGTGGTAGGCTAAGGTGAGGCCGCGCTTACGGAGTTCACTGCCCAGCCGGTCGAGGTTTTTGGCCTGTTCAATCAGGTCAGCGTCGGTTTTGTCGTCGTCGCTCCCCCATTTGATGGGGTTGGGATTTGTGACAACAATCGATGCCCCTAACGGTTTAGCCGTGTCGGCAATCGCCAGCACCGAATCAATGGATTTCGCGGCTTCGTCGGCGCGGTGCAGCGAACTGTTTACATACAGTGAGGGCATGGCCAACCTATATTTTGTTAGGTAAGGGGCCAGCTTTTTTACCTCATCGGCATTATTGAACGAAGGTTCGTAGGCGGTCAGGCCCGCTTTGACGTATTCGCTCAGGGAGGCATCAGGGTCGGCCATCCACTGCTTTTTCTCCCGTCCGTAGAAGGTGTTCCAGGTATAGGCATTGCAGGAAATGACTTGTGGTTTAAGCGGTTCGCCTAAGTTTTCTGCGGACGTAAATAACGATTTCGCCTGACTATCAGTGGCTAAGGTAGTTCCGGCAAGGGCCGTGAGGGAGGTTAGGAAATGGCGACGGGTTTGAAACAAATCATTCATTCGGTTAACGGTTTCGTAATGAATATATCAAGCAGGTTTGTGGCCAACTATACCTGATGCACAACCAAAAAAATAATTCGTTGGTCGGCAAATTAATCCTGCTTCCTGAAAATATCGCCAGATATGGGCGGTGTTCTTAAACTGAGTACAATAGATTCCCAGCATTCGATAGGTTTGCGGATTACCCAGAAACAAGGACCCCAGCACGGGAATAATCCGCCGTAAATAAAATAGATAGAAAAGCCGTAACAGGGATAGTTCAGGAACGGAGACCTCAATACATGAGAACTGACCACCCGGCTTAAGAACCCGCCGTATTTCATTGGCTAACTGTTTGATCTGAGGCTCATTGAACGTTTTTAAGCCAAACGACACCACCACATGATCGGCTGATTGGGCAGGTAACGTTCCGGCCAGAACGTTCTGTTTCTGAATGATGATGTTGTAATTGGAAAAACGTTTTTTCTGTCGTTTTTGGTCTGCATAGCGTAGCATGCCTTCGCAGAAATCTACACCCACTAACTGACCGTCTGGGCCTATCCGCTGACAGATATAATCCCAGGTTTCGCCCATGCCCGTCATTAAATCAAGCACCACCTGACCGTGTTGGATAGGCAGTTCATGAACGCACTGCCGACGCCACCGATTGGAGAATCCAAACGACGTAATCGTGTTCATGCGCTCGTAGGTTAAACTCATCTCATTGAATAACTTCTCGACGAATTCAGGTTCGTAAATAGATTCCGCTGATTTTGGGGCCTGAAATGACATATGTATCTCCTTATAGTCTCAAGCCCACTAACATAGCTCAAAAAGTGGCGATTATTTTATATAGCGTAGGTTTTTGCCATCATATATTCCAAGTCCGTCGTGTTCACTCAGAAAGAACAGCGTACCATCTGGACTGAATTGCATTTTTAACACATTCATTGCGGGGCCAGCGGCATATTGTTGTCCACTACTCCAGCGAAGAGTTGGCTTAAGAATGAGCTGCCATTGACTTATATCTGATAAATCAGCACCCAGCGTACTTTTAAAAATTCCGTGTTGAGAATAAAAGTAAAGGCATCTATTAGATGGATTATAGGCGATAGGCCCAATCAGGTGGCCCCCTTTCCAGGTTGTCCAGGTTTCTGTCTTTTTCGTTCCATCAGGCTTGGTAATCGTAACTTCCTCAGGGGTCTCGCGATCTTTTGAGAGTAAAATAGGACTGGCTTTTTGGTTGGTAAATTTGACGATACTGCCGTGAGTCAAGACCATATGACTGACTCCGCCAGCCATATAAACGTTATCCGGGTCTTCACAGAAAGCAAGAACCGGATTCCTATTCATCTGGACACTGTCGGTTTCTAAATGGAGAAAACTCCGTTTTTGTAGGTCGAACGCAAAAACATCACCACCCCATTCGCCATAATTCAACCCTAACCAAAGGTTGTCACGACTGTCAGCAAAGTAAGCAGGCGTTGCTAGCCATCTCTTTTTTTTAAGCCAACGGCTCTCATTGCCTGAATACGTGCTATCGGGGAAATAACTAATCTGCCTGACCGGATCAACTATGCCCTGGTCGGTCAGGGCGAAACAATGATTGTGGCTATCGAAGACAAAGCCGGTTAGTTTGCCCTTGCATGTAATAAGCGTAAGCCAAGTCTGATTTTTTCTATCAAATACGTTAATGCGATGACTGGCGTCGCTGATAACGATATTCCCTTTCCGGTCTTTCCCTATAGCTACTACAGACGTATCAGTGCTGGTAAGGGAGGCCAGCGAATCCGAACGCCACTTCCCGAACCTGAGTTTTCCGGTAGTTGTGAGTAGCCATATATGCTCATCGTCAAGAATAAAGTCTTTATATCCAGCCGTTTTCTCTGATACTGGCTGAGAATGAGCCAGGAAGTCAACAGCAGAGAACAGAATCAGCAGAATAGCTACAATCGACTTTCTCATGGGTATGGAAAAGGTTAATAGACAAAGGATGTTTGTAAGCCGAAATTGCATAAAGTGTCTTAATGCATCCTCCCAACTCCACCACCTCCTGGCGTTTCAATCCGTATTCGCTCGCCAACCTGCATAGCCCGTGTGAAAATACCCGGCAAATTTTCTTCACGTCCATCCGCAAAAATAAGTATTTGCCGACCCGTTGCGCCGGGTGCGCCACCATTCAGGCCGTAGGGAGCCACTACACGGTGCTGACTTAGGAGGGTGGCCTGCACGGGTTTTAAAAACTCAATTTCGCGAACGATGCCATCGCCCCCGCGCCATGTTCCTGCCCCCCCGGAGCCGGTCCGAATGGCGAACTGATGCAGCCGAACCGGGTAGCGTCGTTCGAGTTCTTCGGGATCGGTGAGTTTGGTGTTAGTCATGTGCTGATGCACCGCCGAGCGGCCAGCCGCGCCCTCTGTCGCGCCAGCACCCCCGCCAATGGTTTCGTAATAGCCAAATGATCCCGGGGTCGCGGCCGACTTGCCAAACAGAAAATTATTCATCGTTCCCTGACTGCACGCGGCTAATCCCAGCGCTTTTAATAACGTATCGACCAATCGCTGGCTAACTTCCGTATTGCCACCAACCACCGCCGGGCACTGGGCTGGCGGTCCGTCGTTACGGTCGTCCGGGAAAACTGGATTTAAGAATGATGAATCGGGCAAAATAAAGTCGACTGGAGTCATTAGTCCTTCATTGAGCGGAATGTCTTTGCCGCACCAGAGCCGAAGCACATAGAGAACAGCACTATGCAGAATTGATTTATTCGCGTTCAAATTGTTCGGGTGAACGCCCGAGGTACCCGTAAAGTCAAGCGTTAGACGCCCCTGCACTACAGTCATTTTCACCCGAATCGTATGGCCATCATCAAGCGACTCTTCGGCCTGGAACGTCTGACCGTCAAGCGGCTTTAAAACCGTTGCAATGGCATTGGTAGCAGATTCCTGCAGCCGGGCCATATAGGTCTGAACAGTTGCCAGTCCGTGTTGTCGAACAAGCTGTTGCAGAGCCGTTTCGCCCGCCCGCAGCGAAGCCAGCGCGGCTTCAATATCGGCCCGGTTTTCGGCCAGCGCACGAGTAGGGTAGGAGCCATTTGTAAAATGAGATGCTATTCCGTTTGCAAGGCCCCCGTTACTATTATTCTCCCACAGAAATTCCCCGCCCCGTACCACATACATTGGCTCCAGAACTACCCCTTCTTCATCTAATGATACGGCATCAGGCGGCATCGAGCCGGGCACTTTTCCCCCAATTTCGGCATGGTGCGCCCGGTTGATGACGTAGCCAATAAGCTGGTCATCATCCGTAAAGACACCGCTTAGCAGCGTCACGTCGGGGAGGTGAGAGCCGCCGTATTTCGGGTGATTCGTGATAATAACATCGCCCGGTTCGAGGGGGAGTTTTTGCAGACACAGTCGCGCACAAACGCCTAAGCTGCCCAGGTGAACCGGGATGTGGGGCGCATTAGCGACCAACTGGGCGTTGGCATCGAGCAGGGCGCAGGAGAAATCGAGCCGCTCTTTCACGTTTACCGAGAGGGCCGTGCGCTGTAATTGCGTGCCCATTTCTTCGGCAATAGCCCTGAAACGCTGCGTAAATAATTCGAGTTGAATTACCTCGTCAGCGTTATGAACAACTCCCTCCGTTTGTATTTGGGCAGTCCGCCGTTGCGGAGGGCTGGGGTGGGGTACATCTATATCAGCAATATAATCGACAAGGGCAGTTTTGTCGGACTGAACGATCAACCGCCAGCCGGGTTCGATAAATGCTGATGAGGTGGGATTGAGCAACAGGGCTGGCCCGCGAAACGTGTCGCCTTCCTGCAATTGTGTCCAATCGTAGGCAGGGTAAGCGTCCGTCTCGAACGACGGAACAGCATGGCGATGACTTACCGGTGAACTGCTTACCGGCTGCTCCTCAGTAACTGTGCTGACAATGACGCGAATACTTTCTACTTCAATGGGTAAATTGGCCGGAAAGTGACCGTAGAGTTGCTGGTATTTCGTTTGAAAATCAGTAGATAAGTTTCCACCGAACGGCACTTCGATGGTGGTCTCCTGACCCGCTAAGCGTAGGAAAGCAGATGCTGATTTTACGCGGGTAGGAATGTCTGTACTTACGTCCAGACACAAGGCTTTTGTGGCTCTGTTAACGAGCGTCTGCATACGGCCGGGTAGGTCAACTTCAACGAACGGCAGGGGTTGCAAAACAGATTCCGATGCCATGCGCTCAATTTGTGCCTGCCCGATGCCATACGCGCTGAGCAGTCCGCCATCAAAGGGTAAAATGAGCCGCTCCATGCCCAGCAATTGAGCAATGGCACAACCATGCAAGCCACCCGCCCCACCGAATACCAATAGGCTGTAGTCCGTTGGGCTGAATCCCCGCGCTATGGATATTTTGCGAATGGCCCCCGCCATTGTTTCGTTGGCAATTCGTTCAAAGCCGCGCAGGATGGTCAGCGCATTGGGTTGATCGCCTGTCTGGGCTTCTATTTCCTGGATGATTTCTTGCAAAGCCAGTTGCGCCTTTTCGGGAAAAATAGGAATACCAAACTGTTTTAGGTGGAGCTTGCCTAAGAGCAGATTAACGTCTGTGATAGTCAATGATCCGCCTGCTCCGTAACAGGCCGGGCCGGGGTTGGCTCCTGCGCTATGCGGCCCAACGCGCAACTGACTTCTATCGAACCAGCAAATCGAGCCACCGCCAGCGGCAACGGTTTCGATAGCGAGTGAAGGTAATTGCAGATCGAAAGGACCGATTTTTGTCGAATAGCGATAATCGGGCGTTCTGATAATTCGGGCAACGTCGGTGCTGGTGCCTCCCATATCGAGGGTGAGGATACCTGTCTGGGCCAAGCTCTGGCTTGGCCCGTTAGAGAATTTACGCGGGCCAAGCCAGAGCTTGGCCCAGACCTCAGCCGCGCCAATGACGCCCCCGGCTGGGCCACTCAACAGGCTGTCTTTTGGCTGGAATAAATCGGCACGCACCAAACCGCCCGCGCTGGTCATAACCCGGACGGAATGCCCGCCCAGTTGCTGCTGCACGTTCGTCAAATAGGAGCGCATAACCGGCGCCAAATAGGCATCAACTACGGCAGTCTGGGTGCGGGAAACATAGCCTAGAACCGTTGAAACGTCGGTTGAAAGGATTATGTACATAAATCCGGCATCAGCCAGCGCCTGGCGGAGTGTTTGTTCGTGCGCTGGATTTCGGTAGGCGTTCAGGAGCGAGATAGCGACGGCATCGGGCTTGAGTTGATGAAGTTTCTCAATCAGCCCGGCAATAGTCGGGTCGGACAAAGACGTAAGGATTTGCCCATCAGCCGCTGTGCGTTCATCCACTTCCAGTACCGAGGCATAAAGTACGTCGGCGGGTGGAATAGCTAATTGAAATAAATTGGGCCGTTGTTGCGCCCCGATGTTGAGCAGGTCTTTGAAGCCTTTCGTAACTACGAGTGCCACGCGTGCACCCTTTCGTTCGAGCAGGGCATTCGTGCCTTTGGTGGTGCCCAGTCGCATTTCTAAAGCCGGAAACGGCTGGTTTAGTGGCGTTTGCGTGAGTAAGCGAGTGGCTAAAACGGGGGCTTCTTCATTGGTGTAGAGTTCGACGGTATGTGTGTTCGTTAAGCGGAGTTCCGGCTGGCATCGTACTGTCCCATTCGTTTGTAACGAGGTGATTGTGTATTCTTGGCCCGTCTCAAGTACCCGAAGCTGATAACCATTAAAAATAGGAGCAGTAAGCCAGGGAGCCGTCAGTTTTTCATCCACTAACTGTCCGCGTAGTCGACTACTGCTTAGAACTTTAGTACGGTGCAGCATTCCGGCGGGGTCGAGGGAAATGCCATCGGTAAAAGTGCCGCCGGTGTCAATCCAGATTTGGTACATGGGTTAATTTTTGTGATGTCGGTTTCTCAAAACCGATACTCGATTGCTTTAACAAATGTCGGTTTCTCAAAACCGACATCACAATCAGAACCTGATACCACTATTAATTTATCAGTGTAATGCCTGCCTGTCGGTAAGCGGCTACGATTTCCGGCTTCGCTTCGTTATCCGTAATCAGCACGTCGAATAGGCTTAATGGTGCAAAATAGAGGTATTTGTTTGTTTCTAACTTCGAAGAGTCGCAAAGCAGGTAAACTTTTTCCGACTGGCGGGCCATTGTCACCGCCGTGCTGGCTTCTTTTTCGCTGTTGGCACTCAGGCCATGTGCAAGCGAGATGCCATCCACGCCGATAAATGCCCGATTGGCTTTATAACGGGCCATGTGTTCCTCGGCTATTAGCCCATGAATAGCCTGTCGCTCTTTATCGACTTCGCCCCCCACCAGATTAATAGTTACTTCGGATTGCATCAATTCAGCGACAACCGGCATGGAATTGGTAATGACTGTAATGCGCTTGTTGCGGATAAACGGACAGAGTCGAAAAACCGTACTACCGCAATCCATAAAGATTACGTCGCCCTCCTGAATTTCTTGCGCGGCCAATTGGCAGATGTAATCTTTGCGTTCGGCATTAACGGCGGCTTTGTTGGCAAATCGGTGTTTATCTGTCGCTAAACTCACTTTCATAGCCCCGCCCCGCGTGCGGTAAAGCAATCCCGAAGCGGCCAATTGAATCAAATCGCGCCGAACAGTCATCTCCGAGGTTCGAAGTAAATCGGCCAGTTCGCGCACATCAGCCGAGCCGCGCTCTTCGACCGTTTGTACAATTAGCTGCTTCCGCTGTTGGAAATTCATATCAGATTTCTTTCTTTTGTTCAAAAATAAACAAATTCAAACATTATCAAACAATGGTTCCTGAACGCGTGCAAATAACGGAAGAGAAACTACTTTCCGATAACTGGTATATTCTGAAACGATTTACCTTCAACTACCTTGGCAAAAACGGCCAATGGACAACCCAGCAGCGCGAGGCTTATGATCGGGGCAATGGGGCCACCATTCTGCTGCACAATCCGCAGACCGATACCGTTATTCTAACCCGGCAGTTTCGATTGCCCACCTTCGTGAATGGGAATGAAACCGGAATGCTCATTGAAACCTGCGCCGGTTTGCTCGACAACGACGACCCCGAAACGGCTATCCTCCGCGAAACCGAAGAAGAAACGGGCTACCAGCTTCAATCGGTGCAGAAGGTCATGGAAGCCTACATGAGTCCGGGTTCGGTGACGGAAAAACTGTTCTTTTACCTTGCCGAATACACTGCCGATACCGAACGGAACGCCGGGGGCGGGATTGACGAAGAAGAAATAGATAGTCTGGAACTACCTTTGCGAGAAGCAATGGCGATGATTGAGAGCGGGGAAATCAGGGACGGTAAAACGATAATATTGCTACAGCATCTACGGTTGCGGCAGTTGACTGGACGAGACTAAGCCTTCGAGAAGGCTATATACTCATACACTTCGGCGAGCGGAATAGACACCCCAACCGAGCGGAACTCTATGGACATAGCCAATTCAGTCTGAACGGTTTTGTCCCAACTGTGCTCCGTTGTTCGGAACCAGGACTCGACACGCGGATAATTTTGCTCAACCAGCACATATTCCTGAAAGGAAGGCAGTTGCTCATATAGCAAAAACTTGCCCGACTTATCAAACGAAGCCGTACTGCGAGACAGCACTTCAACGATTAATAATGGGTTGACGATTAAATCTTCCCGGCCTTGCCAGAACTGAGGCTCTTCACAAACAACCAGCGCATCTGGGTAAACACCAATATTTTCCGACTCAATATAAACTTTCTGGTCGCTGTTATATACAATGAACTTGCGCGGAAGTGGTCTTAGCGTGTATTTTAAAGCTCCTGTGAGGTTAGCTGCAATCTGGTTGTGGCGTGCTTTTGCTCCGGCCATACGAACAATTTTGCCGTTGTAGAATTCGTGTTTGTGCAGCGACCGGGCTTCGCGCGTCAGATACTCGTTGAGCGTATATGTTTTTTCGGCTACTACCATTATTCATATGCTTTACCAAAGATAACCAAAATAAAGCTTGTCATGCGTTTCCCTGTCGAGGGGGAACGGGAAAATATCTTAATGCCGGGCAGACGAACCGGATACGGAAGCTGCCGGATTACTCCCCGCCGAAATCATGTTGGCAAACAGACGATACGCTCCTGGTACGCCAGCAGGTAGTTCGCGGAAGAAAACAAGACCCGTGTACATGAATTGGCCCTTACCGTATTTGGCGTAGAGTAAGCTACCCAGCTTCGCGGCTTCGTTCTGGTCGTTGGCCGAGAAAATGGGTTCATAGGCTTTATCCCACTCTTTGCCGAAATAGATGCCCCGTTCCTGAATCCAGCCTGTAAAATCGGCTTCGGTAATTTTGTTGGGATAATTCAGCAATGTATGCTGCGGATTCACAAAGTTCATCTGGGCATCTTCTTCCGTTACGCGTTCGGCGCCAATCGTAATTGGGTAAGGGCCAAGTTGCGGCAGGGGTGGGTCGTTCCGCAGGAAGGAGCTGCCGGGCGTGACGTATTGCACAATCAGCGTACCACCATTCTTTACATACTCCATCAACTTCGGCTGGTAGCGGGCGAGCCAGCTATTGGTATTGTAAGCCCGAACGCCCGTTATAATGGCGTCATATCCGGTCAGATTACCTGCTAAATCGCTTGGGCCAAGCAGCGTAACGCGGCAACCCAACTGCTGGAGAGCCGCCGGAATCTCATCGCCCGCGCCCACAATGTAGCCGATGTTTTTAGCCAGTACCTTCACATCTAATTTTACTAACCGGGCTTCGGCGGGCGGAAACAGCGTTTGCGTTGGAATGTGCTTATAGGCAATCTGCCGGATGCCGGTTGTAAATGAGCCGTTGCCGGTTGTCATCACTGCCTGCAATTTGCCATTCTGCGCTTTGTCGGAAGGAATTAAACGGAATGAGACCCGCTGCTCATCGCCATTGGTTTTCAGGTCGAACGGCAGCGAAGCGGGTTCGATACGCCAACCCGTCGGGGCGGTCATGGTCAGGGTACCCGACACGTTTGCCCGTCCGGCTTTCAGGACGACATCAGCAGTTTTTGGGTTATTGTCGCTAAAGGTAAAAACGCGCTCGGTCAGGTTGGCCGTAACGTCGGGCTGGATGATAAACGGGCGGTAAATCTCGCCATCGACCGGGTCGGTTGATTTGTAAACGACCGGGCGTGTGAACGTAAATGACTGGCCATCAATCTCAAACGTATAGCTGGCCGACAGCGCAGGCGGGTTTTCGGGAAGACCAATGAGTTGCTGATTATCGACCTGAAACAGTCCTTTGTCGATGGGTTTTTCGAGCCAGTAGGGTTGCGAAATTTTCTGGCTTTTCGGGATAGTTACCATGGTGGGCAACAGCACTACATCGTTCGGTTTTAGTGCCAGATTCAGGGTAGTGTCTTTTCCGACAGAGTAGCGAACAGCCAGCAATTTGACCGGCGAGTCGGCCCGGCTCACGATATTGGTAGTCAGTTTAATGGTTTCGCCAGGCGTGGCAGCGTAATCGGCGGGGTTGGTTTCAAACCACAAACCGAGGCATTGTTGAATCAGGGTTTGCACGTCCTGCCGTTTGGCTTTCACATAGATATTCGTCGTATCCAACTGACTGATGGCCTTATACAATTGAACCAGTGCCGGAACCGAAGCCGCTGGTTGATCGGGCCGGAAGCCCGCAATCAACTGGGTAACCTGTGTTTGAACCACATTGCTGTTGAGTACCCGTTTCCAGGTTAGGTCTATGCCATCGAGTGGGTCTTTCTCCACTGGGTCGCCCCCTTTCAGCAGCAAGTAATCAATGCGGGCACCCCGGTTGGCCGGAACGCCAAACCCCTGACTTTTGTGCTGACTGCGGCTTTCGGCGGCAATTTCGCCATACGATCTGCCCAGCATGGCATTATATAGTCCCGTTTCGATGCCAATCAGATTTCCGGCTTCCTCGGGCTTTTTGTTACTCATAAACGCACCCGGAATGAACACATTCCACAAAATACGCCGGGCCTGCCAGGGTTTTACATACGCTAACTGCTCAGGAAATTTGGTTGGATCATTCGAGATTTTGAATGCTTCTTCGGCCAGATAACCCGATGCGCTGTGGTGACCATGCCCGGCACGGCTGTCGGGTGGGAAGCGGGTTATAATTACATCGGGCTGATATTTGCGGATCATCCAGACCACATCAGCCAGTACTTTATCCTGCCCCCACGTCCGCACGGCTTCGTTGGTCGATTTCGAGAAACCAAAATCATACGCCCGGCTGAAAAACTGGTCGGGGCCATCCACGCGCCGGGCCGCCAGCAACTCCTGCGTTCGGATAACGCCAATATTTTCACCCTGTTCAGGGCCGATGAGGTTCTGTCCGCCGTCGCCCCGCGTCAGCGACAGATAGCCCGTGCGAACAAGGCGTTCTTTGGCTAAATACGCCAGAAGCAACGTGTTCTCGTCGTCGGGATGAGCCGCTACGTAGAGCACCGAACCCAGCACGTTCAGTTTCTTGATATTCGACAGGATTTCGCCGGAGGAAATAGGCTTGATGGGGCCATAAGGAACCTGAGCGAACGTTGTTGAAGCCAGGAAGCAGGCAAACGATAAGACAGAAAGACGTTTTCGGAGAGACACAGGTTCAAGTCAGGTTATTGTCTAACCAACAAATTTACAATTTATTGATTTACCTTTTTATTAGGGTAGCATATAGGTTGGCTCTGCCATAAACGGATGGCCGTTCGCGTAGCTTTTCAACGGAGGAAAATCCTGCTTCGTTGAATAATTGCGTGAGCGCCTTATAACTGATTGGGTAGGGGACCCACGGGTTGGCGGAGTCTGTGTCATATTCCACTATCAGAAAGCAGCCGGAGTCGGTCAGGTGTTGTTTCGCTTTCTTGAGAAACGCCGGTTTATCGTTTACGTAATGCAGGGAATTCGCCATCAAAATACCGTCGAGGGTTTCAACAGGCCATTCGCTCCGAACAAAATCCTGACAGACCGTTTTTATCGCAACTTGCCCAACGTCTGTTAAGCCATTGAGCGCTGTCTGGTTTGTATCGAGCGCATAAATCACACTGCCCGGTGCTACCAGAGTAGCCAGCGCCTTCGTGAACAAGCCTGTGCCACAGCCCAGATCAACCCAGGTTGAGGGAGTACCCGAACGATAGTCGGGCTGTTGAATCAGGTTGATTGCGTCGGGTAGGGTCATCAGAATAATTCTCAGCTAAGAAGAGCATCGGTAAAGCCATCAGGGATGGGTCAGGAGTTGATCAATGGAAAACATCTCGCCATTTCGGATAACCTGCTCCACATTCAAAGCATCTTTAATGCGGGTGAGTGGGTCGCCATTCACGATGACCAAGTCGGCCAGTTTGCCCGGCTCGATGGAGCCTAAATTCTTGCTCACGCCTACCGTTTCGGCGGCCCAGAGCGTAGCTGACCGCAGTGCCTGATAGGGCGTCAATCCGGCGTCCACAAAGGCCTGGAGTTCGGTGTGCAAACTCATGCCGTAGGGCACAAACGGGCTGTCGGTACCGGTCGTAACGTGCGCTCCGGCATCAATGAGTGCTTTCACACCTTTTTGCAGATTGCCGAAATTGGTTAAGTAGCCGGGACTGATTTTAGCGTACTGGGCCACTCCTGCCTGAAGTGCATTGCTGTACTCTTCAGAATAAAATGCCCGATACTGCCGATTATCGTACAGGCTGGGGTCCTTCGTTGTCATGACCGAAAAACCACCCTGCAACGAGGCCGTTGGGGTGATGTTCATACCCGATTTTGCCAGAAGTTGAATCACGTCCTGATAGCTCCGGTTTGTGGCCGTAATCTTGGGCGAGTATCCTCGCCGACTGGTGCCACCGATGTGCTCAACAGCATCCACATCGTAGCGCATGGCCGGAAAAATCTCGTGCGACGACACGGGCAAGCCATGTGCGTGAGCAAAGGTTGTGATGCGCTGCTGCATGGCATCTGGCATTCGCACGTAGGTCTTAATCAAGTCATAATTCAGTCGAACAGCGCGATTCAACTCCCGGTCGAGTTGCTCGTCGGAGTTGATGCTGGTGGCAGCTCCGTAATAAATTCGGGTACCGTCGGTCAGGCCACCCGTAAAAAACTGGCGCGGACCGGGCCGGGTGCCGCTGGCCCAGGACTCTTTTCGTTCAAGGGCGTCGTAGGGGTCGGCGCCCGGTTCGCGCACGGAGGTAATGCCGAACGACAGCCAGAGCCGCCCAATCTGTTCGCCAACCATCGAATGCTGGTGCGTATGCATTTCGAACAGGCCGGGCATAACTGTTTTGGTGGATGCATCCACCAACTTGCCGGGGCGCCCGATTCGGTGCGGTTCAATAGCTTTAATCCGGTGTCCATCTATCAGAATATCGACATTCTGGCGGTAAGCATTCGCCTTGCCATCGAATAATCGTCCGGCATGAACTACCATCAACCCGGCTGGCTGATAAGCTTGCCATGTTAGATTCATGGGGTGCGATTCAATATGCCCGTCGGCCAGATAGACCTGTTTCAATTCGTCGGTAGCCAGAAAAAGCAGACTTTTAGAGTCGCCCGTCCAGGTGGGCGTATCGGCCTGTTCGGTCGTGAGTTGGCGGGGTGTGCCGGTGGGGGTTCCGTCGGGCTGTACGCTGGTGAGCCAGAGTAAGCCATCGAGAATATACGCCATTTTCGTCCCATCCGGCGACCAGATCGGCCCGTTCTGCCCGCGTGTAGCCAAGCTATGGCCCGGCGCGGGAGACACATAGCGGTCGTTTTTTCCGTCTAATGAAAGCAGCAGAATGTCGCTGACGCCTTCCCGATACCGCGACGAATAAGGATGCAGCGCCGATACCGCAATCGTTTTGCCATCGGGCGACCAACTGGCCTGGCTGGGAACGAAAATAGATTCGTGAAGCTTCCGTGTTTTTGGGTCTATCACATCAGCCGTGTAGGTTACGTCGGCAGTGTAGAGTGTACTGCGGCCCCAGGCATTGCGTGCGTCACTTTGGTAGAATGCGATTTTACTGCCGTCCGGCGACCAACTCGGAAAGTGGAGGTTGTCAGGAAGGTCAGCGAGTCGTTTGTCCTGGCCCGTTATTAGGTCCCGAATCCAGACGTCCATGTTGCCGCTCCGGTCCGACACATACGCTATTTTCGTCCCATCGGGCGACCAGGCGGGTTCAACCTCCATCGTCGGTCCCTGCGTCAGCCGTTCCGGTGTTCGGGTCCCTTTGCGTAATAGCCACAAGTCGCCTAAAGCTGCAAAGGCAATCTGGTTGCCATCGGGCGAAATAGCCGCTCCTTTTATACCCTGAACAGCCTGCGGCTTTCGGTTGTCGAAGTCATAGGTCTTTCGTTTATAAGTCGTTCGGGGAAGGGTCATGACGGCCTCAAACGGGATTATCTGGGCGGTTTGACTACCAATTTTCCGGCGTTTCAATACCCCACTGCCCGTATATAGATATTCATCTGCCGAAATCCAGCTTGTACGAAAGGGGAAAACATCTTCAGCCACTTCGGTCAGCATCTGCGTTTTCCCATCAGTCACCGATGCCACCGACAGACCGCTTTGCGAATTAGTCAGAGCGTTATAGAACAGGTGCGACCCATCGGGTTGCCAGCTTACGCCCGCTATCTTGGCTGGAGAGGGAACTACTATTTTTTCGGTATTATCCGCATCAAGGATATAAACGCCCGGCGCGTTGGTGCGGTCGGAGACGAAGGCAATCTGAGTGCCATCGGGCGAAAAGGCGGGGCTGAAATCGTTGCCGACATCGTGGGTGATTTGTCTGAGTTGACCATCGGCTAAGGTAAGTTGCCAGATGTCGTAGTTACCGCTTCGGTCGGAGGCAAAAATAAGTCGCCCGCCATCGGGCGACCAGTGCGGTTCGCGGTCGTCGTAAAGACCGGAGGTTAGTTGCCGGGGTTTGCCACCCGTTGCCGGAACCGTCCAGATATGGTATCGGCCATCCCAGAATGCGTGAAACGCGATTTGTTTTCCGTCCGGCGACCAACTTGGCTGGCGGCAATCGCCCAGTGCGTCGGTGATCGGATGGGCTGTTCCGCCCGTTGCTGGTAAGACCCAAATCGTTCCCTGCAAGTCGATGACGATGCAGCTTTTATCGGGCGAGAGATCAGCGGCCATGTTGGTGCCTTCCGTAACGACTACCCGGATCGAATCAACCGGGTTTGCCCGGAGTTGAGTAACATAAAGGAAAATAAAAAGTAAATTCCATGTAATTACTTGGAAGCAGATTCGTGTAGATCGTATTTTCATAAGGTTAACGCCCTGATTCCGAGTTGAATGATTTGGGAAGGCCATTATTCTTTCAACCTACACCGCCCCGTGCAGACTTCCAAACGGCTTATGCGTTTATGCGGACGTAACCTAAAATCTCCTAAAAAAACCGTATTTAACCTCAAAAAAAGTCAACCAGCCGCCGGAGTTCGTTGGGTAAATGTTGACTGAACGTCTATATTTGCGAGTTAACTATTTAATCTAAACGAATCGTTCTAACAACTCTACGCATGAATTTGAGTCTTTATGTAGTTCCTGTGTTAGGCATTGTCGGTCTGGTGATTATGTACACCAAATTCCTGTGGGTTTCCAAACAGGATGCCGGCGACGCCCGAATGCAGGAAATCGCGTCGTACATTGCCAATGGCGCCATCGCCTTCCTGAAAGCCGAATGGCGTGTCCTTACCTATTTCGGTATCATCGTAGCCCTTTTATTGGCCTACTCTGGTACATTGGTTGAAAACTCCAGCCCCGTTATCGGTCTTTCCTTTGTGCTGGGAGCCTTTTTGTCAGCGTTGGCGGGCTACATCGGGATGAATATTGCCACGAAGGCAAACGTTCGTACTGCCCATGCTGCCCGTACCAGTCTGGCCCGTGCCCTGAACGTATCCTTCACGGGTGGCTCGGTGATGGGTATCGGTGTGGCCGGTCTGGCCGTTCTGGGATTGGGCAGCCTGTTTATTGTGCTATACAATTTATATGTCGGTGCAAATGGTATTGCCAACGGAGACGTCAATGGGTTGCCAATGGAAAAAGCCCTTGAAGTGCTGGCCGGTTTCTCGCTCGGTGCCGAATCCATAGCCCTGTTTGCCCGGGTAGGCGGTGGCATTTACACCAAAGCCGCCGACGTGGGGGCTGACCTTGTGGGTAAGGTAGAGGCCGGTATTCCCGAAGATGACCCGCGCAACCCGGCCACCATTGCCGATAACGTGGGCGATAACGTAGGCGATGTGGCTGGTATGGGGGCCGATTTGTTTGGATCGTATGTGGCTACTATTCTGGCTACGATGGTGCTGGGTCGTGAAATCCGCATCCCTGCCGACATGAACATTTATGGTCACGCCCCCATCGTATTGCCGATGATGATTGCGGGTCTGGGTCTGATTTTTTCCATTATTGCCACCTATTTCGTCAGGATTAAAGACGATAACGGCAGCGTGCAGGGCGCACTGAACCTTGGTAACTGGGCGTCTATTATCATTACTGTTATCGCTTCTTATTTCTTAGTGACTGGCTATTTGCCCGACGTAACGATGGAAATTCGGGGCGTTGAGTTCACGCGTATGGACGTGTTCTACGCCATCGTGACGGGCCTGATTGTGGGCGCGTTAATGTCGTCGATTACTGAATATTATACCGCAATGGGCCGTCGGCCCGTAATGTCCATCATTCGCCAGTCGGCAACGGGTGCAGCTACGAATATTATTGGTGGGTTGTCGGTCGGTATGGAATCGACGGTGCTGCCAATCCTCGTGCTGGCGGCTGGTATTTACACATCCTATCACTTTGCCGGTCTGTATGGCGTAGCAATTTCAGCCGCCGGTATGATGGCAACGACCGCTATGCAGTTGGCCATTGATGCCTTCGGTCCGATTGCCGATAACGCCGGTGGTATTGCCGAAATGAGCTACCTGCCCGAAGAAGTGCGGGGTCGCACCGACATTCTGGATGCCGTTGGTAACACCACAGCCGCTACGGGTAAAGGCTTTGCCATTGCCTCAGCAGCCCTGACGGCATTGGCGCTATTTGCGGCCTTTGTCGGAATTTCGGGAATTTCGGCCATTGATATTTACAAAGCCGACGTACTGGCTGGTCTGTTCGTAGGAGCCATGATTCCGTTCATTTTCTCGTCGCTGGCGATTGCTGCAGTAGGGCGGGCGGCTATGAAAATGGTGGAAGAGGTTCGTCGTCAGTTCCGCGAAATTCCGGGTATTCTGGAAGGTACGGGCAAACCTGAATACGAAAAATGCGTGGCTATTTCGACTCAGGCGTCCATTCGCGAGATGGTGTTGCCAGGGGCCATCGCTCTATCGGTGCCAGTTATTGTTGGGTTTATTTTCGGTCCCGAAGTGTTGGGAGGTTTATTGGCGGGCGTAACGGTATCGGGCGTGTTGATGGGAATTTTCCAGAACAATGCCGGCGGTGCGTGGGATAACGCCAAAAAATCATTCGAGAAAGGCGTTGATATTAACGGACAGACCTACTACAAAAAATCAGAACCGCACAAAGCATCCGTAACGGGCGATACGGTGGGTGATCCCTTCAAAGACACATCGGGCCCGTCGATGAACATTCTTATCAAACTGATGTCGATTGTATCGCTCGTGATTGCGCCCTACATCGCCGTGCAGTCGTCCGAAACGCCGGGCTACAACCGCGAAGGCAAAGAGGCCGCCGGAACTGAAGTGCCGCTGGAAGAGTCGACAGCCGCTGATAATGACAAAGTGAGTACGCCAAACGCGAATCTGGGCGAATTCAGCATCCAGAAACTGACCAGCGGGGTTGACTTGAATATTCCCGAGTTTGGCATCGAAAACAAACTGCTAACGTTTATTAAAAGCGATAAGCCTGTTGACAAAGAAACCTGGTTCGACTTCGACCGATTGCTGTTCCAAACGGGCAGCGCTACCCTGGAGCCTCAGTCGCAGGAGCAGTTGAAAAATATTGCCGAAATCCTGAAAGCGTATCCAAACGTCAACGTTAAACTCGGTGGTTATACGGACAATACGGGCAATGCCGCCAGCAACCTCAAACTCTCGCAGGATCGGGCCAACTCAGTGCGCGTTGAGTTAGAGAAGATGGGTATAGGCAAAGATCGTCTCGAAGCCGAAGGGTACGGTCAGGAACACCCTGTTGCCTCCAACGATACCGAGGAAGGCCGCGCTCAAAACCGCCGGATTTCCATTCGCGTGACTAAGAAGTAGAAAAATTTTACAGCTAAACATCAATCCCCAATTTTATTATTAAAGTTGGGGATTGATGTTTATAAGCTTCTGCTATAAGTGCTGATTTTCTGAGTAAGTATATGAATTTCAATAAGTCCTCACTATCGCGTAAAGAAAAAAAGCAAGCCAGTCAGTATGATAAAATTTTTAAGGAGAATATTGAAGCGGTTGTTCCCGGCCTGATTTCCAGACTGCTTCATATTCAGGCTGTTTGGTCTGAAGAAATACCTGATGATATCCAGCATACAAAAGAACGTAAGCCAGACGTACTGAAGAAAATTAAAGATGCAAGTGACAGGACATTCGTTTTGCAATTAGAGTTTCAGGTCGCTAATGAGCCGGAAATGATATACCGTATGGCTGATTACTACTTAATGCTTCGACGGAAATACAAAATCCCTGTGGAGCAATACGTATTATTCGTTGGGCCAGATCAGCCTAAGATGTTAACGAAATTGGAGGAAGAACGAATGAAATTTGATTTTCGGCTGATCTCATTTGCTCAACTCGACTATGAGTTGTTTTTGAAATCTGAAAAGCCGGAAGAAGTCCTGCTGGCGATTTTGGCGGACTTCAAACAACGAAATCCTGAAATGGTTGTTCGACAGGTTATTGACCGAATTGAAGCAACTACACAAGGCGATTTTTCGTTGAAAAGGTACTTTCAGCAGTTGCGTGTGTTAGCACAATTGCGTAGTTTAGAGACACAAATTGATAAGACGATGGATAGTATAGCTGAATATATAAATGAAGAAAAAGATGTACTATACATCCGGGGGGAACGAAAGGGTATAAGCAAGGGCAACCGTAAGTTTGTTACGTATTTGCTTGAAAATACGAGCCAGACTGTTGAACAAATAGCCCGGACGGCAGATGTGTCAGTCGCTTTTGTTCTTGAATTACAGTCTGAGCTATCTGGTAAGAAGTAGCTACAAACCTACGGCCAGGAACACCCCGTTGCCTCCAACGATACCGAAGAAGGCCGCGCTCAAAACTGCCGGATTTCCATTCGTGTGACCAAGAAGTAGGGTGATTTGGGATCGGGGATATCGGATGTAGCTGACGCAGGAGAATTGATGCGTCAGCTACATCCGATATCCCAAATAACATTAGTTTCCCAGTGCGTTATAAATCAGCAACTGGTTGGTGCTAACCACCCGGTCGCCGGGGGCCAGACCACTCGATAAATACGTCCTCTGCCCAATTGTTTTGTAAATCTCCACTTCGCGCACAACCGGCTGATTTTGTTTGGTCACGGCCACCACATAATTGTGATTCTTGTCGAAAACAACGGCCCCTGCCGGAATGGTCACCCGCTGGTCGTGGCCTGCATAGGTAACGCTTACATTCGCGAACATTTCCGGCTTCAATCGATAATCAACGTTGTCGAGCGTAACCCTAACCTTCAGGGTTTTACTATCGGGGTCTAATACGTTAAAAATCTTGTCAATGTGGCCATGAAAAACTTTATCGGGGTAGGAAATGGTTGTGATGGTGGCCGCATCGCCTTCGTGAACATTGGCTAAGTCTGACTCATAAACATTCGCCAATACCCACACACGGTCGAGGTTGGAGACAGTGAACAAATTTTCGGGGTCATCGGATCGGAGTTCCATGCCTGCCGAGGCCGTTTTCTCGACGATGAATCCACTCATGGGCGCTTTCACATAATAAACCGAGCCGTTGCCTCCCACAATCCGACGTCGTTCGTTCACGCGGTTCACTTCACCTCTGGCGGCCAATAATTGTTCCTGACTGGCTACTAACTCACGTTGAGAACTTAGACCCGCTTTTGTCAGGTCCTCGGCTACCTGCAGGTTTTTTTGGGCTACCGATAGTTCGCCACGCGCAGCCACACCCTGTTGCTCCAAGTCGGCCAAATCCCCTGAGCGAATGACAGCCAATGTTTGTCCTTTTTTCACGTAATCGCCTAAATCGGCCTTAAGGGTTTCAATGTGGCCACCCACTAATGGAAATACCTTTACAACCTGATCCTGATTAAACGTAATCTTACCAGTCAGATTCAGTTCATTCCGGGTAGTTTCTAAACGGGCCGTATCGAAGGTAGCTGTGGCGAGCAGGTTCGTCTGCTGACGCTCATTGGCATGAGGTGTTTCGTCGGTTTTAGCCGTACTACCACAATTAGTTAAACCCAATACAATGGATACCCCAAAGCCTGTTCGTATAATGAAACGGAGTAGGCTATTATTTGAACGAAGATAGGTAACCCGGCGTAGCATAGGCTGATATGCGAGATAGAACAAATACATTTTCATCTTGACCATTCACGCCACAAAACTCCCCCTAATTAATTAAACACTGCTTAAACCAGCGTTAAAAGACCATTAAACCCATAAAACAAGCGTAGCCCCCACCGGTGTCCGATAGGGGCTACTTTTCAATAACGTTGAGTAAATCGGGTACTTTTTACTTAGTTAACTTTAACAGACGATTGGGCGTCATCAACAGCCGCTTTGGCATCGTCGGCCAGTTCGTCAACTTTATCGTTATACTGGTCTTTTACTTTTTCTTTGTTAAAAGCCGATTGAGCCTGGTCTTTATACTGATTGTATTGCTCTTTCGCTTTTTCAGTATATTGATTTACCTGACTTTTAGCCTGTTCCAAGCCCTCTTTTACCTGCGACACGCCTTTTTCCCACTGGTCTTTCAAATCGTCCGTGCGCTTGTTGGCTTCTTCAGTGAGTTTATCGCGGGTCTCTTTGCCGCTTCGAGGAGCTGTTAGAATCCCAATTACAACGCCCGTGATAATACCCGTCAGAAAATCTCTTGTGCTTCTCATTGTTCTGTTTGTTTTAGGTGAGTTTATTAGGTTGGGAGTAGCTTATTGCTTCGCTTTCCGTTTTGCCTGACTAACTAAGTCCTGCGTTTTTCCGGCTGCCGAATCAACATAATCATTGTACTGGTTTTTGATGCTTTCCAGACCTGACTGTAGTTGATCCTGTAAATCCTTAAAAAACGAGTCTGATTCAGACGAGATACGTTTCCGTGTTTTCTGGCCGCTTTCTGGAGCCAGAAGAACACCGATAACTGCGCCAACGGCTAATCCTACTATAATTCCTGGTAATGATTTCATGGTTTCTGAACGTTTGTGAATGACTTATGTACCAACAGTGCCAATGCTATAGAAAAATTTGTACCAGTAGCAAATAAACCTTGTTAAGTCATTGTAAGTAAGCAGTTTGACGCTAAGTCAGGTAGTAATGATATGGGCATCCGGTGAGGATTTTTTTCTACAAGGGCGTCCACGTTTTACGCAATCAGCGTTGGTTATTCAGCAATTTATTACGGTTTTGTTAATTCCTGACGCAAGTATAAAGGTTTCTTAAGAGAGTGTCCATAGTTAAGTGAGGAATGGTAAAATAAAAATCCCCGCGCTCAAACTGGCGCAGGGATTCCGTACCCACCGTAACTTGTACTTAACCTAAAATGAAACCACCTAAACAGATAGGAATATTTTTACGTACTAATGTGTCTTTTTCTGGCTTGTCTAATTCTAATCTCTCACACTCCCCGCCCCTGTATCAGACGTAGAATAATCGCGATTACCGCAATTACCAACAAAATATGAATTAAGCTGCTGCTTGCAATACCCGTGCCCAGAATTCCCAGAAAACCAAGCAGCCAGATAATGATAAGCACTACGGCTATTGTATACAGAAGATTTCCCATAGCGTTTGTGAATTGGTAATTTCGTGAGTAAATCAGAAGCAATTGTCTCGCAACTAACCAACTGAATAGAAAAAGTTGTGCCAACTATTTAAAAAAAGCACACTCGTAGGATGGTGGATGCACATAATCCCAATATACGCTTGGAAATGAGCCTTTAATAAATTTATTCGCTATATGTGTACTCATAGGGATTCATCACAGGGCATAGAAGAAAATGTGGAAAAAAATCCACACCTGTAGAATTATCGTGGAAAAAACACTCACTGCGTTATGAATAGGCCCATAGTGTACAACGAATAACGAAGGCCAAATCAGTTAATTGAAGCGCCTAATGAGTTAATATATCGGACTTTATTACCTGTAGATACTCGTTTTTAAAGCTACTAAGTAATTTTCGGCATTATATTTTATATAAATAAGGTTAGTTAAAAATATAACAGAAAACGAAAGTGACCGTGATAAGGACAACAGCAGGGGTTAACGCGGGACAGCAATTCAGACCAACCGTAATGAATACACCATCTTCAGCAAAGCGCGTATTAATTGTTGACGATGAAGCAGATATATGCTTATTACTGTCGGGACTGCTGCGCCGGTTGGGCTATCAGCCTACCTGCGCTCATTTTATTGAAGAGGGTCGTCAATGGTTGCACTCGCAGCAATTTGATGCGGTCTTTCTGGATTTAAATCTGCCCGATGGGCTGGGGTTCGATCTGCTGCCATTTATTAAAGAAGGCCAGAACGAAGCAAAAGTAATCATGATCAGTGCCTTCGATGGACAGACCGAACGGCGACGCGCTACCGAACAGGGAGCCGATTATTTTATTGGTAAACCCTTCACCCGGCGTTCGGTAGAAATGGCTTTGCAATCCATTCAGGTTTGAGTATCTTTGTTCATACAGCTAACGTTATGATTACTCACTGTTGCACGTTAGGTCGGGTCAATGCCGCCTGTCTGAACAAGCTGTCTCCTCTGCATGGAAAAAATCCTGATTATTGACGATAACAATGATATATGCCTGCTTTTAGAGCGATTTTTGACAAAGCAGGGTTACAAAACGGCATCCGTACAGCGCGGTGACGATGGTCTTGTCTTACTACGGAAAGAAGCGTTTGAACTGGTAATCTGCGATTTTAAACTTCCCGATATTGATGGTCTGGAAATGCTTCGCCGAATTAAGGTAATGCATCCAACCACAGCCGTCATCATTATTACCGGTTACTCTGACGTTCGGGTGGCTGTACAGACGGTAAAGCACGGCGCTTACGATTATGTGACAAAGCCGCTCTATCCCGACGAAATTCTGTATACCATTAAGGGGGCACTCGAACGGCGGAGTCAGGCCCTGAATCAACCCAAAAATTCAGCACCAACCGCCGGAACAACACCTGCGAAAACAACACCCGTTAAAATATCTCCGGGTAAAATAGCGCTAACCCCTGATGGAAAACGGTTTATTTTTGGCAAAAGCCGGGCTGCCGAACAACTCCAGAAACACATCGACCTGATCGCGCCCACCGATATGTCGGTTATTATTACCGGCGAAACCGGCACGGGTAAAGAATTTGTGGCCAACGCAATTCACCTCAAGAGCAAACGCGCCGACAAACCATTTGTGGCCATCGACTGCGGAGCCTTAGGGAAGGAATTGGCAGGCAGCGAGTTGTTTGGCCACGTGAAAGGCTCGTTTACCGGCGCTATGTCCGACAAAGCGGGTAGTTTTGAATATGCGAATGGCGGAACGATTTTCTTAGATGAGATCGGGAACCTGTCTTACGATAACCAGATAAAATTACTGCGCGTATTACAGGAGCGTAAAATTCGGCGAATTGGCAGCAATCAGGATATTCCGGTTGATGTGCGAATCATTGTAGCTACGAATGAAGATTTGCGCGACGCAGTTCGACAGGGCAGATTTCGCGAAGACATTTACCACCGCATTGCAGAGTTTGAAATGCATTTGTCGCCCCTGCGCGAACGAAAATCCGACATTATGATTTTCGCCGAACACTTCCTCGAATTAGCCAATCAGCAGTTAGAGAAGGAGATTCTGGGCTTTGAAGAAGAAGCGAAAGATAAACTGAAGGAATATTACTGGCATGGTAACCTGCGCGAATTGCAGAATGTAGTGAAACGTGCTGTCTTGCTAACGCCGGGCGACTATATTGAAGCAGATGTATTGCCGCAGGAAATCATTTCTCCGCAGTACTTTACGCCCGAAGAGACAGGAGCAGGCGGTGTCCAGATCAATTACGACCCTGCCCGCCCGGGCGTACCAGTGTTTAGTCAGTCGGCGGCTAATCTGAAATCGGTTTCTGAAAATGCCGAACGGGCCGCTATCCTGAAAGTACTGGAGAAGACAGGCTACAACAAAACCAAAGCCGCCGAAGTCCTCAATATTGATCGTAAAACGCTCTATAACAAGCTCAAGGCTTACGATATACATCTTTAGGATTTGGGATGTCGGATGTCGGATTTGCTAACGCGTCATAGCTTGCCGGAGGCAACCGCGACGGCGGACCGTTCCGAAATCCGACATCCCAAATCTTATTAATTCAGACTAAAGCCTACGGATAGCAGACCAACACCATTTTTAGCATTGCCTAATATTGTCTTCGCGGCTCCACTGCTGGCGATTTGCTTTAATCCCTGCTCATAGCGGGCACCGATGAATGCCTTCCCAAAATACAGGTTCAGACCTCCGGCAACGCCATAATCAACCTTGTTGAAATTGTCGCGGTTGATGGCGTTAGTGCCTGAGCCAAAGTCTCCGTTAGAATTAATGTTAGAGTTAAGCAGGTAAGATACATAAGGACCGGCCTGTAACTCAACGGCCTGCCCCAACTTAAATGTGGCCAGCACGGGCAACTCGGCGTAATTGAGTTTAAATGTATTCTTGCCATTGTACCCAAGCACATTGTAGGTGGCCGATGCGCCTTTGGTCATATATAGTAATTCAGGCTGAATGGCGAAAAATTCACCGATGGGTGCCTGAGCGAATATACCGGCATGAAAACCAATGCGCTCATTTTTGTTTGTAACTCCCTGACTGTCGTAAAACAGAGAACTGGCATTTAAACCACCCTTTAAACCAACTCGTGCGCGACCCTGCGCGATAGCATCCGACGAGTTTAAACACAATGTACCCGTTAGTAGAGCAGCCATTGTGAATAAGGTGTTTACCGACTTTTTCATAACGATTAGTGAATTAGTATTTGAGCAGATACCCTTATCTGTCAGGCAAAGCAATAGGTTAAATTCGTGCCAAAACCGTTTATTCGTGCCGAAATCGGTCTATATTGTTGGATTATACCTATTTAAACGGGTTTGTGCTAAGTATCAGTTTTACCACTGTTTTCGCATAATGCGGAAAAAATTCCCCAATCTGTAGAAGGTGTCGTTCATAGTTGTCGGATGCTACTCCGTATTATTATATCCCATTATTGCCTATATGGATTAATGTTTTAAGTATCTTTGAAAGTAGAGTGGAGTATAGTGCATTATGAACGTCAGCTATTCGCTACTCACTAATACGTAAGAAATTAATTGCAGTAGTATAACCGTAACTTCTTTATCTACTATTGACCGTATGCACCGTAAGCTTACTTCTACGACTATTCTGATTGCTGACGACGATACCGACGACCGATTGTTTATGGAACGGGCGTTACGGCAAAGCGGGTACACGCAGGCAATACAATTTGTTGAAGACGGGGAGGAACTGATGGAGTATCTATATCGGAAAGGACGTTATACGGAAGAAAATGCGCCCTGGCCCGATCTGCTGATATTAGATCTGAATATGCCCCGAAAAAATGGATTTCAGGCTCTGAGTGAAATTAAGGAAGATATAAAACTTCGCCGGTTACCGGTTGTGGTGATGACTACGTCATCAGCCGATGAAGACATCGTAAAAACGTATAATCTTGGCGTTAACTCGTTTGTTACGAAGCCATTTAATTTTAACCGACTGGTAGAAATGGTTGGTGCGCTGAAAACCTACTGGATGGATACCGTTAAATTGCCCTAACATACGTGCTGTAGGTTGACCTATTCATTGTAGTGTATTTTACTTACTCAACTTATGAATTCTATTCTATCTACGCTCGACGTTGCTGATCAACAGGATACCATTCGCGTTTTGCTGATTGAAGACGATGAAGACGATTACCTGCTGACCAAAGCGCTGGTATCGGCTAAAGAAAATGCAACCATCAAACTCGACTGGATAGATAGCTACGACCGTGCTTTAGAGATCATTGATGGACGCAGGCACGATGTCTATCTGGTAGATTACCGATTAGGCCATAATACGGGCATCGACCTCATTCAGGAAGCATTTCGGTTGGGGTGTCGGGCGCCCATGATTCTGCTGACTGGGCAGGATGATTTGACTGTCGATCAGTCGGCCCTTGAACTGGGCGCGGCCGACTATTTAGTCAAAGGTCAGATTGATGCACAATTACTGGGGCGGAGTATTCGCTATGCACTCCGACAGGCCAGTGTCCTGGCCGAAGTAGCTGAGAAAGAGAATAAATACCGTTCGCTGTTTGAACGCTCAATTGACGCCATATTTGTGGCCAGCAGTCAGCTTCGTTTTCAGGATGCCAACTCGTCTGTCGAGCGGCTGCTTGGCTATAGCCGTGAAGAACTCCTGACATTGAACCCGGTCCGGCTCTTTGCCGATCTGAATCAACTACGGAACCTCCGGTTTAATGTCCGCGAGCATGGACAAATCAAGGACTTTGAAACCACGCTTATTCATCGGAACGGCCGCAAGCGTATCTGCCAGATTTCGGTCTGGGAGGTGGAGGACGTTGTAGGGAGGCCAGAGTGGTATCAGGGTATTGTGCGCGACATTACAGAGCAGAAAAAAGCTCAGCAGGATCTGATTTTGGCCGAAAAACTGACAATGACCGGTAAAATTGCCCGAAGCATCGCCCACGAAGTACGCAACCCACTCACCAATCTGAGCCTGGCCTTAGAGCAGTTGAAAGACGAACTCGATACCGACAGTGAGTATGTCACCATGTTTACGGACATCATTGGCCGCAATGTGGATCGAATTGGGCAACTCATTACCGAGATGCTTAATTCCTCAAAACCCCGCGACCTCGACCGCAAGAAACAGGACTTCAATTCGGTGGTCAAAGAAACGCTGCAACTCGTGAGCGACCGCATTAAACTGAAACGAATGCGGCTCGAAACCAGCTTTTCTACAGCAGACTGCAATGCCCTGCTCGACCGCGACCAGGTGAAAACAGCGCTGCTGAATATTCTGGTTAATGCGGTGGAGGCCATGCAGGAAGGTAAAGGTGTGCTCATGGTTAAAACAAATTGTACGGACGATAACCGGGTCTATGTAGAAGTGTCTGATAATGGGGGAGGGATAAGTGAAGTTGACCGGCAACGATTGTTTGACCCGTTCTTCACCGGAAAATCGGGTGGTATGGGCTTAGGGCTGACCGCCACACAAAATATCATTAACAGCCACAAGGGATCTATTGAAGTGGAAAGCCAGGTTGGCGAAGGAACCACGTTCCGGCTGTATTTTCCAAAATAGTCCTTCTGATAATAGATTAACATGATTAGCTCATCGCACGATGAGCTTTTTTTGTGGAATAGTTGGGTAAAAATATACCCATGTGCTTAACTAATTTCTACATACGACTAAATCCGGGCTATTCTGGGCAGGCACTATATATGATGATTTAGGGTTTATAAATAGTTGACGTACAGTATTTTAAGATGGTTTCCAATTCTTGTGCATTCGTGGCTGATTGAAGTGGCACAATTTGGGCTATATAAGTAGCAACCTTCACACAAACGTTATGTGGACTACGAATCACTTTCCGGCGGCTATGCGGTCATTAACGCCCGGCACCCGCGCAAAGGCCATTGAAATCGCCAATCAGTTGGAACAAAATAGCCAATTGGACATGCATCGGATCGTTACCATCAGTGTTATTGAAGCCCGTCGGTGGGCTCGGTCGGGTCATTCCAAACGGACGTGGAACCAGCCTACACTACAAAATTTTGCCTAATCAATCTTAACAAACCATTTATCATGATCTGGAAGAAAAGCATTTACGATTCACTAACAAGTTGCGCTACCCTCTGTAATGAATTTGCTACTGAATGTTCCAATTCGGACTGTATTGAAGATTGCTATCGGAGCATCTTCCTGAATCTCGATTGTGCGGATGTGTGCCGCAATTTAGCCATGCTCTACGTGCGGGGGTCAGAGAACGCGCAACTGCTGGCAACAGCCTGCATTGAAGTGTGTGAAAAATGCGCTCAGGAAGTAAGTCAGTTCAACAGCGAACGGAGCCGTCAGGTATATGCCATCTGCCAGCAAACCATTGCCAGTTGCGTTAGCATTATCGAGATGGGCAACCAAACCGATGCAGAAGCCCGGAACCCAGCCGTTACGCCTGCCTCTCTGTTCTACGGCATTGACCTGCGCGAAACGCTGTATAATTAAACAGTTACTCTATCTAAGTCGTTAGTCAGTAGTCATCAGCCGATAGTAAAACCCTCTCGACTGATGACTACTGACTAACGACCGCTCCGGCGTCCCGGTTTTTTACGTTATGGAAACGAAACCACAAACAAACAATCAGTTGGAGAAGGTACAAAAGCTGGTTGAAGAAATCCGTATCGCGATGATGACTACGGTAGATGAACAGGGCAACCTGGTAAGCCGGCCAATGGCGTCTCTTCAGATGGATGAAGCTGGAACAATCTGGTTTTTTACGAAGCGGTCGTCGCCCAAAGTTGATCAGATTGACAATAACGACCATCGGGTTAATCTGGCCTTTGCGTCGGTGAGCGATGCCAGTTACGTATCGGTGTCGGGAACGGCGCAGGAACTGGATGATCGGGCTAAAGTAAATGAACTCTGGAATCCACAGGCAAAAGCCTGGTTCCCGGAAGGCAAAGACGATCCCGAATTAATTCTTTTAAAAGTGCATACCGATATGGCCGAATACTGGGATTCGAACGATAGCAAAATGGTTCGCTTTTTTCAGCAGGCCACCGCAGTCATTACCGGCAATCCACCTAAAATGGGCGAAAACGAGAAGGTTTATAATTAATGATTGAATGCGTAAATGATAGAATGAGTGAATGTATGCGCCAGCTATTCACTCATTCTATCATTTACGCATTCAATCATTCCAACTATGATTGTTACTCAAACAGACGCGGGTTGGCAGGTTATTAATCAACCGGCGCATGGATTGCTGGCGGTGCAGCTCGCTCTGCATTGGCAGGCTGAGAAACGGCCACAGCACTGGGTTGAAACACTCATCGCCCTCACCGAACACGACGACGGGCAGGAGCCCTGGGAGGGGCGCAACCATTTGACAACGGCTGGTGCGCCACTTCCTTTCCAGATTCCTGAATTTTCGGTGGAACAGTGCCGAAATATGATTGAGATTGGCCTTCAGAAAAGCCGGTGGAATGCCCTCATAATGTCAATGCACACTTCGTTCTTATATGAACCGAAGCGGGGAACCGATAAAGCATTGGACGAATTTCTGGACCAGCAGCGGGATAATCAGAAAAAGTGGCGAAAACAATCAGGCGCAACAAAAGACGAGGCCAAGTATGCTTACGCCTTTGTGCAGTGGTGCGACGCCCTATCGCTGGTGTTGTGCTTAGGGCAGATTCCGCCCGAAGAACGACGCTTGGAAGTTAGTCTCGGGCCAGACAGTGTACCATACTTTATCCATCAGCGTCAGGATTCGTCCATTGGATTGGACCCCTGGCCCTTCGACACACCGGTGGTACAGGTACACGTCGAAACGTTTCTATTAACCCAACTGGTTTTTAAAACCGACAAGGAGCTTTACAAAGCCATACAAGATGCGCCCACTGCTGTAAAGGAGTGGATATTCAGGTTGACGTAGTTGATTGGTTAATTGGTGGAATCAGGTAATAGGCTACTCTGACTATATCCAATTAACCAATCAACTACTCAATCAATTAACTACTTCAGCCGGAGCAGCATAGACGACCGGGCCTGAATTGTCATCGGCTGCCCACCTTTTCCTGTTTTCCCGTTAAGATTTACCTCGCCCGTAGCGGTATCGACCAGCACTTCCCAGGAAGCCTGCTTCCGGCTGATTTTGGGCAGCATAAACGGAATATCTTCCCAGAAGGCATTCAGAATCCAGAGCAACTGCTCGTCGCCGATGTCCTGTCCATCTTCCGATTGCTCCGTTACGCGCACACCATCAATGAAAAGGGCCAGACAGTGAGTATGCGGATTATTGAAATCATCCGAACTCATTTCAGTGCCATCTGGATTTAGGTAAGCTACCTGTTCATGACCGAAGAACTTACGTCGGCTTAAGAGCGGGATCGCTTTCCGAAGCGCGGTAAGCTGGCTCGTGAATTCAAATAAAGCCTGCTGTTTTTCGCTCCAGTGCCAGTCCATCCAGCTAATTTCACTGTCCTGATTGTAGCCGTTATTATTGCCGTGCTGAGTCCGGCCGCACTCATCGCCCATCACCAGCATGGGCGTACCCTGGCTGAGTAACATTGTGGTCAGGAAATTGCGTTTCTGTCGTTCGCGCAGCACGTTTACGGCCGGGTCGTCGGTGGGGCCTTCGACGCCACAATTCCAGCTTAGGTTATCGTTAGACCCGTCGCGGTTGTCTTCGCCGTTAGCTTCATTGTGTTTCTCATTGTAGCTAACCAAATCATTGAGCGTGAAGCCATCGTGGGCCGTAATCAGGTTGATGCTGTTGGCCGGTGAGCGGCCATCATTGGCATACAAATCGGGGCTACCCAACAGCCGGGTTGCGGTTTCGGCGGCTTTCCCTTCGTCGCCTTTCCAGAACGCCCGGAGCGTATCGCGAAATTTGCCGTTCCACTCCGACCAGCGCACCGGAAAACCGCCTACATGATAGGAGTGAATATCCCACGGCTCGGCAATTAATTTTACCTGAGCCAGAATCGGGTCCTGCGCTATCGTATCTAAAAAGGAGGAGACATTGCCAATTTCTTCATCGGTGCGAATCAGCGCCGAAGCCAGATCGAACCGGAATCCATCTACGTGCATGTCGGTTACCCAGTAGCGCAGGCTGTCCATCACCACCTGCAACACGCGCGGGTGGCTCAGGTTGAAGGTGTTGCCCGTGCCCGTATAATCCATGTAATATTGAGGGTCATCGCCAACCTGATGATAATATACCCGGTTGTCGATGCCTTTGAACGAGAGGGTAGGGCCAAGCTGATTGCCTTCGGCCGTGTGGTTATACACCACATCTAAAATCACTTCGATACCCGCTTTGTGCAGATTTTTTACCATCTGTTTGAATTCCGCTACCTGTTCGCCCGCCATCCCGGAATGCCGGACCACGGAAGACGAATAGGTATTCTGTGGCGCAAAAAAGCCGATGCTGTTATACCCCCAGTAGCTTTCGTCGGTAAACTGATGCACCGGCAGTAGCTCTACTGCCGTAATACCTAACTTTTTCAGGTATTCGGTGCTTTCGGGCGTGCCGAGTGCGGCATATGTTCCGCGAACAGACTCGTCAATGGTGGGGTGCTGATAGGAAAACCCTTTTACGTGAAGCTCGTAGATGATAGACTTGTTCAGGGGAGTAGCGGGCGGAGCATCGTCCTCCCAGTCGAAAGCAGGGTCAATCACTACACTCTTGGGCATGGTTGGCCCACTGTCTTCTTCGCTTCGGGTTATATAGGCATCTGCCCCATCCTCGCGAGTGGTTGGCTTGGTGCGGTCATACCCTAACCAGGTGTCGTCATGATTAACGGGTGCGTTAATCGCACGGGCATAAGGGTCCAGCAGGAGCTTGTTCGGGTTGAAAAAATGACCGGCTTGCGGCTCATAGGGTCCATCGACCCGAAATCCGTACAACTGACCGGGCTGTAAACCTTCTAAATAAATATGCCAGACCAAATCCGTTCGCTCCATGAGTGGAATACGGTCGGTCTCGTGGCTGGCGTCAGCCGGGTCGTAAAGACACAAATAAACAGCGGTGGCATTTTCGCTGAACAAGGCAAAGTTCACGCCCTGCCCATCGTAAGTGGCCCCTAATGGATAAGGTTTCCCAGGTTTCGATTGTATGAATTTGGAGGTAGATGTTGGTTTCACTTGTTTACTCATAACGTGTTTGTGTAGTAATATAAAAAGTTAACTGCTCGTAGATTTGGATTGTTTTGATTCTGCTTTAACACAAAAAAGCCTGTCTCCAACGGAAACAGGCTTTCCAATCCCACCATTCACTACACTACCAAGGCCAAACGTGCCATTGTAGAATTGGCCGTGTCGATGCTCTGTTTTTGATGGAGCAATAACTCACGCGTACTGGCTGCCAGATCGGTTTCCTGCAGTACAGCGTTATAGGTGTCGAGGGCTTCCTGATCGCCCCGGTGGCATTCCTGAACAGTTGCTTTGTCGTCGTCTGATGTAAACGTCGATTTTATGTTGATCCAGGCGCGGTGCAAATCGGCAGTAAAACTGGTTCCATTGTCGGGTTCACCCCCTAAGGCCCGGATTTCCCGGTCTAACGTCTGGGCAAACTCAGCGCGTTGCCGCGACTGGCTGAGAAACAGGCTTTTTAATTCATTGTCTTTCACGTTCTCAGCCGCTTCCTGATAGCCTTTTTCGGCATCATGGCAGAGTGTTAACAGACGGCTTAGCTGATCGAGGATTTCACCCCGGGTTTCTTTTACATTCATAACGTTTTCAGTTGGGTTGTGAGAGATTGGATGAGGTATTCGTAACGTTTCGTGTTGAGTAAATCAGAAAGGTAAGCGCAATGTTTGTTCTTTGCTGTTTTTGATTAGCCAACGGTCTAAATCATATAAAACAGAAATGGATAATCTATTTTTTGGCCGGGTCATGTCCCCAGTTTTTCAACGAATATTCCCAGTTTGACCCGGCTACATGAGCGGGGCGCTGGGCACTGTGGCGTTTTACATAGCTAATCACCTTTTCCATGTGAGCATAATCGTTGGCAGTTAACTCACCGGATTTTTTGCCCAAAATGCTAATGATGTGTTCACCCGACTTATGGCCAATCGACTCGCTCTCGCCATCTTTTGTCTGACCAACCGATTTCGATTCGTCCGTTTTTAGCCAGGCGTCAAGTTGGGAAGCCGACATATTAACGACCTCATCAAAGTCATGTTTAATCTTCTTTTTCTCTGTATCGTCCAGCGTTGCCGTTGCCATAGCAGTTATTTTTTAGTGACCTCACTGGCCGATTTCACAATCCGTTTATCACCTTGCTTAATTACTAAAGCCGGTTCATCGGCAGACCCTTTGCGCTTAACTGTAGCGCCCTGAACGGTTCGTTTAACATCTTCCTTGTGTACTTCGGCGATTGTACCTTCGGCTTTGCCCTTGCCATACTTCCAGCTTACCTGATCGCCTTTTTTCGGATTATCCATAGTTTGTTTGATTGACGTAAAAATCAATAAAATCAGGTGGTCAGAAACAGTGTCCTGACCACCTGTATGAAAGGCTGCTATTCACCAAGTTTGCCATCTTTGGCATCGCGTTGCATTTGTTTGTTGGCGAATACCGCAATATCGACCCGGCGATTTTTTCGGCGACCCGCTTCCGAAGCGTTGTCAGCAACTGGCTGAGCCTCTCCATAGCCTTTCTCATCGACCCGCGAGGTTTTCACACCCTGCGTTTCCAAAAAGCTGCCTACTGCGTCGGCCCGTTGTCTCGACAGTTTCAGATTATGGTCTTCGGAGCCGGTGGCATCAGCATGACCTTCAATCCGAATGTCGGTGTCTTCGTATTTATTCAGTGTTCGGGCAAATTCCGTCAGTTGCTGTTTGGTTTCTGACTTTAGGGCATACGAATCGACATCGAAGAGAATATCGGAACCAAAGGTGATTTTAATACCTTCACCAACCCGTTCAACCTGGGCATTTGGCATCTGCCGTTTCATCTCTTCGGCCTGCTTATCCATCCGGCGACCAATTACGGCACCCGCGGCACCACCCACCGTAGCGCCCAGAATAGCGCCTAAGGCTGTATTGCCTTTCGACTTACCAATCATACCGCCTACAACAGCACCACCCGATGCGCCAACAATAGCGCCTTTCTGGGTTTTGTTTAAACTCCGGTTCTGAGCAGATGACTTACAACTTGTTAAAACACTCCCTGTCAAAATACCAGCGGCCATAAGCACCGCCAATGATTTCGTTCCGGTTGATTTCAACTGATAATTCATAGTGTTGTGAATATTTGATACTGCCTTTAGATACCCAAACCTTGTACCAGTTTAAATCAGTATTTACCGATGCGCTAAATTACTATGTTGTAATAATCTGATAATTAATTGATTAGCTACGAAAAAGCACGTCAGAACAAAGTGATAAAATCATGTAAACACAAGTAATTTGATAGAGTAAGCGGGAAGATAGATGCCTATTGTTGTGGAGACAGTTCCACATAAGTTAGTTAACGTATTCTGGGCTGTACGCGACGCTGGAACACCTTCAGGTTTGTTACATATCACACATAGCTTTATGAAAATAATTTAATTAACTATTTGAAAATCAGTAATTTGATTTTGTTAGATTTTACATTGTTTTTTGGCTGGCCTAAACGAAAAAAGCGGGAAAATCGTTAAAAATATGACAGTACTACCCTCATCTCTCGATTATTAATGCTACCGATAAAATCTATCATTACCCTGTTTCTGGTTGGGTTTCTGGTGCTGGTAGCGCCAATGGCCTGCAAGCAGTCGACTGGAAACGACGCGGTTGCGCCCGTCCCCACCCGAACGCTGACGGGCAGTTCGCTTATTGGGGAATACTCAACCGCTCAACTGCGTAGCCGATTTACGGGTGCCAATGCTGCACTTCAGCTTTTTATCCGCTTCGGCATCAAAGCATATCGCCTTGAATATACGACGACCAATACGGACGGTAAGTCCATAAAAGCTTCCGGGGCGCTTATAATTCCCGATGCACCGGCTGCTCTCCCCTTACTTAGCATGCAGCATGGTACGATCCTGAGCGATGCCGATGCGCCGTCAAATTTCGGTTCGGGTAGTGAAGCGTACACGTTCGGGTCTGTGTTTGCGTCGCAGGGCTATATCATTGCAGCACCTGATTATATTGGTTACGGTGCTTCCAAAGACGTGCCGCATACCTACGAACATCGCAACGGACTGGCTACCGCATCACTGGATATGTTACGGGCTGCCCGCGATTTTCTGACCGACAAACGTATCAATTGGGATAAACGGCTGTTCATTGCCGGGTATTCGGAGGGGGGCTATGCGACACTGGCCCTGCAAAAGAAAATTGAAGAAGAGACGGGCAGTGAGTTTAATTTGGTGGCATCGAGTTGTGGGTCTGGCGCGTATGACAAGCCCGCTTTTATGAAGCAAATCGTAAACAGCACAACGGCTGGTGTTGACTACATTAACCGGCTCTATATTTGGGTTTTACTAACCTACGACCGAATTTATGGCCTTAACCGCCCAATGACGTATTATTTTAAAGAGCCATATGCCTCCCAGATTGCGGCTAAAGGCAAAGATGTCAGCATCAATGTGAATCTTAGTCAGGCGTTCACGGATAATTTTAAGCAAGCCGTTAACGCAGGAACGGATAAGGCGTTTCTGGACGCTGTTCAGGACAACGACATTCACGACTGGAAGCCTCGAACTCGCACGCAACTCTATCATGGCGATGCCGACGAGACGGTGTTGTACCTGAACTCAAAGAATGCCTATGAAGCCATGCAGAAGCGCGGGGCCACGAACGTTCAACTCATCACGATGCGGGGCGCAACTCACGCTACCGGAATCCTGGAATTCATTACGGGGACGTATTCGTTTTTTGGCAGTGTGCAGTAGATAAGTAATAGGGTAATGATTGCCCCAATTTATTTTACCGTCAGGATGGTGTAAGCCGCCTGGTTAGGTTGGCGCGTTTGCGAACCGACGGTTGTCTGGGCGCGGTCGTCGTCGTGAATGAGCAGGAGCCGGTTTGAATCCAATGGCGTCAGGTCTTCGGCTTTGTGGCCGGGAGTATGCAGGGGCTGGCCTTGTGCATTACGGACGAGCGTAAATGGTTTATTGGTATATAAATTTTCCGGTGTAATGGTCCACAAATACGCATCCAACTGACCAGTGGCTTCCAGAGAGGTAAGCATCCAGAAGCGGTTTCGATAGGGATCATATTCCAGGCTGGATAAGCCAAGCGGTTTGGGAAGCGTCGAATCAGCCTGAGCAATGGAGAAGTCATTAATGAGTTTCCAGTCGTCGGCGAGCCGAATCCGTTCATTATTACCCGTTTTTTCGATCCGATACGAAACGCTGATGATTTTGGCCCGATAGGTAAAACGTTCATAGGATTTACCTTCCTCCCGAATGCCAAACAGAAGTTGCCGGTCTGTTGCGGCTAAACCTTCAACTTTGAAATAAGGCATCTCGCCCGGAAACTCGCTGTTCGCCAGTATCTGCGCTATCCGTTGCCGGTAGGCAATGGAGGTGCGGCTGGTATCGTCGGGGGCCAGTACGTGCGGATGCTGTTCATCGCCGGTGCACCAGTAGAGAATCGTATTGTAGCCATCCCAATCGTGGCTACCTAATTTTACTCGGTCGAAGGCGGTCGTAACCAGCACGAAGCCCCGGTCGGGTGTCTGGGCGAAATCTTCGTATTTTCTCGCTGCCGAAAAAGCAGGTTGCGTCAGGTAAGTAGGCGATTGAGTTGAATCGGCCAGTGTAGCAGGCGTTTTCATGAATACCGGACTCTGGCCCGCAGGCATCTCTTTGTCATTGGCGAAGAACAAGTCTTTGCCATCGAACGCCACCGCCGAAGCTTCGCACCAGACCAATTGGCCATTTAGTGCCGTACCGGGCGCAAAGCAGTTCAAAAACCCTTCTTCGGTTATGGTGGCAACAGGTTGAGGAGTATGGGTGGGAAGTTTAGTGGTTTTGCAGCCCGCAAAGAGGAGGAAGGCCGCAAAGGCGAGGATCGTAAATCGTGGCGTCATGCCTGCAAAGGTCGCCCATTATCGGCGCAAAATAAACCCGACGCCGTGCACATTTTCAATACGAAGAGTTGGGTCAGTCGCTAACCGTTTGCGGAGTCGGGAGATGAACACATCGAGACTTCGGCCCATAAAGTAATCGTCGTCGCCCCAAACGGCCCGCAGCAGTTCATCGCGCCGAACCAACACGTTCGGGCGGTCGAGCAGATAGGCCATCACATCGGCTTCGCGGTGGGTGAGCATCTGCACCTGCCCGTTAACGGAAAGAGTCAGATTCTGCCGATCAAGCCGGGTTATTGGTTCAGACGCTGGGTGTTCGTGGTTAGTTCGTCGCAGGAAAACGTTGATTTTTAGAATCAGTTCTTCAATGCTAAACGGCTTGGTCAGGTAGTCATCGGCACCTAATCGCAGGCCCTGAAGCCGGTCATCTTTATTCGCCAGCGCACTCAGAAACAGAATAGGAACCTGGCTGTTCACTGCCCGAATCTGGCGGGCCAGCGTGAATCCATCGCTTTGCGGCAGCATCACATCAAGCAGGCAAATATCGAATTGCCCAGACTGAAACGCCGTCCAGGCATCGGGACCAGTCGTGCAGTGCGTAACCTGAAAGGGCACGTTTTCGAGCGTGTCCCGAATGACGAAGCCGAGGTTAACGTCGTCTTCGACAAACAAAATGCGGGCGGGCGTCAACGTTGAATGAGTGAATGAGTGAATGGGTGAATAGCGGGTATGCCGGTGCTGTTTCGATTCACTGTTTTGTTACGTATTAATGGACACGCAATCTGAAAGATGCTGCCTGCGCTGGGTTGGCTGGTTAGCGTTAGTTGCCAGCTATGCGCCTGCACAACCTGCGCCACGTAATAAAGACCCAGCCCAAAGCCGTTTACGTTGTGCGTATGCCCCGACGGTACGCGAAAAAACTGTCTAAAGATAGCCTTCTGGTGTTCGGGAGCTACGCCAATACCATTGTCACTGACCGACCAAATTAACTGGTTTTGGTCAATACGGGTGTGCAGAATCACGTTTGGGAGGGTATCGCAATACTTTAGGGCATTGTCGATGAGGTTGTTCAGGGTTGTTTCCAGATGGTATCGGTCGGCCTGAATCAAGGCATTTGATGCTGTAAGGTCGAGTTTTACCGACGGCCCGAATGCATCAGCCGCCGTTCGCATCAATTCGTGAATATCTACATCAGTCTTGTCCAGAACAAAGCCTTTGCGTTCGGAGCGGGCCAGTTGCAGCACATTGTTTACCTGTTTCTGCAAGCGCCGACTTTCCTCGCCCAGCACGCGGGCATACTGTTTAAGACGGTCGGGTTGTTGGGTGATGGCATCGGATTGCAACACGTCGGCGGCAATGCGAATGGTCGAAACGGGGGTCTGAAGTTCATGCGTGATGTTGTTGATAAAATCGCGCTGCACCTCTGTTAGCCTCCGTTGTTTCAGCACGACACTAAGCGTATAGCCAAAAAAGACAACCACTAACAATACCGCTACCGTTGACCATAGCCAGCCGCTTAACTGCCCGGCCACAAAGCCCGATTGATTGGGGAATCGTATGCCGAAATAGTATGTATAACGCGGAAATTTTGGTAAATTTTTGATTTGGGTACTTGCTTTCGTGGGCGATGAACTGCTTGTGCTTACGTAGGCTCCATAGACCATTCGGTCGGTCTCGCAATTATAAATCCCGTATTCATAATCTGTTATAAGATTGTGTTGCTGTAACGACTGCTGAATAAACGTTTCGAGCGTGACCGGGTCGATGGGCGCATCGGTATTGACAATAAAATAGTCAGCAGAAAGCTGCGTAACAGCATATCGATTGAGCGTAAACTGGTTGAGTCGAGCCACTTCGTCGGCTACGTCCTGCAAGGCAATAAAAGCCGATTGCCGAAACTGACGTTCGCGCAGAGCATAGGCATTCCGCACCCACACGGCCTGCACCGCCAGGATACCGATAATAGACAGCACCGAAAGAACAACCAGTAGCCGTAGACGGGACATGAGCGAGATGAATAAGTGTCAGTAAAGTACGCGTTATTCGACCAATCTCTCAATCAGTCACCCACTAATTAAGGCGACATTAACAACTCATTAACAAACATTGACTATTGCTTAACAAGCCCGTCGAGATGAGCAGGGTAGGTTTGCAACGTCGCTTAAGTAAGCGATTTTACAAACCATAAACCAGCTTTATTTATGAAACCTGTTCTGTTTTTTGGAGCCTTATTGTTACTGACAGCCTCTGTGGCTATGACTGTTCCAGCCGCGTTGTTCAACTGGAAGAATGCTACGCATGATTTCGGGCGAGTGCCGCAGGGGAAACCCGTTACGGCTCAGTTTGCCTTTACCAACAAGGGCGAACTGCCATTAGTCATCAGCCAGGCCAAAGGTTCTTGCGGCTGCACGGGTGTCGATTACCCGAAAGAGCCAATCATGCCCGGCCAGTCGGGGCAGATCAAAGCGACCTTCAATGCGGCTGCATTGGGAGCTTTCAACAAATCCGTAACGGTAGAATCGAATGCGGAAGGAGGATCAGCCGTGCTCTATTTCAAAGGCGAAGTGGTGAAGGAAGGCAGTGCAGCCCAGTAAAAAAAGAGCCAGGTGACCGGAAGCAATGAAACGAAAAACGGATGCCATTACTTCGAGTAATGGCATCCGTTTTTCGTTTCATTGCTTCCAGTTTTATATTAACTGCATCTTAGCTACTTTGGGATCAACGTGCACCGTATCATGCTCAAACCGCGACGGCGGACCGTTCAAGCTTTATTCGCCATTTCTGCATAGTGGCCGCGCCAATAATGGCTTCTTCGCTCAAGCCTGGCACAACCAGAAATTCGTCGGATAGAAGCACGTCTTCCAGATAAAAATCCAGGCGAACAACATGCTTAATTTCGATATAATGACCCTCGGCGGCTGTAGATACTTGTCTAACTCGGCCTAAACTTTCTAAATGAGCCAACTCAGGAACGTGTTCAGGATTGATGCACGAAAGATTCGCGCCACTATCGAAAAGCGTATATAAATGCTTCTCGCCCTGAGAGCCTACATAGAGTAATGGCTGTTTAATAATTGACATGTCGGTGGTTTGTTTTCTCAAAGTTACATAAAAGCGTAGCACAGGTCAAGCCGTTTCCACCAATTCGGCCAGCCCCACGCCGGAGTCAGCCGCTCCATAATAGACCCAGATTTTTCCGGCCTTGTCGCTGCTTTCCGGCCATTGCACCCAGCCGTTGGAGAATACCACATTCGGGAAGAATCCTTCCTTTTCCCAGGCGAGTTCGGGTGTTAACAGCGGCAGATTGGAGCGGGCCAGAATTTTCGAGGGATCATCTTTATCAAGCAGGGCCAGCGCCAGTGAGTAAGCGTGGCTTTCGTCGGCTCCATGATAGCAAACCAGCCAGCCTTCGTCAGTCAGTATGGGCTCCGGTCCAGCCCCAATTTTACCGCCCTCCCAGGCGAATGCGTCATCAGTCTGTTTCTCACCGGCTTTACCCCGACCACCAAACAAAAAGCGATGATTGCCCCAATGCAGCCCGTCTTCTGATTCGGCCAGCCAAATCGATGGTTTGCCAATATCCGACACCATCGGCCGGTGAAGCAGCACGTATTTTCCGTTGATTTGTTTGGGGAATAAAGCCACGTCTTTGTTAGGTGGTGGCAGAATCATGCCCAGCCGCTCAACCGAACTGAAGTCATTGGGCAGAAATGAATTGGTAACGGCAAGCCCCACGCCAGGACCATGCTCCGACACGGCCGTATAGGTGATCCAGTAACGGCCATCCAGAAACGTAATTCGAGCGTCTTCAATGCCGTATGCTTCGTCCATCCGGGCTGGAAACAAAAACGGCTTCTCGTCGATGGTGAAATGGATACCGTCGCGGCTGCGGGCCAATCGCAGGTGGCTTAGCGACGTTAGGTAAGCCTTCCCGTCAACCGTTATTACCCGAGGGTCTTTGTCGTCATCGGGCTTTGGAAACTGTTTGACAACCAATGCAGGAATCCCGTTCTGCTGCTCAATCAGGGGAACGGCCACATGGCCCTCTTCCGATGGAGGTGCTTCGGCCACGCGGAGTAACAGAATAACTTCGTCGCCCACGATGCAGGCTGCCGGGTTGAAAGCACCCAGTACGTTGAAGCCCTCAATGGCTGGTTTTACATCACTGGTTTGCAGAATAGGCTGGTCAGATAATCGCCGGAGCTGATAGTTTTTCATCAAGTCAATTGTTGGTTGTATTCGGGCCCACGAGCGTTTTTTATTCGCAAGCCAATGATTGTGAATGTCTTTCGCCGAAACGTATACCGAATAAACAGGAAACGACAGACGGTGTTTCTGACCTAACCCTTAATTTGTTTGAGTTTTCGTTAAACCTTCCGGGAAATCGTGCGTTATTTGGGGTGAATTAACGTTTAGACTCTATTAACCATGATTTACCAGCCAACGTTTGATCAGGACGATGACGTGCTGATGCTTAACCCCGATCCCGAGAGTGCCGCCTTCGATGACGATGAAGACGATTTTGACGATAATGATGCCGAATTCGATGAACTGGGCACCGGAGCCGCCAGTGGCTACGGGGGAGAAGATCTGGAAGATATCGAAGACGATTTCGATGAGAATGATCTGGACGAAGACTTAGACGACGACAGTATCGAAGACGATCTGGACGACGACAGCATGGAGTGACACGGACGAACCGCGCATTTACTCAACCACATTTCTCTTCACTCACAACCTATGGCACAACCAGACCCAACCGAAGAGCCAATCGTTACGACGAAAAACGCGGATAATGAGGGCACCGCTCCTGATGCCGACACACAGTCGTCGGCGGCCAGCGAAGCCGGTGACCGCACGACTGAAGACGGCTCCCGCGCACCCAGCGACCCCGCCGAAGGCGCGTGAAAAATGAATGATGAATGTAAAAAATTTGTACAATTCATCATTCATCATTCATCATTCATCATTACCTTCAGCAGCGTCTGGCATTTCATTTCGGTTTCCTGCCATTCGCGTTCGGGGATGGAGTCTTCGGTTAACCCTGCGCCAGCGTAAAGGGTAGCTAATTTGCCTTCGAGTTTCATGCACCGGATATGCACGAACAGGTCGCTGGCCGGGCCTTCGTTATTGGCATCAATATTGACCGGCCCCAAAAAACCGCTGTATAACTCGCGGTCGTGGGTTTCGTGTTGATTAATAAAGTTAAAAGCTGCATCGCGGGGCATCCCGCAAACAGCCGAGGTTGGGTGCAGGAGCCGTAGCATGACCGTGCCTAACTGCGGGTAACGCACGGCCTGGGTATCGACCGTAAAGCAGGTGCTGAGGTGCATCAGGTTTCCGGCGATAAGCGTTTTGGGGCCTTCTTCGAGGTATTCGCGCAACCTGATTTTCTTGAAACATTCAATGATGTAGCGACTCACCAAAGCCTGCTCCTCAATTTCCTTTTGCGACCACATCGCTTCCGGCGGGCGTTTAGGCGTTCCATCCGGCTCAAATGCCGACTGGGTTCCGGCCAGCGATGCCGTTCTGAAAATACCGTTCGGGTCAACGCTTACTAAACGTTCGGGCGTTGCACTGATCCAGATTTGCCCTTTTTCGGGGATAGAAACCGCCGAAATGAACGCCGTAGGGTAAGCCGCACAAAGCTTGTCGAATAGCACAACTGCATTGGGTGCGTCGGTAAACTGTATATGCCTGGTGCGGGACAGCACTACCTTCCTGAAATCGCCCCGCTGCATGGCCGTAACGGCCTCGGCCACATTGCGTACATAGGTTGCCTGAGTTTCCGGGTCGGGCAGGAGCGCATCTACACGCGACGAGTTATTTTCCGCAGGTTGAGATTTAGAGCGGTCAGTCAGAGCTTGCCAGAACGGGTCGGTTTTCTGGTCAGACGTTGATTTAACTTCAATCTGTGTATACTGACTACTGATGGAGAATACAGCCTGAATATCAGCCCGTATGAAAAGCGTTCGGGTCGGTTTGGCGGCACTATCTAAGTGTTCGGAAAGGGGCGCTTCAACCGGGGCATTGTTGCCGATATTATCGAAGGGGCTGATGAGGAAACCGGCGGGCAGTTCGTCTAAATCGGCTTCCACATGCGGCAACCGCTCATCAAACGAGACAATCAGGTGTTTGTCCTGCTGATTGGGAAGCCGCCAGAGCGCGGCCGGAAAGCCGAGCGAGTGGGCCGTTTCCCAAAGGTCAATGGCGCTGGGTTGCTCCGTGCGCTCCTGTAATTCAGTAGGTTGAGAAGTCGAAACTGAGTTGATGAAATAATCCGATTGCATAATCCATAGCCGACCGGGTTAGGAGCAGCTATTCATATAACAGATTGTTTGCTGAATTTGTGCGTGAATGGGGCAGAAACTATTTTACTTCCTCAACCACTGTAGGTAGCTCATCGAGCGGCTTTCCAGAGGTAAGGCCATAGTCTGTTATCACAGCACGTACATATTGAATATAGGTATCCTGAATTTTAATGGTTTCCTGTTGGTGTTTATTCTCTTCCTGTTTTCGCTTGAGTTCGTTGATGACCCACTCCGCCGGTGTAAGTTTGCCGTTTTCGTCCTGAGTCAGGTGGTAATTCGTCAGTATTTCGGGCGTTGTACCCATCGCGTTGGCAATCTGGATTAGCCGTTTGGCACAGGCGGTTTCACTTTTTTCAATCCGTGAATAGTTGGACTGCGTGGTATTTAACTTATCTGCAACGTATTCTTGAGAGAGGAAATGGTCAAGTCGATATTGTTTAATATTTAAAGATAGTAACATAACGGTGAAGGGACGTTAATAGTGAATGAAAGCGGAAACTTCGATGACAAATAAACGAAAAAACTTTAGAAAAGTATATTATTGACGAATTACAGCGACAACGTAAATAGGAGCTCATAACAGCCTGAATTTTAACTAATTATGTAGTTTTAGTGTGAGCACTTTACCCGTGTAGCCTATTTAATGGTATGATTTTGCATAGAAATTGCATAAAAAATTCATAAAAACTGCATAATACCAAGCCGTTTTATACTGCACCTTTGAGCCCTCAATAGCTCAAGGTATGGCTTTCCTAACCTCCTTTTCGAACACCACCGACGAGAATGCAATCACCACACTCCACGCCTTGCTCAAGGGGCTGGGAGCAAAGGTGACGAAGGCTACCGTGCAGGAGGTTTTGGAGCAGCACCCCGACTTTCCAAGCCTGCTGAGCCTGAGCGATGCCCTGACCGAGTGGCAGGTAGAGAACACGGGTCTGCAACTCAATACCGTCGAACAACTGCGCGAATTGCCATTCCCCTTCCTTGCTCATCTCCGTAAACAAGGTGGTTGGTATGTGTTGGTTACGGCTCTGCAAGGTGATACGATTACCTATACCGACAGCACCGAAGGTCGCAGGACCGAATCACTGACGGATTTTGAAAAGGACTGGTCGGGCGTGGTATTGCTGGCGGAGACCAACGAACAATCGGAAGAAGCCGATTATGCCCCGAAGCGCAAACAGGAGTTCCTAAGCGAATTACGCGGCCTGTTTGTGTCAGGAGGAATTGGGATGCTTGTACTTTTTGCCCTTCTGAGCGTAGCCAAAACGCTTACCGCCCCGGATTGGCTGTTGCTTCTGAGCAAATCAATGGGTTTAGCCTTAAGCGCTTTATTGGTAGCTAAGCAATTAGGCAGCAAAAACACCCTGACCGACCGGCTGTGCCGCATCAATAGCAAAACCAACTGTGACGACATGCTTAACTCGCCAGGAGCCAAACTCTGGGGCTGGTTAAACTGGACGGATGTGGGCTTGTTGTACTTTGCGGGCGGGTTGTTAGCCGTGTTAGCCATAGGCATTCAACCTGCTGTTCGGCCATTGATAGATGGATTAGCGTTGCTGGCACTGCCTTATACGCTGTTTTCGGTCTATTATCAGGGCGTGGTACTGAAGCAATGGTGCCCCTTATGTTTAGGCGTGCAGGGCGTTTTGTTGGTGGAAGGTGTTTTGGCAACCACGCAACTTGTTCCATTGACCGGCTTTATTCAACCTTACCTACTCACGCTAACCGCGTTTCTGCTCCCTACTTTGCTATGGATAGTACTCAAACCATTACTGGCCCATTTGCCGAAAAGCCACCGGGAGCATGACGAATTGATGCGGTTGAAGCGCGACCCCAATTTATTTCGGGCCTTGCTCATGCAACAACCCCAAATGCCGCCCATCCCCGCCGACCTGCACCCGATAGTGCTGGGCAACCCCGAAGCCGAGCACACGATTACGATGGTGACGAACCCATACTGCGGGCCGTGTGCGAAAACCCATAAGGAATTGGAGAGGTTGATTGAGCGCAGCGATAATGTTAAAGTTGCTATCATTTTTTCGGGCGATGGTACAGATGGTCCAGCCACAAGAGTAGCCTCCCACCTATTAGCATTCGCCAAACAGGGTAATATAGCCCAAGCACTAACGGACTGGTATGGGCAGTCAGAAAAGAATTTTGAGTCTTGGGCTATAAACTACCCAATTCGTTTTATAGGAATGGCTTGGGAGGATATAGCTCATAAACACAGTGACTGGTGCCGTAAGGCAGATATTCGATTAACGCCAACAATATGTGTAAATGGGTATCAACTGCCGGAGGAATATTCTATCTCTCCTCTGTATTGGCTGATTAACTATTTGCCCATTTCATCTTCAAAGACGGATTTAGCTAAATCACCATAAATAAATTATTTCACTTAAACCAATTGTTAAACATGAAAAAGACAGTCGGAAATTTTTCGAACAATGTTTTATCTGCTGAACAGATGAAACAAGTAAAAGGTGGAGGTGTATGGTACAGATGTGATTGCCCCGGCGCTGGACGTTCAGCATGGACTTATACATCAGCCAGTTGCGGAGACTGTTCAGAGGCAAGAACAGGTCGTGCGGGCTGCACTGTGGTATAAATGTAGTTCGTAGTCAATCACGTTACGTTATACTTTGCTGAATTCAGCAAAGTATAACGTGAATTTAACTGACAATTTTATGAATTATCTATTGTTGGCTTTATTAGAAACATGTATTGCTTCGACAGATAGTTTATGGCAAAAAAAATACGATAGCTTACGTTCATCGGAAGGAAGGTATATTGCTTATCAATTTTATACTGATTCGAAACTACCCTTTACGACAAAAAATGATGTTAATTTTAGATTACAAAAAGCATATTTACTGACGAATAGCGGAATAAAATTAAATAAAGTTGAACTTACAAATATTGGCGACTTTTCTGAAGGCTTAGCACCGGTTATAGTCGGCGGAGGAAGGTTTAGTTCATCATGGTTTGAAGATGGATCGCAAGGATTTATTAATCTACGAGGGACTTTAGTTGTACCGGCAATTTATCCATTGGTAAGTGAATTTCGAGAAGGAAAAGCCGGAGTTCTGTTAAAAAACATTGACAAATTTATGTTTATAAATACTGAAGGATCGCCTGCCTTTGGAAATAAAACCTATGACCGTATAATATCACCATTTCAAAATGGTGTAGCGAGAGTTATATCTAATGGGGTGGACACGTTCATCAACAAGGATGGAGAGAATGCAAATACAGCTTATGATCAAGTATTTGAACAGATAGGTAAAGTTAGACCTGTAAAGAAGCATAATAAAATACTGTTTCTCTACAGTGACGGTATGTTATCTACTAATGAGTTCGACGGATATATGAAAGGAACTACCTTTTGTGCTGGGGAACTGATTGGCGTGAAAAAGAATAATTCATACGGCTTAGTTAGCTCATTTAACGCCGAGATAGTAGTTGATTGTGCATATGAAAAACTAAAATATTTAAATAAAAAGCTAATATGGGCAAGGAAAAAAGGGAAATGGGGTATTATTAATTGCAAAGGCAAACAGGTTACAAGCTTTATGTACGATAGTGTTCAGTCGTCTGTTAGCTGGTCTCCAATAGTGGTGGGGGTGAACTATAAATACGGATTATTAGACACAACTAGTAAATGCATATTACGTCCTGTGTATGCTTATATATCAAATTTTTCAGACAGTATGGCCGTAATTAGTCTCAATGGGAAGTATGGATATGTAAACATGAATGGAGAAATAGCGATACCCATTAAATATATAGGTGCCAGTTACTTTAAAAATGGTGCCGCTACAGTAAAATCGTATTTGTTAAAGATGACTATAAACAAGCAAGGAAACATACAAAAACTTTCTCTCACAAATAATGGGTGGATATTAATCGTAATTTTTTCAGCGGCAGCATTGATTATTTATTTTTTTAGGCACAGATTAAAGGTATATGATATATGACTTTCTCTAATTGCACCCAACTCGACCAGATGGACTGCGGTCCTACCTGCCTGCGGATGGTGGCGAAGCACTATGGCCGCTTGTTTACGGCGCAGTCACTGCGGGAGAAGGCGCAAATTGGTAAGGAGGGGGTGTCAATGCTGGGTATTTCGGAAGCTGCTGAGGCCATTGGCTTCCGTACAATGGGCGTGAAGATTCCCTTTGAGAAGTTGGCTGCCGAGGCTCCGCTGCCCTGCATTGTTCATTGGGATCAGAATCACTTTGTGGTAGTCTATGACGTCAAGGGTGCAAACGGCGGCTGGATGAGCCGCATTAAAGGGGGCCGTAAAGCGCCCGGAATAGAGCATATTGACACGGACGTATCACCCCAACCGTTCATTCAGGATTTTCAGGTTGAGAATGGAAAGGTAATTATTCCGCCTGCTGGGTGGGCTGTTGCCCCACAGCCTATGGGGGAAAATCCAAACTACTCGCCAAGCGCCCTCAACGGCACAGTCTATGTGGCTGACCCCGGCAAAGGGTTGATAAGCTACTCGGCACAGGAGTTTTGCCAGCATTGGCTATCCTCGCAAACGGACGGACGGAGTGAGGGCGTTGTGCTGCTACTGGAACCAACCCCGGCTTTTTTTGAGCAGGACGATGAACCCCAAACGGCGTACAGTTTCGGGCGGGTACTGGCTTATCTCTGGCAATACAAACGTCTGCTGGTGCAACTCGCGCTGGGGCTGGCTGTGGGGAGCGGGCTGCAACTGCTGTTCCCGTTTCTGACACAGTCGGTGGTGGATGTGGGCGTCAATACGCAGAACCTGCCGTTTGTGTATTTGGTGCTCGGGGCGCAACTCATGCTGATGGCCGGGCGGCTGTCGGTTGAGTTTATTCGTAGCTGGATTTTGCTGCATATCAGTACCCGCGTCAACCTCAACATCCTCTCCGATTTTCTGATTAAGCTGATGAAGTTACCCGTGTCGTTCTTCGACAGCAAGCAGTTCGGCGACATCATGCAGCGCATCGGCGATCATCACCGCATCGAAAGTTTTCTGACCGGCCAAACGCTGTCGGTGCTGTTTTCGATGGTGAATCTGCTCATTTTTGGAGCCGTGCTCGCGCTATATAACCTAACTATCTTCGGCATTTTTATGGTGTCGAGTGTGCTCTATATAGGCTGGGTGATGCTGTTTCTGCGCCAACGCCGGAAGCTCGATTTTAAGCGCTTTGACGTGTCGGCCAAAAACCAGAGCAGTTTGGTACAACTGATTCAGGGCATGCAGGAAATCAAACTGGCCGGGGCCGAGCGGCCTATGCGCTGGGCCTGGGAGCGGTTGCAGGCGCGGCTGTTTCGGCTGCAAATGCGCGGGTTAGCCCTGAGCCAGTACCAGCAGGCAGGCGCGTTCAGCATCAACGAAGGCAAGAATATTTTCATTACGTTTCTGGCCGCGCAGGCGGTTATCAACGGGCAGTTGTCATTGGGAGCCATGCTGGCCATGCAGCAGATTGTGGGTCAGTTGAACAGCCCCATCGAGCAGTTGATTGGTTTCGTCCAGAGTTTGCAGGACGCTAAAATCAGCCTGGAACGACTCAATGAAATCCACACCCTCGACGATGAAGAGCCCGTGAACCAGACACTCCTTAGTAACCTACCTGAATCGGGCAGTCTAACCTTAAAAAACCTGTCGTTTCAGTACCCCGGTGCGGGCAATGAGCCGGTTTTACAGGGCATCGACCTATCTATTCTACACGGCAAAACCACCGCCATTGTCGGCATGAGCGGCAGCGGTAAAACCACGTTGCTCAAATTGCTACTGCGGTTTTATGAGCCAACCAGAGGGGAAATTCGATTAGGGGGGGGAATGATTCTCGTGAGTTGGTTTTCGGGCAGGAAAGTAGCGTAGGCTCTCACCCTCCCCTTGTTTTAGGCGGTCCGACGGGTCGGGAGGGCCGGGGTGGGGTCAACCTCCGCAACCTCAGCCATGCCTTCTGGCGGAGCCAATGCGGGGTAGTGATGCAGGATGGGTATATTTTCTCGGATACCATTGCCCGCAACATCGCCGTGGGTGTAGAGCGCATCGACGCCCAGCGGTTGGAGCAGTCCGTTCGGATAGCAAACCTGCGCGAGTTTGTCGATTCGCTACCTTCTGGTTTGCATACGAAAATCGGGGCCGAGGGGAATGGCATTAGTCAGGGGCAGCGGCAACGAATTCTGATTGCCCGGGCGGTGTACAAAGACCCGCAGTATATTTTCTTCGACGAAGCGACGAATGCCTTGGATGCCAACAACGAAGCCGTAATTGTCCAAAATCTGGCCGCATTTTTCCAGAATCGGACGGTGGTCATAGTGGCTCACCGGCTCAGTACGGTGCGTCATGCCGATCAGATTGTCGTCTTAGACAAAGGCCGGATTACGGAAATCGGTACGCATTCGGCATTGGTGGAAAGCCGGGGCGATTACTGGCAATTGGTGAAAAATCAGTTGGAGCTTGTCTGAACCGGGATTTACAGGATTAGAATGATCTTCATGATTTTCTTCTGGCTATAATAAACTTTATATGTGTCTGATTATAAACATTTTAATGCTATTTATTTCGCAGCGTCATCGCTGTTACTTTAAATAATTCTCTTAAACCAATCGATGTTTACAGCAAAACAAAATCATGTAAATCAGTTTAATCCTGTAAATCCCGGTTCAGACACCTTCACCGAACTCCGCTCCGAAGAAGTCCACGAACTACTGGCCCGCCCTCCCAGGTGGTTGTTGCGCTGGGGCATTACGGTGGTTTTCGGCGTGTTATTGCTGATCCTGGCCGGGTCCTGGGTGGTTCATTACCCCGACATCGTGCAGGCTTCATTCAAACTCACGTCGGCCAATTCGCCCAAAGCCGTCCTGACCCGAACCGACGGGAAACTGGTTCGGCTTTTTGTGCGAGATGGGCAAAGGGTAAAAGTCGGTACCCCGCTTGCTTATTTAGAAAGCACAGCCCGACATAACGAGGTGATCGGGTTATCGCACGAGTTAGCTAAAGCCTGGGCCATTGCCAGCCGGGGTAATCTTGAGGGACTTGACCGGCTACATTTATCGAACTATAGTCAGTTGGGTGAGTTACAGACTGCCTATCAGACCTTCGAGCAGGCACATATTCAACTGCGGGCGTATCTGACAGATGGTTTTTACAGCAAAAAGAAAGCCCTGCTTCGGCAGGAAATTAGTGACCTGCAGGCATTGGCCGATAACCTTCGGGCGCAACACCAGATTCAGGAGCGGGATGTGACACTGGCGTAGGAAGACTACGCTATTCAGCAACAGTTGGCCCATGACAAAGTTATTGCCCCGCTGGACTTAAAGCGTGAGGAAAGCAAGGCCATTGCCCGCAAACTACCCTATCAGCAAACGGCATCGGCCCTGATTAGCAACCTGACCGCTCAGCGTGTTAAACAAAAAGAACTGCTGGAATTGGATAAACAGGTGGCCGAAGAGCGGGATAAATTTCTTCAAAGCCTGACCAGCCTGCAAAGCGCAGCGGAAGCCTGGAAACAGAAATATGTATTGACCGCGCCGGTGAGTGGCCGGGTGATTTTTGTGGGCAGCTTGCAGGAGAATCAGCCGGTGGCGATCAATCAGGAACTGGTGTATGTGGCCCCGCCAACGACCGATTACTTCGGGGAGTTGCGCGTGCGGCAGGCCAATGCGGGCAAGGTCCGGGTTGGTCAGGCGGTGCTGGTTAAATTTGGGGGTTATCCGTATCAGGAGTTCGGAGCGGTGCGCGGACGCATCACGACGATTGCTGATATTCCGCTTAAAGACAGTGTGTTTCTGGCTAAAGTTAGCTTGCCTACCGGCCTGAAAACAACCTACGGAAAGCAGTTGGTCTATAAAACGGGCATGTCGGCCCAGGCCGATATCATGACCGACGACAGCCGATTGCTCGAAAAATTGTTTTATCAGCTTCGGAAAATTACGAATGGTCAGTAGATGCGGAAATAACATAAAGATCATTCGCTGAAAGAGAAACCTGTTGTTCACGGCTAATCCATCACGATTATCTGACCATTGAGCCACTGGTAACTTTCCCGGAAAAAAGAATTCACCTGATACTCATTTGTCACGTCGGTGATAGACAATAGAGCCCCCTGCCAATCCGCCGTTTGCCGCCACTCACCAACCGAAAGAGGTCGGGCAACTGAAAAACTGAGTGATTGCTGACGGGTGTAACCCGACAGGTAAAAATAAGGTGCTTCGTTTAGCGCATCGGCGATGGCATAACCCGTCCAGATGGCCGCTCGCTCCTGACCATTTTTTGCCAGGCGTGAATAATAAACTCCTGTATCGAAATGGTGCGGCCAAACGCGAACTTCGCTGATTTCTCCGCTCCAGGCGTTTAGTTCATTCAACGCTCGATTGGCGAGGGTTCGGCCACGCTGCCAGTCAGCTAAACCGCTTAACGAAATATAAGGCGTCTGTAAATCAATCGGCGGGTGATCCAGTTTATAATTCAGGGGCGTATTATCCGAAAAACCCCGGGCCCGCATCTCAGCTTTCCACCAGTTCATCGTGTCGGTTGGCGTTTGCCCTTCAAGCGAAAAAGAAGCCAGAACCTGACCCTGTTCATCGATAAACTGTAACGCGAATGACGGGGTGTCAAGCACGAGTTGAACGGATTGGTTATTCATTGTGAAGGGTCGTCCTTCCAGTCGAAGCCATGTACTATTCCAGGCCATGTTGGTCTGGCTGTCGTCGGGTAGGGCGGGTAGGGTTTGCATAGCGGTCAGAGCAATCAGTTGCGCTACGCTGTGCATAGTTTTATCAAGCTGATTCAGGTCGTTAATTGGCGCGTTCATGGCCGTGTGGGATTAGTTGCCGGTTTGGAAATAGAGCAGGCAGTAGTCGTTTGAAAACTACTGCCTGTTTGGTTATAAGCTACCTTCCTGTTTTAATTTTCCCTGCATGGCCTGCCGCAATTTCGCCACTTTAGGCAGCGATACGTGTTGAATGTAGGGCTGATTAGGGTGCAACCGGCAATAATTCTGATGATAGTTTTCAGCCGGATAGAACACCTTAAACGGTACCACTTCCGTCACCACCGGACCGACATAATGCTTCGACGCATTAACTTCTTTAATAGCCGTCAGAATTTCCGCTTTTTCGGTGGGCGTCCGGTAGAAAGCCACCGAACGGTAGTCGCGGCCTACATCCGGGCCTTGCCGGTTGAGCGTCGTGGGGTCGTGGCCCGCAAAGAAGGCCGTCAGCAGATCTGAATAGCTAATCACGTTCGGGTCGTAATAGACCTGAACGGCTTCGGCATGGCCTGTTTCGTCAGTGCCCACTTCGGGATAGGTCGGATTTCTGGTGAATCCGCCCGAATAGCCGGAGATAACCTCCCGAACGCCTTTGAGTTGTTGAAAGCCCTCTTCCTGCGCCCAGAAGCAACCACCAGCGAAGGTCGCTACGGCTTCACCGGGTCGAAGTGTCGGTAAGGTAGCGGGCGTTTTATCCGGCGTTTGTGCCCAACTGAAACTGATTATTAACAGACTCGCGAGCAGCCAGGGAATTGTTTTTAACGTGAACATGGGGTTGATTGATTATGGTTTTTTGATGAATTCCAGCGCGACACCATTCATGCAATAGCGCAGACCGGTTGGTTTAGGGCCGTCGTTGAAGACATGGCCTAAGTGAGCATCGCAAACGGCGCATTGAATTTCGGTACGGACCATGCCGTAACTCGTATCGTTGATTTCATTGAGTACGTCCTTCCGCACGGGGGCATAGAAACTCGGCCAACCCGTCCCCGACTCAAACTTGGTTGTTGAACTGAACAGAGGCTCATGACAGCCCACACACCGATAGCTACCGTGTTCGTGGTTGCTGGCCAGCGGACTGGTAAACGCCCGTTCGGTACCGTGCTGCCGCATAACAGCAAACTGAGCGGGTGTTAGCAGGGCTTTCCATTCGGCTTCCGTTTTCTCAACCCGACGTGGATACGGCCGATGGGAATTCGTCATCCGTATCTCGTTCGGATGCGTGATAGTGGCAGAAACTGCGTGTACCAAACGGGTCGGCAAGGTGAACGAAGACAGCCCAATAAGCGCAAGGCCAATCGACAAAAGGTTACTCTTCATAAAATTTATGTGGTTAAACAGTGAAATAAAATAGTTTAATGAGTTGATAGACAAACTACTGCCGGAGAATTTATTCGGCTTTCAGGGCTTCGTTCAGAGCGTTTATCCCGAATTGCGGCTCAAACAATTTCCGGTAAGCCGCTTTGGTCGGATAGACGAGTTGAATCATTGGTCCGTAGTTCGATTCCAGAATCATGGTCTGGATCAGGAAACCGAACGACTGAATCAAAAACCCGGCTTTGAGCTTGGGAATCAGCACCGCATTGTTGGTGGCGTGATGAATGCTGGTGATGTATTGAAAGCCTTCGTCGGTAAGGCGCTGGATGGCGTAGGTTAAAAAAGAGGAATAAACCTTCCGGTTCCGGTATTCGGGCAGAATGCCCGTGTTGGCCATAAAGTATTCCAGTTCGCTGCGTTGAAAGCCAAAGTGCCAGCCAATGGGTTTGTCTTCATCCAGCAATAAGAAATACAACTCTTTCCGTTGCGACAGATTGGTTTGTAAACGATCCAGTTTAGTCTGTTCCGGTTGGCTGAGCAGAAAATTGAGCGGAATCGACTGTTCATCCGGGAAAACCTGGTTTACGTGTTCCTCAAAAAATGAGTGCCACTCGTCAACGCTTACTTCTTTGACGAAATAGTTGTCGTTTAACTGTACCTTGGTCATGATTGTGTAATAAATAGTTAGCTATAATAGAACACGGATTAGTATGATTTTTCAAGATAAATTTTTGATCTTCAGTATCTTATTCAATCATAAAAATCATACTAATCCGCGTTCTATGTTAAAAGCCCCTTCTTTAACGCACGGGTTTGTTTCCAAATCTGTCGTGCTTCGCTCAGGTCCATGTACGGAACGCCCCGGCGGTGATTTTCGCGGCTGATGTCGTACAGCACCCGCCAGTGATGAAAGAGTACCCGGTACGCTTCCCATAGCGAAAAGCCTGGGTTATAAATGTGGGCAGGCTCAGCTCCGGCTCCGTTTAACTCCATAATCCGAATGTGTTTTCCAGCGTATAGATCGGCTACCGAACGGCACCGCAAATCGTACCGGCCATAATAGAACCCGTCGATAGACTGACTTATCCGGTCGAAAACTTCGGTTAACTGGGGGGTAATAAGGTGATTCGCGTTGAGAAACTTGGTGCCTTTGCTGTGATTGCCGATGGGCACCAGCGTAATGATTTCACCGACCGGTGGTATCTCGTGAAACCGTGACCCGTATTTTTCATACAGGGCGGGTAGTTGCAGAATAGCCCGTTCGTTTTGTCGGATTAACTCCTCAATGCAGTTGCGGCCATTCCCCCGAATGGTCAGAAATTCCTTCTGAACGACGGATGAGATAGTGCCTGTTTGCTGGCCCGGCATACGGTAATAAAAAACGCCCAGTTCTACTGGCTCATCCACGTATTCCTGAATCAGAAAATCGCCCGGTCGGTGCTGGGCGTAGTTGACTAAATGCTCCCAATGCCCAATTTTTTCGACTCGCCAGCCGCGTTCGCCTACGTTTGGTTTAGCGATAATAGGATATGTAAGGCCTTGTTTGTCAACCTGCTCCAGAATGGAGTCAATGTGGGTTCCCGTAGGTATGAAAAGCGTTTTAGGCGTGTAATCGTCTGCAATTGCGCTGAGAATTTTCCATTTTGATTCGCCCCACAAGCCGCCTGTTATGATACTCGGATTCGAAGCCGAAAAGAAGAAAAAAGAACGAGCTTTCAGCGACAGCCAGAGGTAGTAGAAAAAGACGGGCAGGTACACCAACTCGAACGGCCAGTATTCCCAATGCCGCAGTCGAATCCAGAACGGGTGGCTACCCCGCAGCGTAAATACGTAGTGTTTGGCAGATTCCCAGAGCGAATCGGATTTCGGCAGAGAGGGGCTAAACGGTTGCATAATCAGGTTGGGCTAAATAGTGTTGGGTAGATTGCTGCTGGATGAAGTCATGGTAATGCATGGTAACGGCTTCATCCTGATGCACCACACTGGTCATACTGAGCGTCATGAGTCCATTGTGACGATTCATGCGAATGGCGTTTTGGCTGTCGCCGTCGCCCGCATACAGGTGAAACTGGCGGACTTGCTCCGCATCCGGTCGCGGATGGTGGTAGAGCCAGTCGTGAAACCAGTTTTCCCGCTCTTCGATAACATCTGGCGTGTATAGTGTCGCCGACGACCAGATGTGGGGCCGACCTGCATCTTTATCGTTAATAACCACCCGCCGACCTGTCCAGCGTAGTTCGGTCAATCGATTCATCTGTGCCAGCAGGAGGGTAAACGGTTCAAGTCCCGTAGGGTCGTATCGCTCCAGAAACTCATCGACGGTGTCATACCTGAACACATGCAGCGGCACCAGCCCCCGACTGTGTTTGTATGGGGGTTGCGGCTGATGGGCTTTAAAGCCACCGTTGAGCAGGCAAACAGTCGTGAAGGCAGAAGTGGCAATCCAGGTGCCACCCCCTTTTGGGTCTTTTGGATAAACGAGTTCCTGGTCGTTGCGTAGGTAGGTTCCGGGTAGAATGGCGGCAGGCCGGATGGTCTGTTCATCCCGGCTGTGGGTCAGGATAAACCCGCCGTTGGGTTGGGGAAGAAACGTGGCTGTACACATAACTGATTCAATTAGCTAATCAGAGAATGGCAAGCCATGTGCCAACACATAGAAAAATAATAATGAATTGATAATTAGCGATTTATATTAAAAAGAGCACAAAGGGCATTTGTAGATTATTACGATATTTCGTGATTATTCGGACAGACCGTAACTATCAAATAGGTCTTGGTGCTTTCGCTCGCCGGGTTTTAACCCTAACGTTTTCAATAGATTAGTCGTGTTCGTCGCGAAATGCACTGATTACAAATAAATGGAATTATGCCGTTTATCTATAACACAGGAATCTTACGGCCGTTGAATGCCCAGCTTTTTCATGCGCGAGTCAAGTGTGGTCGGAATCATGTCTAAAATTTCGGCGGCTCCGTTCCTACCACTGACCTTCCAGCGGGTGTGTTCCAGTACACTGATGATATGGTTTCGTTCGCAGGTTTCCATAGAGACCAGCCCGGTTGGTTTAGGCGGCAAACTTTTCCGGCGCGACCAGTCGCCAAGTTCCAGCTTCCGGCTGGGCGAGAGAATAAGTGCCCGCTGAATGACGTTTTCCAGTTCGCGGATGTTACCCGGCCAGTTGTAATCCATCAGGGTGTCCATCACGTCCTGCGGAATCGTCTCGATGGTTTTGCCCACCCCGGGTCCGTGCTTAGTGCAGAAATGACGCACCAGCAGCGGGATGTCGTCTTTGCGCTCGCGCAGGGGCAAGCTCATGATGGGAAACACATTAAGCCGGTAGTATAAATCCTCACGGAAACGCCCTTCGCTCACTTCCTTTTCCAGATCGCGGTTAGTGGCGGCAATGACCCGAACGTTCACCTTCAGGGTTTTACTGCCGCCAACCCGCTCGAACTCGCCTTCCTGCAACACCCGCAGGAGTTTGGGTTGCAATTCTACCGGCATTTCACCGATTTCATCTAAAAAAATCGTGCCGCCGTCGGCTAATTCAAAGCGACCAAATTTTTGGGTCGTAGCGCCCGTAAACGCGCCTTTCTCATGGCCGAACAGTTCGCTTTCGATCAGTGTGGCAGGCAGGGCCGCACAGTTAATTTTCACTAACGGCCGGTTTTTGCGTCCGCTCCGGTTGTGCACGGCCCGCGCCAGCAATTCCTTTCCTGTGCCTGATTCGCCGAGTATCAGTACGGTCGTGTTCGTCGGGGCGACCTGCTCAACCTGCCGCAGCACCCGCCCAAAGGCTTTGCTCTGGCTAACAATCTCGTCAAAATTGCTCGTTTGCCGGATTTCTTCGCGCAGGTAGGTGTTTTCAGCTTGTAGGCGGTTTTTCAACTGCTCCACTTCGGTCAGCGCTTTCGCCAGTGATTCGGTTCGTTCGGCCACGCGGTTTTCGAGCTGAGTGTTGGCTTCTTCCAGTTCGCGCTGAAGCTTTCGGAGTTCCAAATGTGTATTGATGCGGGAGATTACTTCCTGCAACTGAAAGGGTTTGGTGATGTAGTCCACTGCGCCCATATTAAAGCCGTTCACCTTATCGATAGTTTCCGACAAGGCCGTCATGAACAGCACCGGAATCGGGCGTAACGAGTCGATCTGCTTCAACCGGCGGCAGGTCTCGAACCCGTCCATGCCGGGCATCATTACGTCGAGCAGAATGAGGTCGGGCTGTGCCAGCCGGGCCTGTTCAATGGCGCTTTTACCATCGCGGGCCACCAGTACTTTATAATCAAAGCGGGTCAGCGTTTCGAACAATACGCTGATGTTGTTGGGCATGTCGTCCACTAACAGGATGGTACGACCGGCACCGGATTCGTAAGCAGGATTCATTCCGTTTCCAGACTTTGTTTCAGGTATTTTTTCAGATTGAGGGTGTCAAACGCTTCGGCCGACTGGCGAATCGGGTCGATAAAGGGCGCGTAAGCCGGGTTGCTGGTTTCCAGCGTCATCAACAGATTTAAGACCCCCCCAATGTCGCCCAGTTCGGCGAGTCGATACAACTGCTGACGGGCCTGAATAGGGGGCTGTTCGGCGGGTAGCGCCACCGTCGTACTAAGCGTGGCCGGTGCTGGCGTGGATATCCTTTGTGCCAGCGCGGGCAGTTGCAAGAGCAGCCGAAACTGCGTTCCTTGCCCCGGCTCACTCGCTACTTTCAGGTCACCGCCCATTAAACCGACCAACTGATCGGTAATGGACAGACCCAGCCCGGTGCCTTCGACAAACTCACCCGGCTCCCGAACCTGTCCGAACGGTTGAAAAATATCCATGACCCGTTCGCCCGCAATGCCCACGCCCGTGTCGTTCACTACAAACCGGAAAGTGTCGCTATCCGGTATTCGGTCGACCGACAGGCTCACTTGCCCCGTTTTTGTGAATTTAACGGCATTGCCCAGCAAGTTGAGCAGTACTTGCCGAAGTTTTCGTTCATCGCCTGTTACCCACTCGGGCAAGTCGGCGCTCAAATGTAGGTCGAAGGTCAATCCTTTCTGTTCAGTTCGCGCCCGCATCAGGCTCGTCAGGTTCTGAAGCAGCCCCGGCAGATGTAGCGGTTCAATCTGCACATCCATCCGCCGGGCTTCAATTTTGGCTAAATCCAGAACGTCATTGATAAGGGAAAGCAAATCTTCCGCGCAGGTATGAATGACTTCCACGCCCTTTCGTAAGCCGTTGGTGAGTCGCTCGTCTTGGCGGAACAGTTGCGTGTAGCCCAGAATGCCGTTGAGCGGGGTACGCAGTTCGTGGCTCATCGTGGCCAGAAACTCACTTTTGGCACGGTTGGCCGATTCTGCTTCTTCCTTGGCGCGAGCCAGTTCGGTGGTGCGGGCTTCTACGGTTTCTTCCAAATGCTGCTGAATCTGCAAGAGCTTCTCCTCGGCCACTTTTCGCCCGATTTCGGCCCCGGATCGGGCGGCCAGTACTCGCAAAATTCCGACATATTTATGATGGTTGCTCATGGGCCGCGAGTCGCAGATAGCCAGGTGACCAATCACTTCCCCGGCCTTATCATGAATCGGAACGCCCAGATACGATTCGACACCCGCGTCCTGGATGAAGTTGTCCGCTACGTCGCTGGGGGCGTAAAAATCGCGGTCACGCATGACGATGTTGCAGGGTGTTCCGGCCAAGTCATATTCGATATTTTCCAGCAGGGCATCATTCTGACCAAACGCCAGGGTACGAACGCGGGTTTTCTCCACGTTTGTGCATTCCGTCACCAACGCAAACTGGACGTTCAGCGTGGTAGTTAATTGCTGCACTAACGACTGAAAGAAATCAATGCCAATGTCGGTAGCGGTGTTTTCCGAAATGCGCCGGAGCGTTTCGTCTAACTGCGAACGCTCGGTAATATCCCGCACGAAGCTACAGAGGTAATCCTGCCCGTCGAGCCGCACGAAGTTCAAACTCGTTTCGGTCAGCAGTAAGCTGCCATCTCGACGAACCTGGGATAATTCCAGCGTCAGGGTTTGGTCCTGGCGTACCTGATCCCATAAACGGGCGTAGCCGTTCGTGTCGTAGCCAGCGTGCAGGTCGTTGAACTGAACGCCAATTAATGATGTACCAACGTAGCCTAACTGCTGGGCAGCAATTGGATTAGCCCGGCTCACCCGCCCCTGCTTATCGAACAGGAGGATTGGTTCCAGTGCCTGCTCGATGGTCGAATGAGAAAGGCGAAGAATGTTCTCAGGAATATCCACTGAATGACTCATACAACTCAGGTAAAAAGGCTTTTTCAAAAATGGTTTGTTGTCTTTTCTTCTACAATTCCTGTTCCACAGCCCTCTGGTCTGATAGAAATAGACATAACGAGCCATAAAAGCCACTTTTCAGCGTAGACTCATGGGAAAGAACAATTCGCCCTTTCTTTTCCTTCCGTTTATTTCGGAATAGTCACGAAATATCGTAAATTTTTTGATTGGCACAAGTACACCTCTACGCTCTGTTATGATGAAGAACAGGGCTTTTTAACGCTTGTAGGGCACTTTTGATCTGTCGTTAGTCGAGTTGGAACAGGATTTGGAATTAATGCTGGCATAAGGCCGCAATTAACATAATGGCCCACTCATTAAAAATAACGCTTCGGCAATCTGACAAATCCATGAAAACACTCGCATTTCTCTTCATCGCCTTCGCCCTACGCTTCAGTACTACCGCCCAATCGAACCCTCGCGTAGAATCGCCGTCGGTTCGTAAACAGCAGTTCAATCTGGAAAATGGGCTGGGCATTCAGGGTTACGACCCCGTTGCCTATTTCACGCAGAGCAAAGCCGTAAAAGGCTCCGCAGCCAACACGTACACCTATAAGAACGTGACCTACCGGTTTGCTACCCCCGCCAACCGGGACGCTTTTCAGAAAGACCCGGAAAAATACGAACCCCAATACGGCGGCTGGTGTGCCTATGCGATGGGCGCTACCGGCGAAAAAGTGGAGGTTGACCCCGAAACCTTCAAGATTAAAGATGGTAAACTCTTTTTATTCTACCACTCCTTCATCAACAATACCCTGACCAAGTGGAATAAGGACGAGACGAATCTGCACCGCAAAGCCGACGCGAGTTGGACTAAATTCATTCAATCGTAAAAAAGAGTCGATAATCAATAGTCGTCAGTGGTTTTCAGCACTGACGACTGTTGACTACTAATCCCCTCATCAGCCATGAAAAAGCCATTGTTATATCTGCTTTGGGCGGCCCGGTTAGCGGCTGCCATCATTCTGCTCCAAACGCTGTATTTCAAGTTTGGCGCACAGGCCGAATCGGTCTATATCTTTTCTAAACTCGGTGTTGAACCCTGGGGCCGCATTGGTTCGGGCATTATCGAACTCATCGCGTCTATCCTGATTCTAATTCCCCGTACCAGTTGGATTGGTGCCGGATTAGGGCTGGGGGTTATGGCTGGAGCAGTGCTCTCTCACCTGACCATCCTGGGCATCGATGTGCTGGGCGACGGGGGGTATCTGTTCTTTCTGGCCCTCGTTGTAGCCCTAAGTTGTGCCCTTGTTCTCTGGTTGACCCGCTTGCAGTGGTTCCCCATCGTCGGACGGTTGCTGGGCGGAACGAAAGTAGGCAACACCATTAAGAGTTAACCCCCTGTCTAATCAGAAAAATACCTTCATTTCAAACGCATGATGACACTCAAATTCACCAACACGGATGTTCTGCTTCAATTAGTTGAGGTAATTGGGCAAATGACCGATGCCGATTATGCCCGCCCGGTAGCTGTTTTGTCGGGTAATACGGTTGGTAAGCACGTCCGCCACATTCTGGAATTCTATGAGTTGCTGGTGGGCAGCCTGCAAACTGGGCGGCTCAACTACGACCATCGGAAACGCGACCTCCGCTTAGAAACCGACACCGACGAAGCCATTCGGCGCATCGACTCCCTCGACCGTACCATTCACCGGCTCGATTTGAATCAACCCATCCAGTTAGAAGCAGCTCTATCAGTTGACAGTGATGAAGTCGTGCAGATTCTGTCTTCGTTTGCGCGGGAGTTGCACCACAACATCGAACACGCCATTCACCACATGGCGCTCATTCAGGTGGCCATTCGGGATTCATTCCCGGGCATAGAACTACCTATGCATTTTGGTGTCGCCTACTCGACGGTACAATATCAGGCACAGTAAGCAACACATCATTCATTACGATCATGCTCGTCTTATTCGTTGTTGTCAGCGTCATCAGTTTTCTGGGATCAGTGCATCCGGGACCGGTTAATCTGGCGGTTGTGCAGACCACGTTAAGCCAGAACAGGCGTGCAGGAATCTGGCTCGCGCTCGGCGGCAGTTTGCCCGAAATTGCTTATAGCGTTCTGGCATCAAGTGGTTTAATGCTGCTGCCCCAGCAAAGTAGCTGGACAACCTGGCTGCCGTATTTGCCAATTCCTGTACTATTGGGAGCTGGCCTGGCCGCTTTCCGGCAAAAGCCAGTATTGCTTGGTCAGTCGGTTACGGGCGGGCATACGCCATTCTGGAAAGGCCTTACGCTGGCGAGCGTTAATCCGCAACTGTTGCCATTCTGGTCGGCCGTGTGGCTTTATTTGAGTCAGGCCATGATAAGCGGTCAGATGCTGATACCGGCTAAACAGATAGCCAGTCAATGGGTGTTTGCCGGTGCAACGGCAGCCGGTGCGTTTGCCCTGTTGCTGAGTGTGGCCTGGCTAACTGATTATCAACGGGAACGCGTCATACAGTACCTGAGTAACTCGTGGATTAACCGACTGACCGGCGCTGGGTTCATCGGCATGGCGCTTTGGCAGGCGGTTCAGCTTCTGACCAATAACTGATTATCCGACGTATGGCTATTCACTGGGATATCAGATCACTGTTGCGTTGGCGTATGATACTGGTCGTTGTTCTGCTTCTGGTATGGTTGCTGCCCCGGTGTGTATCGATTCGGATGTCGGACAAAAAGGTGACGGCCTATTTTGCCAACCGTCCGGTCAAACCCCGGTTCGGGTTCATAGAAATCGACCATCGTCAGGTTCATTACGCGCACATAGCTGCATCGACCGCCGATACGTTGCCGATGGTGCTGTTCATTCATGGTTCACCCGGTGCATGGGATGCATTTATCGGCTTTTTTGCCGATTCCGGTTTATACAATCACGCGCAACTGGTAGCCGTTGACCGGCCTGGGTTTGGTAAATCAGGCCTGGGTGAGCCGGAGGTTTCATTGCAAAAACAAGCAGCCGCTATTGCTCCTTTGCTGCGCCTGAACCATAGTACACATAAAGCCATTGTGGTGGGGCATTCGCTGGGTGGGCCAGTGGCGGTTCGGCTGGCTATGGACCACCCGGACGCTGTGGGTGGGCTGATTTTAGTAGCGCCCTCTATCGATCCGATGCTGGAAAAGCAGGAATGGTATCGGCTTGTGGGTAAAGCGTTTCCCGTTCGGAACTGGTTACCAACCGAACTGGATGTGAGTAACCGCGAGATTCTATCGCTTAAAAGCGAATTACAGCAAATGCTGCCGCACTGGTCTTCTATTAACGTACCAGTCACGATTATTCAGGGGGAAGATGACGACTTAGTGCCACCGGATAATGCTCTGTTTGCCAAACGTATGCTCACTCATGCATCGGTCACGGTAGAAATGATTCCCGATATGAATCACTTCATTCCCTGGCGACGGCCCGATCTAATTCACGACGCTATTATAGCGCAATTAAAAAAGTAAGTCCTTATAGTAAACCAATCACAATCAATCCATTAAATCAATGAAAACGACCATTTTATCCAGTATTCTCATTTTCTTCTTTTCCGTAGCAACCTCGTTTGCTCAGTCAGCGCCAATATTCAGCGTCGATGGGAAAGCCATTCGAGGCTATGACCCGGTTGCTTATTTTACCGATGGACAAGCCGTGAAAGGCGACTCAACCCTGACCTACGCCTACGATGGCGCAACCTGGCAATTTGCCAGCAAAGAACACCTCGATGCGTTCAAAGCTGATCCAACCAAATACATGCCGCAGTATGGCGGCTATTGTGCATACGGAACTGCCGACGGTCATAAAGCGCCCACGCAGCCCGATGCCTGGACCATCGACAACGGCAAGTTGTATTTGAACTATAACACCAAAGTTCGCACGAAGTGGAACACAGACCGGCCCGGATATATCGAAAAAGCCGACCAGAACTGGCCGAAATTAAAAGACAATCAATAAACTCCACGACACCATGAAATCGCTACTGGGTTTACTCATCGGACTTACGCTGCTTTTGGGTTGTGTAAAAGATAAGGAACTGGTTCCGTTAGGGAGCGCCGGGACACCCGTTAGCCTCGGCGAGTCGGCGCTTCCCTTCGATTCGACCGGGCAGGTGGTTCGCGCTTCGGGTACGTTTCAGAACGGTGTTCACTCGGTGAGCGGTCGCGTGAGGTTATATGAACGGAACGGACAGAAAACGTTGGTATTTACTAATTTTAAGAGCGATACCGGCCCCGATCTTCGTATTTATCTGGCGACGGACACACAGGCCAATGACTTTACAGAAGTTACTATGTTGACGGCTACGGGTAATTTTTACGCACCTGTACCGGCCAGTGCGGATTCGAGACAACGTTATGTCTTAATCTGGTGCAAACGGTTTGCCGTGCATTTCGGAAACGCCGAGTTGCGGTAAATAAACGGATGTGCGTTTAGCTCAAAGTTTAGGTATCCTAAAGCTCTTTTTCCCTATCAAACCATGACTGTTTTCAAGCCTGTTTACCTCAGCCTGTTTGCATTGCTGGTATCCCGACTCCCGGTTGCCGCACAAGGCTGTAGCGATGCCGGTTTCTGCACCATCGGTGCGCTGAAACAACACGCCGTTTCTGACCAGACTAAGCAAAAGATTACCCTGCTGGTGCCGGTTGGCCTTGGCGACCAGAGTGTGCTGGTCGTCACACCCGGCATTCAATATGATCGGCAACTGTCTGCTCACTGGGCTATTCAGGGCAAATTAACGGCGAACTATGCCACTGGCGACCTGGGCCATGCCGCCGGGTCGGGGGATGTTTTTTTGTCGGGAACGTATTCATTTCCGACCAAAACAACCTGGACGACGGCCCTGACTCTGGGTACGAAATTGCCGCTCAGCAACGGGAATCTGAAAGCAGATAATCGGTCGTTACCAATGCAGTACCAGAGCAGCCTCGGCACGGTGGATGCAATAGCGGGGCTATCCGTGAACAGCACACGCTGGCAGTTTTCGGCAGGTTGGCAGCAGCCACTAACGGGCGCTAACGCCAATACCTTTCTGCCCGGTACCGACAATCGAACCGAAGCGTTGGCCTATCCGCCCTCCAACCAGTTTACCCGCAAAGCCGACGTGCTGGCACGAGCCGCGTACATGCTCGTGTCCGGGAGCAAAGTCATGATTAACGCTGGGTTGCTGGGTATTTATCACCTCGGTACGGACACCTATACTAACCAGGCCGGGCGTTCCCTTGCCATTGCCGGGTCGGATGGGTTAACGCTCAACGCGACGTTGGCGGGCTGGTGGAACGTATCGCCCCGAATGCGGCTGGGTTTTACGGGCGGCATTCCGTTGGTAGTTCGGGAGGTACGTCCTGACGGACTAACCCGCAGCGTGGTTTTTGCGCCTGAAATTAGCTGGCTTTTTTAGCCTGAGGTGGCGGATGGGCGATGGATGCGGAAATAACACAAAGGTCATTCGCCAGTCCGCCCATTTTCTGCGAACTTAGCGGGCAACTTTATGGCCTGCTTTGTTTCTTATGATTCGCATCTTTCAGCAAGACGAAACCGCCGTTCGCAAAATCCGTGATATTGACTCTTTCTCCGACACCGAGCGGACGCTCTGGGTGGACCTGCAAAACCCAACCCCCGGCGAAATTAAGAGCGTGGAAGAAAAATTCGATGTGGATTTTCTGAGTCAGCAGGAGCAACTGGAAATTGAAAGCAGTTCGCGCTACATCGAAGAAGATGATTTCCTGATTGCCAACTCCAATTTTTTGGTGCCCGATCCTGAGCAACGCTACACCAACGTGCCAGTGAGTTTTATTCTTAAAGACGACACGCTGTTTACGTATCGACACGCCGACCTCAAATCGTTTGCCGACACGGTGAAACGGATTAAGTCGCGTCGGGCGGTATTTAGCGATGGCGCACAGATTCTAATTTCCATCTTCGAGTCGCGGATTGATTACGACGCTGATTTAATTGAGTTAGTATCGGGTGAAATCAAAGCCATCAACCGCATGCTCGATCTGGATGCTACGCTCGACCGCGAGATGCTGCTGAATATCAACGATTATCAGGAACTAACTATGCTCATTCGGGAGAATGTGGTTGATAAACAGCGCGTTATTTCGTCCATGATTCGTTCAGATGGCTGGTTTAACGACCTCGAACAACAACGGCTCCGAACGCTCATTAAAGATATTAACTCACTCATTGACCACACCAATTTCATTTTCGAGCGGCTGGAGTTTCTACAAAATACGTACCTCGGTCTGATTGACCTGGAGCAGAACCGGGTTGTCAAAATCTTTACGGTTGTGTCGCTGGTGTTTTTGCCGCCTACTTTGCTGGCCAGCATCTGGGGGATGAATTTCGGCGAAATGCCCGAAGTCCACTGGAAATATGGCTATGTTTTCGCCATTGCCATGATGGTGCTTTCATCGGCACTGACCGTCTGGATATTCCGGCGAAAGAACTGGTTATAAGCACGTTTATAGACAGGATTACAAGGGAGTTGAGTTGTATTCATTCGATAAATAAATCCTATAGTCCTGTCCGTTAAGCAGTTACTTTTCTGTTTATTAGCGTCTGATTTCCAAACTAACTTCCCATCTTACTTATGGAACAGGCGCAAACCAGACTTGAACTTTTTTACGCGCAGCTTGTCACCTTCGTGACGCTCTATGGTGGCCGGGTGCTGCTGGCCATTCTAACGCTTATTATTGGGCTTTGGGTGATTGGCTGGATCATCCGACTGTTGTCGGCAGCTATGACCAAACGGCACGTTGACCGCGACGTGCAGCCGTTTTTACTATCGTTGGTAAACGGTCTGTTACGCGTCCTGCTGCTGCTGAGCATCGCCAGCACATTAGGCGTGCAAACCACTTCGTTCGTCGCCATCATCGGGGCGGCTGGTCTGGCCGTTGGCTTAGCCTTGCAGGGCAGTTTAGCGAACTTTGCCGGCGGGGTTCTGATTCTGATTTTCAAGCCGTTTCGGGTAGGCGATCTGATTACGGCGCAGGGCTTTACGGGCAACGTAGAAGCCATCCGCATTTTTGATACAACGCTCGTGACGCTGGACAACAAAACCATTATTCTGCCGAACGGTGCCTTGTCTACTTCGCCCATTATGAACATTAGCACCAAAGGCGTGATTCGCGTTGATCAGGTGTATGGTGTTGGTAGTCAGAATGATATTGACGCGACCAAAGCGTCCATCATGCGCGTGGTCGATGCCTGCCCATATGCGCTTAAGGACCGTGACCACGATGTGCTGATTGCTAAACTAAACCCGAACTCACGCGAGTATGACGTGCGGGTCTGGACTAAGAGTGATACCTACTGGGAGACGTACTATTACATGCTCGAAAACATTGCCCGGCAGTTTGCTAAAGACGGCATTGAAGCGCCTAAACCAAAGATGTTCATTACGAACGAAGATTAAGGCGAAGTAGAATCAAGAAAAAAGCCTAAAGAAGAAAGACAACTGGCTAACCAGCGTCTTTCTTCTTTAGGCTTTTTTCTTGATTCTACAGTTAAACGTTTGGCACGTTTTTGCATCTAACGCTCCAACGAGCGTTACTAACGCAAAACAACGTTTGCAATGACTACTCTGAAAAAAATAAACGGGCTTGCGCTGACTGTACTACTGGCTCTCGGGCTGGTGATGGGGCAGCGGGTTTCGGCCCAGCCGGGCGTAAGTGTGCCGGTCGAATCGTTTTACGACGAACTGACTCCATATGGCCAATGGACGCAATATCCCGGCTATGGAAATGCCTGGATTCCTAACGCTGGCCCCGATTTTCAACCCTATGCGACCGGCGGCCACTGGGTTATGACCGAATATGGCAATACCTGGGTATCAGATTATAACTGGGGCTGGGCACCGTTCCACTACGGTCGCTGGATTTATGACCCTGCCTATGGAGGCTGGATATGGATTCCCGGCACCGACTGGGCACCCGCCTGGGTATCGTGGCGGTCGGGGGGCGGCTATTATGGTTGGGCACCGCTTGGTCCGGGGATGAACATAAACGTGAATATCAACATTCCGGCTCCCTACTGGACGTTCGTGCCGCAGGTGTATTTTAACCGGCCCAATTGGTACAACTATTGTGCTCCCCGGCCCCGGGTCGTGAACATCTACCAGAACACGACCATTATCAACAACTATTACCGCACCAACAACCGGGCCTATGCCTACGGTCCGCCGAGGGGCGATATTGAACGATACACCCGCCAGCCGGTTCAAGTCTATCGAATCGATCAGATGGACCGCCCAGGCCGTTCGGTAGTCGGTAACGGGTCAGTCGGTTTTTACCGGCCTGGTCGGGCGTCTGGCTATGGGCAGGCATACGGCCGAAATGATCGGTTCGATAACTCATTCGACAACTCACCCCGGCCTGGCTACGGCAACAATAATCCCTCAAATGGGGGATATTATGGGGGCAATAACAGACCAAATCGGGATTATAACGGCGGAAATATAACCAACCGGGAGTATAACAGGGACATGAATAATTCGGGGCGCGGTAATTACGGAGGGAATATGCCTGCCGACCGGGGTGGCAATTATGGAACAACGCCTGTTCCGGCTCCAAACAACCCGCCGGGGAATCGCTTTGAACAGAATCGTGGGAGTTATTCACCGGGTAACTCGCAACCGGGTGTCTATTCGCGGGGCGATGCTCCATCGGGTGGATATCAGCCGCAGCCTAACCGGTCGTATGAGCGGATGGAACGGCCCGGTTCAATGAACAGCAATCAGCCCACGCCGGGCGGTCGGTGGGGTGGCGGGCAACTCTCAATGCCCGAAAGCTCGCGGGGCGTACCAAACCGACAACAGGCGCAGGAGCAACCTCAGCGAGCAATGGGCGGCTTTAATGGGGGCGAACGTCACGGGCGAGGGCCCCGATAAGTGAGAAAATGAATAATGTACAATGTCATCCGATAAGTTGCCATTGTTCATTGTACATTATCCATTATACATTTTCCTATAAGCGGTACTTTTGCCCGATATGCGTTATTTTATTGAATTATCGTATCGGGGAACGGCCTATCATGGCTGGCAAACACAGGCGAACGGCATTAGTGTACAGACTACGCTCGAAGCCGCGCTGACAAAACGACTCGGCATCCCAATTTACGTGATGGGTAGCGGGCGTACCGACGCGGGTGTTCACGCCCGGCAGCAGTTCGCCCATTTCGATGTGACCGAACCGCTTATCCTAACCGAATCATTCCTGTATTCGCTGAATTGTATGCTACCCGAGGATATTGCGATCCACGCTATTTTTCCGGTTCGGGAAGATGACCATGCCCGTTTCTCGGCTACCTCTCGCTATTATCAATACCACATTACCCGACAGAAAAACGCCTTCGCGAACGGGCTAACGTACCATTTCCGGCCCGCACTGAACGAAGAGATAATGAACGAGGCCTGCCAGCTACTCCTTCGGCATACCAACTTCCAGAGTTTCAGCAAAGCCCGCGCAAACGTAAATCACTTTCACTGTCGGCTGGATTTGGCCTATTGGGAACGCATAAATGATGACTCTCTGACGTTCCATATTCGGGCTAACCGGTTCCTGTGGGGGATGGTTCGTACCATCGTCGGTACGATGATTGAGATCGGTCAGGAGCGAATGAGTCTTGAGGAATTTGAACAGATTATTTTGGCCCGCGACCGGAATCGAGCCGGGCGGGCGGCACCAGCCAATGGGTTGTATTTAGTCGAAGTGGGCTATCCACCGGAGGTCATTCCAATCACTTCCCTTAAATTTTCTTAAATTGGGCCGGTTAGTGGTTGAATCCGTTATTTTTGTTCTCATAAGTTGAACCCCTGAATGGCTCGTACAAAGAAAAAAGTAGGTGCATACCCCAGTGGCATGATTCTGTTTAGTCTGACGCTGGCGTTGTTTTTAATTGGTTTTTGCGGACTGCTGGCGATCCAGTCGAAGAAATTGGTCACGTATATCCGCGAGAACTACGAAATCCGGGCCTTTTTAGATAAAGACCTCGACGCGAAGAAAACGGAAACGTTGTATCGCACCATTGCCGAGCGGCCGTATGTGCTGAAAGCTGATGGAAAAGCACAGGTGAACTTAGTGACGAAAGACGAAGCGGCCAAAGAGTTTATTGCCGAAACCAAAGAGGACTTTTCGAAGTTTCTTGGAGAAAATCCCCTGCACGACAGCTACCGAATTAAGCTCAACGAAGGGTATTTTGAAGAAGCTAAGTTGCAGGAAGTAAAGCAGGACCTGGAGGAGATTGATGGCGTGTTTGAGGTGGTCTATCAGGAAAATCTGGTGGACAACATCAACCGGAACATCACCAAAATTTATGCGGTCATGTCGGCCTTTGCGTTGATTCTGCTGATAATCATTGTGGTGCTAATGAATAACACCATTCGGCTGGCGCTCCACTCGCAGCGGCTGCTGATTCGGAGTATGCAGTTGGTAGGAGCGACGAATGGATTCATTACCCGGCCTTTCCTGGGACGCGGCATGTGGCAGGGGTTTCTGGCCGGTATCATAGCCGTTGGGTTGTTATTTGCCGGTTTGCAGCTTGCCATCCATAACTTGCCCGAACTGGCTATGTTCCAGGACACGGAGAAGGTGATTGCGCTCATGGCTGGTATTATCGGATTAGGCGTACTGATTGGTTTTCTAAGTACGTTCCAGGCCGTAAACCGCTATCTCGGCCTGACATTGGATGAACTTTATTAATCGGTAATGTAAAATGAGAGATGGCAGAATGATGCAGGAAACGACATTATGCATTGTTCATTTTACATTATCCATTACTATATTAACACAGAAAGGACATGGCAAAAGATAAACAGGCTGGCCCAGCCACGTTAACCCGCGACGAACCCGCAAAAAAAGTGGTTGCTGCCCCAACTGTAGCGCCTAAGATTACGTCCACCCGGTCCACCGCCGAGCCGGTTCGCGTGGCGGCTGCATTGCCGTTTGGCCGTCAGAATTATGTGCTCATGCTGGCAGGAATCGGCATTATCCTGGCTGGATTCTTCATCATGAGTCTCGACAAAGAAGAGTTTGGCTTTGGCTTTCTGGGCCTCACGCTCGGTCCTATTGTGGTGATGGGCGGTTTTGTGCTCGAATTTTTCGCCATTCTCGCCCGGCCAAAGGAATAAATGAGTTATAAAGTTGTAGAGTTGTAAGGTTATAAAGTTTTTGCGAAGCAACTTTACAACCTTACAACTCTACAACTTTTTTAATGGAGCTTATTCACGCGATTGCGCTGGCTATTATTGAGGGATTAACTGAGTTTCTGCCGGTTTCCTCAACGGGCCACATGATTATCTACTCCTCATTAGCTGGCATTGCCGGAAACGAATTTACCAAACTTTATACTGTTGATATCCAGTTCGGCTGTATTCTGTCGGTCCTGGTGTTATACCATCGTCGGTTCATGACGAATCCATACACGGGCAACTTCACGGTTCCGGCCTATCTGAAATCGTTGCCTGTGGGTTTGCAACCGATGGCCGATTTCTACAGTAAAATCCTGATTGCATTCCTGCCTGCTGCTGTCATTGGTTTTCTGCTGAATGACTTTATTGACTCGCTGCTTGAAAACGTGACTGTTGTTGCCGTTACGTTATTGCTGGGGGGAATTGTGCTGGTATTTATTGACCAAATTGTCAACCGTCAGCCTAAAGATGGCGACGTGACAGTAGGAGATGCTATTCGCATCGGTTTCTTTCAGTGCATTGCCATGATTCCGGGCGTGTCTCGGTCGGCGGCAACGATCATTGGGGGCATGTTTCAGGGCCTTACCCGCACGCAGGCGGCTGAATTTTCGTTCTTTCTGGCCGTGCCGACGATGGCGGCTGCATCGGGTTATAAATTGCTTAAAACCTACAAACTGCTTCAACCTGCCGACTATCAAACGCTCCTCATTGGAAATGCCATTGCGTTTGTGGTAGGGCTGATCGCCATTCGGGGATTTGTTGGGTTTCTGACCAAATACGGCTTTAAAGTATTTGGCTATTACCGCATTGCCCTCGGTCTGTTATTGCTGGGGCTGATGGCGGCAGGGGTGAAATTGGATGTTCTGTAGTGTGTTGATGGCGCAAGGCTCCAGCCTTGCGCCATCCATCGGAGATTCGCTGAATTCTTCTCTGTGTATCTTTGTGCTTCTCTGTGTATCTCTGTGTCCCAGCAAATTCAACAAGACCCCGGCCAGGTAATCCTGATCGATAAGCCGCTCACCTGGACATCGTTCGATGTGGCCAACAAGCTTAAATACGCCTGTAAGTTCAAAAAAATCGGTCATGCCGGTACGCTCGACCCATTGGCAACGGGTCTGCTTATTCTCTGCACCGGCAAAATGACCAAGCAGATTGATCAGTATCAGGCGCAGGAAAAAGAATATACCGGCACGCTGGTTCTGGGCAAAACGACCCCATCCGTTGACCTCGAAACAACATTCGATGCCGAGTTCGATACGACAGCCATTACGCCCGAACAAGTTCAGGAAGCGGCCCGCCAACTGACGGGCGATATTCTGCAGGTGCCGCCTATTTACTCGGCTGTTCGGGTAAATGGCGAACGGCTGTATGAAAAAGCCCGTCGGGGCGAAACCGCCGAAATCAAGTCACGGCAGGTGACGGTTTCTGTGTTTGAGGTGAATGCCGAACGATTCCCGGAAGTTGGTTTTCGCATTGTTTGTTCAAAAGGCACCTATATTCGCAGTCTGGTACGCGATCTGGGCCTGTTGCTCAACAATGGCGCTTACATGAGTAGCCTGCGCCGAACCCGTATCGGAGAGTTTAGGGTAGAAGATGCCAGCACAATTGAGCAGTTTATTGAAACGTGTCGAGGAGTAAGTCAACAGTCGCCTGTCGATAGTCATTCGTAATGTAGTTACGTAAGCGACTACCGACCACCACTATTGACTAATGACTACCGACTAATGACTACCAATGATTATTTATAGAAATCTCAGTGATATACAACCGATAGAAAACGCTGTTGTGACGAGTGGCACGTTTGACGGCGTACACCGTGGTCACCAGACGATTCTGGCAAGGCTGACCGAAGTAGCCAAAACAAGCGGTGGTGAGTCGGTGCTGATTACGTATTGGCCGCATCCACGCACGGTAGTGTCGAATGATAGCCAGAACCTGAAATTACTGACCACATTAGATGAGAAAATCGAATTGCTCGATCAGGCGGGTGTCGATCATTTACTTGTCATTCCGTTTACGCGTTCGTTTTCACAACTGACTTCTGAAGAGTATATCCGCCAGATTCTGCTTGATAAAATTGGCACGAAGAAGCTGGTAATCGGTTACGACCACCGCTTTGGCCGTGACCGCGAAGGCGGCTTCGATTACATCAAAAAGCACCAGCAGGAGTACGGCTTTGAAGTAGAAGAAATTCCCCGGCAGGACGTAGAAGCTGTTGGTGTTAGTTCGTCCAAAATACGAACGGCTCTTAATGAAGGCCATGTTCATACGGCTAATTTGTTTCTGGGACGGGCCTACAACCTAACCGGCACGATTGTGAAAGGGCGACAACTGGGCCGTACCATTGGCTTTCCAACAGCTAACCTGCAGGTTGATGATCCGGCTAAACTTGTGCCCGCCAATGGCGTGTATGCCGTCGATGTAGAGTATGCCGGGCAAACCTTAGGCGGGATGCTCAATATAGGTTTCCGGCCCACGGTTGCCGGTACGCATCAAACCATTGAAACATACATCTTTGATTTCGACAAAGATATTTACGGCGAACACATGACGCTGAAATTCCGGGAATTTCTGCGCCCGGAACAGAAATTCGATGGATTGCCCGCCTTAGTTGCCCAACTAAAACGGGATGAGGAAACAGCGTGGGAGATACTCAGAAGTTAGGGTTTTTAACTGAGAAAAACAAGCTACTGTTCACTCCTGCGATACCTGAAAAATTGCTATCTGTATCATATCTAAAGCGGTAAAACAAGACCTCTGAAGCGACCACAATTATATTTGTCAGTAAGCTGGATATTGGCAAAAATAATCCTTTAAAATCCGTATATTGGCTAAAACTTTATAAAGCCGTAACACCCCGCCCATGAGCGCATTTATGCCACTCGGTTTCAATCAGCCTGAGCCGATGGCCAACCTGCCAATTTATTATACTGACTATACTAAAGAGCAGGCGGAGCAAGCCAATCTCGCCTTTGATCATGCTGTAAAACAATACCTCTGTCATTGGATTGAACAGGGTACATTACCCGGCGCCGAGCGAAATCTGGAAGCAGACATCGACACAGAGGAATTTATTGAACAGGGGGCCTTGCGTAGCTTTTTCAAGCATCATACCGATGCCCTTGAGCGGCTCCTTCTGGAGGAGGATATTGCCCGCCACCTGCTACGTCCCAACTCTCAGGTTTTTTTTGACCCAGACGCTTACGAGCCACTACTGGCCCGGTTTGAAAAGCGCATTTATAATGTAGCCGCTCACCGCGAACACCTTGAGGTGCCGTTTCGGTATAGCCCAACCAGCAGGCAAGGGGCTTATGGCGATTCGGTAGGGCTGGATGAGATGCCCGCTGGTGAAGCGAAAGAAGATATAGGCTATTATTTTGGCACCCGGCGTTCTGATACAACGGCGTTGAATGTATTAGCCCGCCACCTTCGTCGTGAAGCTGTTTTCTTTACTACATTGCCGATTCTGGTTGTTACGGAAGGGTATATGGAAGAGTCGCTGCGGACTATCAGGAACGCGACGGAACAACTGCGGAAAGAAGGCAGTCAATCCCTTCATTGTTTTTTGGTGCAGCGTCGTCATGCTGCTGACGACCGGCATCTGGGCGCGGCTCTACTGCTTATGAATCCTCAGCAACCCGACCGTCCGCAACGGGTTCTGTTCTGTGATACCCTGAAGCCAAATGGTCGGCCACCCTGGATGGCGAAGTTTAAGCGCTACATCGATGCTGTGTTTCCGCAACCGACTGGCGTCTCGGCTGCTTCGGAACAGGTAGAAGATGCTGGACTAAATCTTCAGCGTCTGCACGATGGTGTGCCGGTTCGTCATCAGGATATAGACTGTGCCTTCTATACGGCTTCGATAGTCCGTGCGCTCATTCAGATCGCCAAAGTGTCGCCCGAACTCATCATCAGTGGCCCTCTTGACAAGCTAATGGGCCAGATGACCGAACGAATACCAGAGTATTTTGAGCAGGCGAACGTCGCCAGAGCGCCGGAGGTGGTGCGCGAAGTGAACGTTATCCGTCGGTGGCAAACGGGTCAGGAAGCGTTACTGGATATACAACAGCGTACTTTGTCAACCTTACCTATATTGATGCCAACCCATTCGGAACAGGATCACTCCGTCTGGGCATCTGGTGAGCAGTCGTCTCCAGGTATGGACATTCCCTCAGCCGCTTAAGCTTTTCCTTTATATTTGTGCCGTTGACGAAGTTATTCGTTGCTTTAGGCCTTGTATGACCTTTTTTAGAGACCAATGTTTATTCCCGCCACATAACCCGTTGTCCAGGCGCTTTGAAAATTGAAACCGCCGGTAATGCCGTCCACGTCCAGCACTTCGCCCGCAAAAAAGAGACCCGGTTGGGTCGTGCTTTCCAACGTTTGCGGATTCAGGTTATCAAACGAAACGCCCCCGCAGGTCACAAACTCATCTTTAAACGTGCTCTTCCCAACCACCTGAAATTGACTATTCGTCAGTTGGTCGGCCAGCCGGTTCAGAGGTTTGGCGGGCAGATCGGCCCAACGCTGGCTGTCAGCAATACCGGCTTCGAATGCGAAGGCCTGCCAGAGCCGGGCCGGTAAACCGAATGGGTTTTGTGAAATAACCTGCTTGCGTCCATTTTGCTGCCGGAAAGCCTGTAGTTGCGCCCGTAATTCGTTGTCGTTCAGGTCGGGGGTCCAGTTAATGCGGAGCGTAAAGCGGTAGTTGACATCGGCCAGTTCCCGTGCGGCCCAGGCCGACAGACGAAGTATGGCAGGACCGCTAAATCCCCAGTGGGTTAGGAGCAACGGCCCGCGTTGTTCCTGTTTGGTTTTCATTACGTATACCTTCGCATCCGGCACAGACACACCCGCTAAGGATAGAAATGGACTGTCGGGAACGTTGAACGTAAACAATGAAGGCACCGGCGAAAGCAACGGCCCGGCTTGTTTGGGTAGCCAGTCGTAGGACGCTCGTTGCGGATAGCCGCCGGTTGCAATCAGCACCCGGTCGGCTTGCAGGGTTTCTTCGGTTAGTAAATGTAGTATCCACCCAGATTGTCCGACGCTTGAATGAGTAGGGGTAAGGCTCGAAACGCCACAACTTGTGCGTATCTGGATGCCCAATCGGCGGGCCGTGTTCAGCAAACAGTCGACAATGGTTTCGGAGGTGTTGGTCGATGGAAACATACGGCCATCGGCTTCAGTTTTAAGCCGTACTCCTCGGTGCTCGAACCAGTCCACGGTGGCGATGGCATCAAACTGATTGAGCAGCGAGCGCAATGATTTTTCACCACGTGGGTAATGTTTGACCAGTTTTCGATTATCAAAACAAGCATGGGTAACGTTGCAGCGCCCTCCGCCTGAAATGCGTACTTTATTCAGAACGGTGCGACTTTTCTCCAGAATCGTGACGGTGGCGTTTGGGAATGTTTCGGCGGCTGTGATAGCCCCCAAAAAACCAGCCGCTCCGCCACCAATAACAATAATGTTCAGGGATGACATAAGGAAGTAACAGTCGCTTGTCGTTTCATGTTCCAGGTTTCATACTCCATCCGGCAAAGTGCTCCGGCGGCCTGGCTGAAACTTGGAACATGAAACTAAAACCTAACTTTACATTCATGTTTTTCAAACCTCGCTTTTCAACCAAAAAATATGCTCGTCGGGGCTTTCGGCTGCGTGGCAATACGCTCGTGCTGCTGTTCATCTTTTTCCTGATTGGGCTTTTCCTGCATTACGGTGGTCGAACCCAGCCCGTTGTGGCGTTCTGGAACGATTTCCGGCAGATGATCGGGTTGGGCCGCGCCCGATCAGACCGTGAAGCAAACAATCCCTACAAGGCGCCCGAACCCGATGAAGCATCAGATGATGTAGCCACCGATAATCGGGGGCGCGGGCCGTCTCGTTCTGATGACTCAGAGGAAAGCGAAGCCAGCGATAAGTCGGGTAATGCGCCTTCAGAAGCCTCTTCGGGCAATGTGCGTTTTGATTTTGAAAAGCAGGTTGATTTTCTGTTGCCGGTTTCCAAATTCAACGGTGAGCTGATCCGGCACGAAGGCTACACACTGAGCTATCGCGATCAGTTTAAAGACGCTGAGTGGGTGGCTTATCCGTTATTAGCTTACGAGACAACCGGCGATGCCGACCGGAAGTATGAACAGTTCAGGCCCGATCCTGCCGTTGAGAACGGCACGGCCCTCCCGTCCGACTATACCCGTTCTGGCTATGACCGGGGGCATTTAGCCCCGGCGGGTGATTTTAAATTTTCGCAGCGGATTATGCGCGAAACGTTTTTGATGAGCAACATTACACCCCAGGAACCCCAGTTTAACCGGGGTATCTGGAGCGACCTGGAAAATCAGGTGCGGGTATGGGCCAGACGCGATAATGGCCTGTATGTAATAACCGGGCCAGTCCTGAAACCCGGTTTGCCAACCATTGGGAAAACGAATGAAGTAAGTGTGCCGGAGAAATTTTACAAGGTGATTCTGTATTGCAATAAGCCCGACATTCGGATGATTGGTTTTCTGCTCAACAACGAATCCTCAAATGAATCCATTCGGCAATTTGCGGTGCCGGTAGACCTCATCGAGCAACTTACCGGCATCGACTTTTTCCCTAAAATCCCCGACGATCTGGAGCGGAAGTTAGAAAGCAAAGGCCGTGATGAGGTGATAGACCAGTGGTTTTAGTTATTGAAAAACTGGTTAAATAAAAACTGGCTGAGACGATGTGTACTCAGCCAGTAAATCAGGCAGGGCGATGCGTACTAAATCGGTTTTTAAAAACTATAGCGTGCCCCTAACTGAATTTGATAAGGGTCGCCCGATGGCGTAACAACACCAGCGGTGTTTACCCGATACACAAATCGTTGATTCGTTTTATCGAAGCCAGGTATGGCAGGCGTGGTGCCCGTTGCGGGGATGCCGAGGGCATATAGAGCCTGAGTACCCAACGACTGATTTACGCCCTTGTTTCTATTCAGCAGGTTCGCGAAATTGAATACATCGGCCGATATATCTAAGCTGTGGGTTTTATACAGTTTGAATCGTTTGCTGGCCCGGATGTCGAAAACGCCGTAGAACCCATTGATACCGCCGTTACGCTCGGCTATTTTACCCGAATACTGGTTAATGTAATCTTTGATGCTCTGGCTCGCATTCGGGTTGTCCAGAACGGCCTGAAGGCCCGATTTTACATTGGCAGGGGTGTTTTCCGCATTTCTATCAAAAATAAATGCCAGGTCATTCGTTCCGGCCACAAAGTCGGCATTGCTGTTGGCACCCGACAACAATGAATAGCGGGTTCCGCCAATCCCTGAATACCGAACTCCCACCGTAATACCGAAGAAGCTCGGCAGCGTACCATAAACGACGACTTTACTACGGAACTGGTTGTCGGAGTAGGTCATCTTGCTTAAATCACGCGGGTCATCTTTTACCGGCAAGGATAGTGTGGCTGTGTTCGCCACGTTTCCGTTGTAGGACGTATTGTCCTTCGTGTCGTTCCAGGTATAGCTGGCCGAAATTTCGCCATCCTTGAAATACTGATACGTGACATCGGCAACCACCGCAAACTGGTTGACTTTTCCAGCACTGTTTAATTCCAGCACACGGCCTAATTTCTGACTAAGACGGCCCTGCTGCCAGTCGCCCGCACCATTGGCTGGCATCTTGTCGAGGGGCACATAAACCCCCCGGTTGTCTTCGTTGGCTAACCGGAAGAAAGGCTCAGTGGCCATGTTTCTATCGACATACATGTAGTTATGACGACCTAAAGCCGCGTAGCCAGTAATGCCAACTTTCAGCTTATCGGTGAGGTAGCGGTTGTAGGACAGGTTCGCTTTATACAGAACCGGCACGCGGGCATCGGCACCCGTCATGTTGATAGTGGGAATCTGAAAAGCCTCTAAGGAAGGAATACTGGCGTAATTGGCCCGGTAAGCGGCAAAATCAGGCGTGGGTACATTCGGTGCCCGGACATCCACCGTAGCTAAGTGTTTTCCATCGAACGTAAGGTTGTTGATGATGGCGTAGTTGTTGATGTCGGAAGCAAAAATACCTCCGCCGAAGCGGATAAAATCCGTGTGCCGTTCATTGATATCCCAGGTAAACTGCAAACGCGGCTGAACTACAAACGATTTAAGCCTGTTGTCGGTGCGGAGTTTTAGTTCGTCGTACACCAATTGATTCAATGGCGAGGTCGGGTAATGCGCGTAATCGAAACGTAAACCGGCCGTCATTTCTACCCCCAGCGCCAGTTTCGTAGTCATCTGTCCGTAAATACCGGCGTTGAGCGTTTTGCCAACTACGCTTGGATCGGCCACTAACGGCACTTCCCGATAATAGCGGTAGGGCTGCAACCTGTCAAATTTATCTAATGCTGTCAGGCCAGCCGCAGCATCGACGGTGTAATGGAAACGACCATTTACTTCACTGCCATACAACGAATGAGCACGGGTGTACATCAGGTCAAGGCCAAACGTATATTGAACCTTGTCTGTGTTATAATACAGATTATCAACTAACTGAAGCACGTTATTGTCGAAGCCTTCCTGAGCAAAGCGATGTCCGCCCATCTGGATGTTAGTCGATTTGGTTGATCCATCAATCGTTGACGTAACCCCTTCGACGATGTTTCTGGGAATGTTAGCGGCTGGTAACTGATCGCCCGGACTGCTTTTCTGGTACGTGTACAGGTGCTGAAGTTTCAACTCGTTCGTAATCCGGGGATTAAGCGAGGTGCGTAAGGTGGCTAAAAGACTGTTATCCCAGTTGAAATCGTTGCCAGTCGATTCGTAAATATTGATGGCCGTATTGTCTGTCAGGCCAAGCTTGTTCAAGTCTCTGGTGTAGTTATTCCGAATCGTAAGCAGGTTTTTCGCATTAAGCTGCCAGTCGATACGGGCAAAGGCGGCATCAGAACCACGGGGCTTATCGAATGAACCATACTGGGGCGTGTTGGCAACGCCGTATTTGCTGCGGGCAATATCAACAAACCGGTCGAGGGTGGCTCTGGTCACATTAAACCGGGTCTCATCGGCTGGCGACTGAACGTCGGCGATAATAAGCGGACGGGAATCCTGCTGGTGGTCCCAGACAAGGAAAAAGTGCAGTTTGTCTTTGATAATAGGCCCACCCAATGAAAAGCCGAACTGATTCGTTGAAAAACTGATTTTGCGATCATTGCCCCGAATATCATACGGGCTTGATAGCCAGTTGGCCCGCGTATAATTGAAAATGCTGCCGCTCAGTTTGTTGGTTCCAGCTTTAGTTACGGCACTAACGGTACCTCCGCCATTCCGTCCATACACCACATCATACTGGTTTGTTACGACCTTAAACTCACGAACGGCTTCAATCGAAATCGAATAAGGTGCACCGCTTCGGCTGGTGGTCGACCCCGCCGAGGTCGGGTTTTTGGCATTCATTCCGTCGATGGTGTAGTTGGTCGATGAGCCAAGCTGCCCGGAGATATTTCCCCCTCTGCTGAGTGGAGAAAGATCCAGTAACGACGTGAAGTTACGGCCATTGACCGGGAGGGCAACAATTGACTTAGCCGAAACGGCGGTGGCCGCTCCCAGATTATCGATTTTATTTTTAATGCCGGAAGCCACCACCTGCACCACCTCCAGCGTTTGGTCGGTTTCCTGCATCGTGAGGTTCACCCGGATGGCATCGCCCTGGTTGAGAGAGTACCCTTTTCGTGTCTGATCGCCGAAGCCAACAAACGTGACCCGTACAGTATAAGGACCGCCTAATGGTAGCTCTTTGAATGAATAGTCGCCTTCGGCGTTGGTGACTGTGCCGGTTGTGAAGCCCGTCGATTCATTACGAACCTGAACCGTAGCGCCCGGTAGGGGCGATTTCCGGTTATCTGAAATAATGCCTGAGATGGAGGCCTGAGTGGTTTGTGCAGCTATTTTGTCAACAGCAAAGCACAGGAAAACGGCCACTAAAACGAGAGAGTGTAAATAATTTTTCATGCAGTTGGGGGAGAGATTTTCCCACTGCAAAACAAGGGATGCTATTTTACTCTACCGTTAACGGGCTGTTACCAAATTATGTTCTTAAGGCTGAAAAAATTAAAGGAATGACAAAGTGTACTCGGGCAACTCATCACCATTATAAACAGGCTTTACGTCTTCTGCTTCTTCTTCTTGGCCGCAGGAAACAGAATGTTGTTTAAAATTAGGCGATAACCGGCCGAATTGGGATGTAGATTCAGGTCGGTGGGTTCCTCGCCGATTTCGTGCCGGTAATCTTCGGGGTCGTGACCGCCGTAGAACGTGAAGAAGCCCCGGCCATAAGGCGAGTGGATGTATCGAGCCTCCCCTGCCGAGCGGTTTTCGGCCATAATGACGACTTCGGGTTTGATGTAATTTTTCTTAAACGCGGTGGTTTGCCCCATAAATCCCTTGATCACATTCAGGTGATTCTGGGTCAGCATGGTGGGAATGGGGTCGTATTTGGCCGAGAACTGAAACAGCGTAAAGTAATCGTTATGTTCACTCAGGCCACGCTCTTCGGGCTGGTTGTCAATGTTGGAAAACTCAATCAGATACGGGTTGGTGTATACCTGAAAATTCCGAAAGGCAAACGTCTGGCTGAAATCTAATTTATTGTTGGCGTTGGGGTCGGCGGGGTCGCCATCGTAGAACGAATCGACAATATCCGTGTTATGTGATGCCAACGCGATGTCGTATGTGTCGGTGGCGTTGCACATGGCGAACAGATAACCCCCGCCCAATACGAAATCCCGAATTTTCTGGGTGACGGCCAGTTTCAGTTGCGGCACTTTAGTGAAGCCAAATTTGTGAGCTATGGTTTCAGCTTCGCGTTTTTGGGCAATGTACCAGGGTTGATCTTTGAAGTGGAAGAACTTGCCATACTGTCCCGTAAAATCTTCGTGGTGCAGATGCAGCCAGTCGTATTCGGGTAGTTTGCCGTTCATCACCTCTTCGTCGAACACTACGTCGTAGGGTATTTCGGCATAGGTCATCACCATCGTCACAGCATCGTCCCAGGGCTGTTTGGTTTTAGGGGAATAGACCGCTACTTTCGGCGGTTTTTGCAGTTTTACGGCATCCATGTTGGCATCGGCTGCCCCAACTTCGCTCAGAATCTGCGCCGACTGAGCATCCGAAATGACCTCATAGCTCACACCCCGAATGACCATCTCGTTAATAAATGCCTGGCTTTGCGGCATCAAAAACGAACCGCCCCGGTAGTTAAGCAGCCAGTCAATTTCGGTATCATGCACTTTGAGCACCCAGTAGGCAATGCCATAGGCTTTCAGGTGATTCTTCTGGGAATCGTCCATCGGAATCAGAATTTTCGAGGCCCATACCCGGCCCGTTAGCGTCAGAATTAGGATAAGCGGTAACAGCAGCCGTTTCATTGGTTTTCCTGGTAATAATGCTGGTGGTAGTTTTGTTATAACGAAAGATAAGCAAATATTGTGCAGGATTTTAATTGCGAATGAGTGAATGAGCGAATGAATGAATAGCTGACGCAAAACAGGTCAGCCGGATGGTATTCATTCATTCTATCATTCTATCACTCAATCATTGCCACATGAACCTACTCGAAAACATACGCGAAGGATTGCGCTCCATTGCCGGTAACCGCCTGCGAACCATCCTGACATCGCTCATCATTGCCATTGGTATCACCTCGCTGGTGGGTATACTGACAGCCATTGATGGTATTCAGAACTCGGTAAACAGCAGTTTTGCCGGGTTAGGGGCGAATACGTTCAATATTGTGGCCCGACAGGATGCGTTTCGGCGGGGCGGACGCATTCAGCGGCAGGATGCGCCCATTGACTATTTCGATGCCGTGCAGTTTAAACGCCGGTTTCCGTATGGGGCGACCATCGCTCTTTCGAGCGTAGTAGCAGGGGCAGCTCAGGCAAAATTCGGGTCTAAAAAAACAAACCCAAATGTGCAGCTCACCGGCGGAGATGATGCATACCTAACCGTAAAAGGCTTTACGCTCCAAAGTGGACGAAACCTGAGTCAGGCCGATTTAACGTCGGCCCGGAACGTGGCCATCATCGGCAGTGAAGTGGCCAATACCTTGTTTGAGAAGAAATTAAACCCGCTGAATCAGGTAATTCGGGTATCGGGAACTCAGTATCAAATTGTGGGCGTATTGAACAAAAAAGGGGGTTTTTCGGGTGGGGGTGACGACCGAATTATCCTGATTCCGCTCGATAATGCCCGGGCGTTGGCCGGAAGTCAGAAACTGACGTTCGACATTACGGCATCGGTGCCCAGCCTGTCGGATCAGGACGAAGCCGTTGGTGAAGCACGAGGCACCATGCGATTGGTTCGGCATGACCCCCTGGGCCAGCCCGATTCCTTCGAGATTGAGCGGGCTGATGATCTGGCGAAGGAAACGGAAAATATTACCGGCTATTTGCGTATCGGTGGGTTTGGCATTGGGTTTATTACCCTGCTCGGTGCCGCCATTGCGCTCCTAAATATCATGCTGGTGTCGGTCACGGAGCGGACCCGCGAGATAGGCATTCGTAAGTCATTGGGCGCTACTCCCAAACGCATCCGCGAGCAGTTCCTGATCGAAGCCATTGTGATTTGTATTCTCGGCGGGATAGGGGGCGTAGTGCTGGGTTTAGGAATCGGCAATCTGATTGCCAGCCTCATCAGCCAGGGAAATGGCGGCTTTGTCGTGCCCTGGGCCTGGATGGGTTTAGGTATTGTGGTGTGCGTATCGGTCGGCCTGTTTGCGGGTATCTATCCCGCCGTGCGAGCCTCCCGACTCGACCCGATTGAAGCGCTGAGGTATGAATAAAGTCAGTCAGTGGCTGAGTCGGTGAGTTGGTCAGTGGCTGACGCACGAGT